>Ga0131853_10026573_pt1 | contig 10411 bp, 6 predicted proteins | sample TergutLab28metaG_FD_92764 | JGI IMG/M metagenome (GOLD analysis project Ga0131853, IMG submission 92764) | Labiotermes labralis P1 segment gut microbial communities from Petit-Saut dam, French Guiana - Lab288 P1 (version 2) (version 2) | ecosystem: Host-associated > Arthropoda: Insects >... | reverse complement strand
TACCTACGCTTAACCGACCAATACATACCAAACAACTCGCACAAACCAGTCCCGATCAGGCCACGTTGAAGGGAAGTAGCTGTACCAGTATGTGAGTACTTTATTAACTAACTCCATCCATTGGATCTTCCTATTATGCTTTTAACTATTCATATTTATTACCCAAAGAGTTTTTAACTTATAAACTTCTATGATATTATATACCTAGAGTTTTGTAAATACGTCAATGTACCACCACACATTGCTATCAGAAGTTAACAAGCCAACACACACTGTTAGTTCATTCCAGTTAATCCTTGTATTTTACAGTGTGACCTGTACCAGAGGCTGAGGTTACAGTTTTTAGTACTCCTGACAGGTGCTGTGACACCCGAAACATGTAGAGTGACTTTGCAGTAAATAAATATCTGCATACTGTTTCATCTGGTTGGATTTTTATTAACAATGTATACTATTGTTACATATGAGTAATTGTTACACTGTGTATGTGGTACATATATTCATACAGCTGACAGGAATATAAAGATAAGAACAGCTTTCTTTTCACCTGCAGCAGTTCTAATGCTCGAAGTCTTATTCCTGGCAACAAACTGGTATCCCCACATAATGTTTCCACCTCCTGTGGTACTGCACTGGCACCACACTGCAGATTATCTTGCATCCTTCTCAACACTGCAGAGAGCAGCTGGGATCCTTGAGGTTCAGTTCCACACCTTGAATATGTAACACACGTAACGGAAATACAACAAAATAATCTTCACTTGGAAAGAAAATGTGACATAGACATTACTTATTTAGCACATTATGTAAGTAACTCGATCTTTATACAGCCTCCTGTATGGCCTTTTGAAGCTTATGGCTTCTGCATGCTTGACAAAGAAATCCATGTCTGAGGTAGGAATGCCCACACAGTAAACCTCCTTGATACATTGATGACAAAGACATATGACTAGTAGGGGGACCTATATAGACACCAAATTACAGTCAGTGTTGGCTATATCATTTACGAAGCTTTACATTTCCTTTATCAGCAATGAGGAATTAACAAGACATAAGGCAATTCAAAACAGACTCATATGGTTTTCAAATCTCAAATGTTTTCAGCATAATAATGTCCTACATTACATGTACATTATCGACTGTGTACACCCTTTTGCTACTTGTGTAACTCTGGAACAGGATTCATTTTAAGAATAATGTCTTCTGGGATATGTCACTATCACTGTGTATTCTGTTACAGAGATTGACTGATGTTTTAGAGGAAAATGCCACCTCTCTCTCTTTACAACAGGGCCTCTTCTGCATTGTCACAAAATTTCTACCATAATACATGGTGTTATATCCAGTATTCTTCATAGTCACCTTAAATTTCACAGGAACTTCTTAAATTTGGGGGGAAAAAATGAAAAGAATGTAAATCTCCTATGTATTCTTGGAGCAATTCTCTTTCAACCTCACACTCTCCTCTTCCCAGTATTGTGGGTTACAGTTATAGGCTGAAACCCTCAGTGTTTTTTTTACTTATCCTTCCAAAATGAACCCCAAATATACTTTTCTTCTATCACATCCACTGGATCAACCCCCATATATACTAGTTTCTACCCAACCTGTTTAGTGCAGCAACTCCCAACATAATTTCTTTCAGTGTGCTCACTTCATATTCGCATCAACTCTGAATATAAGCTGATGAGGTAGTAAGCCATTTTTGCAGGCAAAATTGAAAGAATAATACGAAGAAAAATACTAAAATCTGAAATACAATATATGTATTTCGGCTGGGAAGTATATCAGCACTTAAACAATTTGTGGGTAAAAAGGGTAAATCAAACCAAGTCACAGCCCACATCTGGGACACTTACTTGACCTTTTCAATAGCTTCTTTCAGTAAATTATCCAGGCAGGCTTCCAATGTGTTTGCAGATGTTGGTAACAAGGCAACCAAGATTTTCAAGGAATTCAAAGGTATGTCGCTTGTCACAGCCAAATGCAGAAGGTTTTGTACATGCCTCGCCTCTCCCATGGACAGATCAAACAACCTAATTGAAAACAATACAGATGTTAGGAACCTCCTCCATGCTGGAGTTTTAGATACCAAGAATCTGAATTTTTTTAATGTCTACAGCATAACTCAAAAACTTTGATCCATGAGTAAGGTTCTATTGCAGCATGTGCAGAAGAAAGAAAATAATCTGTGTTCAAATTGCATCAGTTTAACCCTATTTCTTTCACTCTATTAAAAATTAAATGTTTACCTGAAAAGATGGTGACCTTGTTGGTTCAAGCTTCTGTAAAATTCTGAAGTCTCCAGAGATCTTACGACTTCCAAATGAGCCAACCAGTGAGTCAAAGTTTCTACAGCCTCCATCCATTCATTCCTAGAAAAAGAAAGGGATGGAAATAAAAAAGAAAGAAAGAAACAAAATTTGCACAAGGGTGAGACAAAGGAAAAATTAGTTTTTGTATTATATGTGTCCTGAAGCTTTCATGGCAACAGAATTCAAGCCTTCTTCAGCTGACAGGTAGTTTGACAACACCTACTTGTCAGAGACAGAGTTGGTTTCTGGAATGTCAGTTGAAATGAACCACCTGACATTACTGTCAACCTCAGATTTTATGTATTCAGTTTTCATACGAACACTATAAAAGCAGATTTGTTTATTACATTTTGTTTGTTCATTCCTTCATTCAGTTTCATCATTCTTCTTTTTTTTTTTTTTCCTATGATTATTAACTTCCTTCTAAACTACTTACAATCCTATGTCACCAGGGATATACAGAAACATAAAAGATTTAAGTAATTAGAACTATAAGCTAAATAACTAATCAAAATACCTCCATAACTGAATTATTGCCTCTTTAGGATTTGTAAAGTAAATACATAAGAGTACACAAAATAGACCCTGTATGCAGGCATTAGTACATCATTGACAGAGCTGCATCATATGTTAAACATTCATGAACAGCATACAGAACCTTATGTTGCTTTCATTTTCCAGCAGCTTCTATAAATACATTGCCATAACAGTAAAATGAGCAACCACTAATGTGTGATTACTCATTCTCAGTTTGCTTAATGAGAGAGGAATCTTGATGCTATAATAGGTAAGGTTTTGGCCCCCATGTCCAGAACCTCACATCAGACACCAGCTTATGCAATGCAAATAATCTTCATATCTTCATGCTTTATCAATTTTTCACATCTGATGAAGTGAAAACTTTGCACATGTAGTTTCCACATTTTTTCCTGTCTTCTTCACGTGTACCTTGAACATGTCATTCATCCAGACTCAAAGAAAAACTTCTGGGTTTTCCTGTGGTCACTTATTAGGCTTGACATTTGCTACCAATGCCACCTCTCCTAGCCTGGACACCACTATATGCATTTTCTTTATAGTGAATATACAAGTGGACAAGGCACCTGGTGTTACCAATAGAAATCCTAATTTGCAATGAGCCAATGGAGTCAGAATATCAGTTCTGAAATTCTGAACACCAATTATCAGACCTAAGCGTAATCACTGTTTTGATTAAGTCAATTGTAACAATGTACGGATACTGTCTGCTGTTCTGCTACTAGCAACATGTATGCTACATGTTCTGTACTCTGGCAACTTCTTCACTTGGAAGACAATAGGATGCACCAGTCTGTTGCTGCTGAACAGGTGCATATCTGCATCTGATGTACAGCACTCACAAGAAAAATATACATTGAATTAGTTGCATTGTAGGAATCCTGTCTTACCCTTCCTCACCCAGTGGGTGCATGACCTTCTGCTGACAATATTCCTTGGCTTGGTTAACAATAGCTGATCTGCACTCTGATGAAATAATATCCACTCCACATTCTGAGAAGCATGTCCCCTTAACAAAGTTAACCACATGTGCTGCTTCCATTTTGTTGAAATATTCAGCACACACCTCATACTGTTGAAGCCAGTCTTTGGTTGACACGGGATCACAAGTGTCTGAAATCTGATGAAGTCACAATACAAAATTTTACCATTTTTATTTATTATTATTTTTATTTCTTTGAAGTTCTGTATAGGTCTCACTGTGCTGGGAAATAAGGCAATTCAGAAAATTGAAAAGTAAACTGAAACTAACATAATATAAAGTCTGGCAATGAAATTTCTTCCCATCAGATGTAATGGTTTTTTGTCAGGACTCTTTTCTTCTAAAATGGCATCACACCAACTGTCATGGCTGGTATATAATAAACCATTCATCAGAGCCAAATCTGAGAAAACAATACATAGGTGAGGTTGTCATGAAAATAGAAGAACCTTCATACTACATTTTACAGCCTTCACCCCTATTTCTGATAACAGGGTGATATGAAAGTAATGATGAACATCTTCACTGTACAAGATTCACATCTGTTGAACACAACAATACAAAACACTTTTCATGTTTACTGCTCACAATAATTTACCTTGAAGAATTCCTTTTGAGCCCAAGCTGAATACAGTTCTCCTGTTTGAATCATACACTTGATGGATGCTGGCATACTCTTCAGCAATTTGACAATAAGTCCTATGTTCTTTCTTTCCAATGCAGGCAGAAGAACTTCCATGAGATTGTTTGATGAATCCACCATCTTCTTGTAGTCTATGTCTTTTTTTAAAAAAGAAGAAGAGAGAAAGCAATCCTATTATTTAAGTTTACTAAACATGAAAGATAGCAATCCTTCAACTTGGCATCCACATTAATGTCAAAGAGAGTATGCACATGATCCAACTATTAAAAATAATTAAAACTGGGGATAAATAACGCTCTATGATGATAGAGTTGAAGTGTCTGATAGTGCAGCTGGAGTGGATAAATTCTATGGACATTATTTCACTTTCTTGATATGAAAGCAGAAAAGTATGCTGTGATAGGAAAAAAATACATTATGAAGGAACACACCCATTTTCCAAAAGCACTAATTGCAATTATGCATACCTAATGGGTTCTCACATTTCTCTACAGCCAAATCAAATCTACCATTATAGAGCTAATGGCACAACAGATATCACACCTGCATTTGTACAAAATTTACCATACAGAACATGTTTTGAATTGTAATTACACGTGTATTTTATGTAACACACGAACATTTTACACGAAGAGATATATTTCATGAAAATATAACATTCATACCGAACTTTCTGTTGAGGATGAGGTTTTCCTGGGTGACACAAACTAGAATCAAATTCTCTAATCTGTGTCCAGTTCTACATGTTTTCTCTTTACTTCATGTTTTCAGATTAAAATTTTTTGTTAACTCTGTTTCTTTAATGTGCCCTGCATTCCCCACCCACCTCATCATCCTTGATTTCATCATAATAACTGTGAGGAGTATGAAGTATGAAGCTAGTTTCTACAATTCTCTCTAGCCTCCCACAACTCCCTCTCACTTAGGGTCAAATATTCTCACATGACACTGCTACAGAAAATCCTCAATCTGTTACTGCTTCAACATGACTGACCAAGTTTCACACCCATATATGACAAAGGTGAATCTACATTTTATATTCATATTTATAGACAGTTGGCAGAAAAGCAAAGAAGTGAATTGTAGCAAGCATGCCCCAGATCTAAACTATTCTAAATTTCCTCATGAACATGAGTTTGACTTGTTACACTGGCCTCATACATCTGAACTGTGCCAAACTTCAAGCAATTTATTTGCTATCTCAACAAAGAGTGATTCTAAATTATCTTTACACTTTGGAAAAAGAATAGCACAGTCGGTACAATAAGGGCTGGATGACTGACAAATCATGGTTCAATTCTCTGCTTGGGCAAGAAATTTTTCTTTTCTCCAAAGTATGCAGACCAGCTCTGTGGCCCTCCCAGCCTCCTGTTCAGTGGATATCAAAGGATCCTTCCCCAGGGGAATAGCAACATGTGTAAGAAACAGACTACTTGTCTACAAAAGTGCCAAGGTTACCTAGAATGTGCAGTCATACCTCCACTCCCCTATATGCCTTATGACACAGTGCTCAAACACACAAACAATTACAAATACAACTACCTCTATTGTTTGAAGAGGAGGAGGAGCAGAAAAAATAATGAACAAGGAAAAGAAGAAGGGGTAGAAAGAGTAGAAAAAGAGGTGGTGGTGGTGGTGGCGGGGGCAGTGGTGGTGGTGGTGGCGGGGGCAGTGGTGGTGGTGGTGGCGGGGGCAGTGGTGGTAGTAGTAGTAGTAGTAGTAGTTGAAGAAGTAGAAGTGGTGGTAGCCTCAAACTTCTCAGTGTCACTTTGACAATCTCTGTGTGGCAAACCAGTTAAACCACACACATCAAACAGCTAAGAAATTTAATTCCACACACTGGTCAATATTTGCAAGGCAACTGACTCACAAACAACTCAAATGTCCATTTTGAATCTGATAAGTAGGCTTAGGTTACCTTAATTGGTGGCCTGCAGGCAACTCACATTTCAGTTAGCAACACACAACAAAGAAAACTGTTCCACCTTTATCATTATGCTTAGGACCATATGCACTTATTAATATGCAAAATGCACATAATCCTAACACTACTGATGAGATACTGTGGCACTTGGGGAGGACTGAGTATGTGCCTACAGTCTCCTGGACATATCCCCCAAAAATTAAATCTAACAAATTTATATTCAAGACTGCAATATTTGCAATCAGAGACTGATAACCATTTTCAAGAGTGCAGAATGACCAATTATTTGCAATGGAACCCAGTAACTAACTGTTAACACTATGACATTTCTTTTTTACTGTATAAATTTTATTACTTCATAAAGCTTTGTTTTCTTAGGATAAATTTTTAAATTTGTTACGATTACTTATAACAACCATATAACAATACAAGTAACCATATAACAACTGCCATTGAGACATAATAATCTGTACTTGTTGCTGGACTGATTTACTTACCAGTGTTTAAAACATTTGCACGTTTTTTTAGTATTTAAATGATCAACCAACAAGATATCACGGTCAGTGTAGACCAGAAGCTGGCAAATCCCTTTAAATTCTAATCCCTCATAATTGTTTGGACTTTTTTTCCCAATGGCATGACAGTCCCAAAGGGGTCAGGGGTCGAGGCTTCATTATCACACTAAATTGGAGACACCACACTCAGTAGGACTCCTCTGGATGAGTGATCAGCCTGTTGCAGGGATCTCTACCTGACAACACACAACACTCACAAGAGACAGACATCCATGCCCCTGGTGGGATTCAAACCCACACTCCCAGTGAGTGACTGCAAACCCATGCCTTAAGACACCGGAACACTGGGATTGACAATTGCTGGACATTACAAATAGTATATTCTAAAACAAGTCTAAGTGCAATATTATTTTTCATATTATTCTGAATGGGAATTGCATCAGACCAATATTTAACAACATACACTTCACTATATGTTTGGAAACACAATTTAAAACTTTTAAAGACCTGCGCTTGTGAATGCACATACAAAAACGCCCCCAGGAAATCATTTTATACATTTAAGCAATAAAGAAACTTACTGTACTTTTAAGACACATTGCATAATCTTTGCTTCATTTTCCACAAAACACCAATTGCTTCACAATTTTATCCTTTTCTACTCCAATAATATGCATGTTTTTCCTAAACCATGTGCTAAAATTTAATTACCCAGCCAGTCATTTAAAGGTTAATTAGACTAACAAGTGCACATAATTCAATTAGAATGCTGTACAGTAGTCCATAATGCAAAGCACCAAAGAATTTGCGTACTAGGTGATGTTGCCTTGACTTTCCGTAGAAGCTTGATATGTTCCTTAGGTGTTAAGCTGTATGTGATATAATCCTCTGCAACAGACTGAAGCACTGTGCAGTAGAGCAGCAGCAACTGATGGTCAGTTCCCTCTATGCTTGGAAATGCATACTGCACCAATCTAAGAATATAAAATAATTACAACTTCACTATAAAATCTCATCACAGTTAATTCTTTTATCCACATTCCTGCTCCTTCCTCTATAGTGTTGTTAATCATGCTGGTCTCTTTCTATCCCACCGATGCAAACAGCCAACCTGTCGTGAGGAAGTTTGTATGATGACACTATTATGACTAATGGAGGGGATCTACAGTTTAGCATCAAGAAAAATCATTATAAAGTGTGCTATTCCTCACATTCAAAACATTTTAGCTGTCACATGGAAGGGAAAGGAAAGGCATACATCCATACTGGATCTGACTAGTTTTAAACTGAAGACCCTTGTCACAATGTCCAGTGGCTTAGCCACAGATCATCAGGCATAAATATTCCAATAATTTGACACACACACCCACACACATGCATGGATATTACCATTATGACCACCATCAACATTACCATTAGCACCCTCATACTTGCCAAAATAACCCCATCCCCATTACCAATGTATCATCATTCTCATCCCTGTTGGTATTGTCATCATTGTACCTTACATAATCAACATAATTCTCATCATCATCATCATCATCATCACAGCAGCAGCAGCAGCAGCAGTAGTAGTAGGAGTGAGAGTAAGTAAATGATGATGATAATAATAATAACAACAATAATATGCTCAATTTGCCTGTCTAGGTACAAAACAACACAATTTTCTATTTCAGTGATTTTTGCATGAACCACAGTTTGCATGTTGGTCACATACATGAATGGTGACCAATTTCCTTGCAAACAGCTAACTGCACAAAGTACAGACACATAATGTAACACACTGACCTTATTTAAAACACATATATGTCATGAATACTTAGTAAAGTACAAGAAAAGTAACTGTTCACTATGTGTGGTTTTGCAACAAATTTTAATCTGCAACAAATATCAAGGCCAACACAATTTGCAGAATTGCAAACAACACATTAGAGGCATATCTCTACCTCCCTGATGATGCTATGAAGTATTCTATGTAGCATTAGTAATAACCTGAAGACAGACTTTACATGAAGGTCTGATTTTATAACACTATTCTTTGTAGCACAAAAAAAGACGACTTGTGTAGAGTTTCGATATATACTGCTTCACAGGTAATTCAGTGACCGTGTAATAACTGACTGTAGGGGTTCTTTAGTTTAAAATAATATCAATGTGTGACTGTGTATGGCAAACAGGGAAAAATATAGATAGTGACATAAGCAGTTGTGGCCTATGTGAATACATTATTTATCACTGAATTTACACATTCACACATTCACTATGCAACAACACTACATAAACTGCACAGGTCACTCAGCAATGAATAAGACATAACAGAACGATTTAAAAAAATGGATGGGGAAGTATATGAGTGGCAGAAACTGTAGCAGGTTTTGAGGTACTGGAATTTTCTTGAGGGAGGAAATTGGAAAAAAAGACTGGCCAACATCACATTGAGCCTGACAATTTTACAGCACAAACAAAATATTATAATTATATGCATATATATATGTGTGTGTGTGTGTGTGTATGTTTGTGTAATTACATTAAAATAAATGGATGCAGAAGGTACCTCTGTCCATTAACCTGATCTGCTAGACCTAATTACAATGGGGACCTTGTGAATTTAAAGTGTAGGTGCTGAATATTGCAACATGCTTGTATTCAGTGTTTTATTCTGACATACTACAAGAATGTGAAATAATTGTTATGCTCCTATGGTAAAAATTGGTGCCTAAATAACTGTTACCTATCACACACAGAGTTTGGTGACATCTTCAGAAGTTCAGACAACTGTGGATTAGCCAGATGTGCCAACAGCTCTGACAGCTCAGTGTTTTCACCACTTAGCAGTAATGCAGTCAGATGTCTTGCTGTAACTTCTCCCAGGGGAACACCATGACGTGATCCAAGTCTCACAGCAACAAAGAACTTTTCTACATCAACAGTCCTGTAGAAGAAATGGAAATGCAGTCAAAAAATTAAAACAGTTATGTAAACCACATTAATCTTCCAGTCTGTGCACTGACCACAGCTGACAGGCAGCATGCAATTAGAATACCAATGTAAGCCAAAGTTATTGCCAACAATATGCACAGTAATGGTGCATATTTAAATTCTCTGCTTATTCAGAGTGCCTCCAGGCACTTAATTTCAATGCCAAAAGGTTAACCCTTTCTGGTCCTACAACGGATTGAGTCCAAAGACCTACAAAGACAAACAAAATAAATTTAATCTGATAGGTAGTCACACAATAAAAGAAATGGACCTCAAAAACCTATGGCAACATTTTGGCACATGGAAGTTCAGTTACGTGCTGGTATAACAAATAAAAAAATTGCAGTACATATGAAACTCTCTGAATGACTTCTTCATTTGCAATTATAAACTAAAAAAACTCCGTGGCCTTAGTCCGCACGCGAACTATACCGACAGAGCGGCTGCCGCCGGTCGGCGAAGTTAGTGCCAACTTTTGAGGATAGAGGGGTGTCACGTGGTCAGCGCAACGGGTCC
>Ga0131853_10026572_pt1 | contig 10411 bp, 10 predicted proteins | sample TergutLab28metaG_FD_92764 | JGI IMG/M metagenome (GOLD analysis project Ga0131853, IMG submission 92764) | Labiotermes labralis P1 segment gut microbial communities from Petit-Saut dam, French Guiana - Lab288 P1 (version 2) (version 2) | ecosystem: Host-associated > Arthropoda: Insects >... | reverse complement strand
TTCAGCCCCACGGTGATTGCCGCGGCCATCACCAGCCAACGTTACAAAACCGATCTACCTACCCATATCAAAGTGAATGCCGATGGCAGCGGTCTTGCGCGTGATTCCATCGTGCTGCTTGAGCAGCTGCGCACGCTTGACAAACGTCGCCTGAAAGAGCGCATGGGCAATCTTGAACAGCGCGACATGCAACGCGTGAATCAAGCGCTGTCGGTCAGCTTGGGCATCACAACCACCGGCACCGGCATAAATTCCGCGACCGCTTAAATATGCTAACACCCCTGCAGATGATTCATCAGCAGGGGTATAGTGTTGCACCTTCACCCCTTTGCGCGTTGCTGAATAAGATGAAGTAGCACAATATTGCGGAAAGGAGAATAACCATGCGCGGGTATTCGCGGCTGCCGTGTGGCAGAAATTTTTTGGCGGCTGCGTTTTTTGCGGGTCTGGCATTGGCGTTGCTGTTGCCGTGGCTTGCGGTGGTGTTGCTGTGCATGGCGGTTGCTGCCGCTGTGGTGCTGTTTTTGCGTGCGAGCCGTTAACTTAACAAAGGAGGTCACCATGAAGGTTGTTGTTGTGCGCAGCCCAAAAGCCTTGCGCGGGGTTTTGCGGATGTTGTTCAAAATCAAAAAGGAAGAAGAATAATACATAAACAAACCCCTGCCACATGGCGGGGGTTATTGACATTCTCTGCCCGATATGGTATACTCGATCAAACCATATGAGTGAGGTTTTTCATGCGACTTTCTCCGGAATTCTACACCCAAGATGTCACCACCGCAGCGCCCGCGTTGCTGGGGAAGGTGCTGTGTCACCGCCTGGATGATGGCACCGTGTTGCGCGGGCGAATCACCGAAACCGAGGCCTACGCCGCCAACGACACTGCCTGTCATGCGCATCGCGGCCGTACGCCCCGCAACGCCGTGATGTTCGCCGCCGGTGGGCTTAGCTATGTCTATTTGTGCTATGGCATGCACAATTTGCTCAACGTGGTTACGGGCGACGATGGCGATGCGCAGGCGGTGCTTGTGCGTGGCATTGAGGGCTATCCTGGCCCAGGGCGGTTGACCAAGCACCTGCAAATCACTCGCGCACACAATGCTCTTGATCTGCGTACCTCGAGCGTGCTTTGGCTGGAGGACGATGGCTATGTACCGGGGGAAATCCGCACGGCACCGCGTGTGGGCATTGGCTATGCCAGTGAGGAAGACCAGGCGCGACGATGGAGGTTTATTTGTGGAAAATAATCACTGATGATTATCAACCACTGCGTGCCTTGTGGTTGTGCATGCCGCCATTGCTTTTTCTGCTCGCGCAAAACAGCTCGACATGGTGTGCCCTACGAGGCTGGTGAGCGGCTGGCACTGCGTTTTGCGCAGCACAACATGCCCGTGAACTATGCCATCAGTCATTGCGCAGACTACCCCGAACTGCTGCGAAACATTGCGTTTAACCGGCAGTTGGGTTTTGTCGGTGCATCATTTTTGCAGATTAACGGCATTGCACTGCGTGATAAATCTGCCTTGCACGAGTATTTGTTTCAGGTGCAGCAGGCTGGAATTACCACCATCGACACCACATTTTACGGCACGCAAACTTATCATGACAAATTTGCAGTGCGCGCGGGCGATTTCGCATTTTTGTGTGATATAATTCGCATTGGGCTTTCGCTTGGGTTAACCATGCAGCCCACATTTTTGGCCACAGAAGAAAACAAAACGCAGTTGGACGAGTTGGTGAATATGCTAACGCATCTGGGGTGCGCAGTCATGCATGGCTTCATTCAAGACTGCAAAGGCTTTGGCGCAGCGTTAGAAAATATCCGCCTCAACCGAGCCACCTATGAAGCATTACCGCGCAATGTGAAACGATATATTAATATAAAACGCCATAAAACGCAAACTGAGTGGCTCGCAGCTGGCGAATTTACAACGCCGACAGAGCGGCATCTCAGGCTTGCGTTGCGGCCGGATAATCTTTCCATATTTGAGGTGATGACTTGCGATGAAATTATCAATTTTGTCGCAAATTTGGATGATGACTATCATGCGGCACTGCCCAGTATGCGCGAATTGGCGCTGCTTTATGGTAGCAGCGGCTGCACAAAACTCTATCGTCAGCGTGACTTGCAGTGGAAATGGCAACAGGCATACATAAAAGAGCATAACCTGACACTGCATGATGTGACAGATGAAAGAAACTGCGGTGTCATAGATATATTTTAGGTATTGCAACCCATAGTTGCGCAATTTCAAGCCGAAATCGCTGGTCGCAACCGCATAATTTTGCTATAGTGTGCTAGCAATCTTCGCTGGCGCAAATTTTTTTGAAAAAAAGCTTGACAATGACCTATAGGTCATGGTGTATACTATTAGCAAGGAGGATATCACATGGAATTTCGTGCCATTCCTGAAGGCTATATGCGCGTGGGTGAGCTGGCTAAACAGGCAGGTGTTACCGTGCGCACATTGCAATACTATGACAAAGAAGGGCTGCTGACCCCCAGCGCAGCCAGTGAAGGTGGCATGCGGCTATATAGTGACCGCGATGCTGTGCGGCTGATGCAAATTCTTACGCTGAAGCAAATGGGGTTTTCATTGGGCGAAGTCAAGCAGCGACTCACCAAGCTAGATACTCTCGTTGATGTGGTGCAAGCGCTAAGCGAACAGACTGCGCAAATTACAGGGCAAATCAATACCCTCACTGAAACACTGGATGCGTTGGAAAAGCTCAAAGCCGAGATTGAGCAGATGGAGAGCGTGAATTTCAAAAAGTACGTGGCTATTTTAATCAACCTGCAAATGAAAAACGAGCATTATTGGATGGTGAAGCACATGGACGATGAACTGCTTAATCACTTTGCTCAACGAATCAGCATGCAACGTGCCCAAGAACTCATTGCACAAATGAATCATGAACTGGTGCAAGCGTATCGGCTGCACAGAAAAGGCGTTGAGCCAGGCAGTGTAACCGCGCAGAAATTCGCCAAACACTACTGGGAAATTGTGCTGGAAGTTACTGGCGGCGATGCAAATATCATCAAAAAACTGGCCGAAACGTTCAGCCAAGCAGGCAACAACCAACCCAATCAAAAATTTCAAGCAGCGCAGGCGTTTATCGCCGCTGCACTTGAACACTATTTAGAAGGAGAATACCATGGCAAGCATTAGCATGAAAAACGTGTACAAAGCTTTTGGCGAAAAGCAAGTGCTCAATGGCGTAACCTTTCACGTGAATCCCGGCGAAATCTTTGGTATGCTCGGCCCCAGCGGTTCGGGCAAAACTACCATCATCAACATTCTCGTTCGGCAGTTAACTGCCGACAGCGGCGAGGTGTTCGCAGATGCGCAAAGCCATGAAATTGGCTTGATGTTGGAACACGATGGTCTGTTCAAGCGCCTGAGTTGTTTGGATAACCTCATTGTGTTCGAGCAAATTTACAACATCCCCCGCGCCCGCACAATTGAAGCCCTTGAAAAAGTTGGCCTTGGTGATGACCTAAAAACTCCGGTAACTAAGCTCAGCAAAGGCATGCGACAACGCCTTGTTTTGGCGCGCGCTGTGTTGCACAACCCCAAGATTATGTTTCTGGATGAACCCACCAGCGCACTAGATCCTCTTACCGCACGGGGCATTTACCAACTCATCCGACAGCTGCGTGATGATGGCAGCACCATTTTTCTCACCACACACAACATGGAAGAAGCAACCCATCTATGTGACCGCGTGGTGATGCTGCATGGCGGCAAAATCATTGAAGACGGCAACCCACATGACATTTGCGAAAAATATAACGCACATAAAACCTTGCCCGACCTAGAAAGCGTGTTTGTTCAACTAACCGGAGGTGGACTACAATGAGAAACTTTAAGGCAATTTTCCGCAAGCAACTGCTCGACACATTCAAAGAGGGCAGCGCACTGATGAACTATGCCATTTACCCCTTTATGGGCTGGCTGATGGCAATGTTCGCCACGCCGAACTTTGACGGCTTGCCCGAGGACATTGCACAAATGCTGGCCGGTGGCATGCCCAACATGGTGACCATGATGGCTACGATGTTCGCGGGCATGGGGTTGATCCCCATTGTGGCGGCCATCATCGCCGAGGACATGGAGAAGAAGAGTTTTCGCTTTCTTACCATGGCAGGCGTGAAGCCGACTTCCTATCTGCTGGGCGTGGGCGGTGTGTCGTTTTTCCTCAGCATGTTCACCACGGCAGCCTTTGGGTTGATGATTGAAACCAGCAGTGGCCGCGACACTTGGATTTTTATGGGTGCAATGCTTTCGGGCGTGCTGGCGTCGATTTTTGCGGGCGCTACGGTGGGCATCATCAGCAAAACGATGCTGTCGGCGCAAGGGCTGAGCATGCCGGCGGCGGTTCTGCTGGGTTTTGGGCCGATGCTGGCGCAATTCAACGGCACCATTGCCAATCTGATGTCGCCGCTTTACACACAGCAGCTCAATGTCATCGCTGACACTTTGGCTGGGCACGGCAACGGCACGCCACTGTGGCAAAGCTTTGCGATTATCTGGGGCAACGTGGTTGTGCTGGGCATTGTGTTTGCGGTGGTGTATCGCAAAAAGGGGCTGGCCAAGCGGGGCTAGTGTGCAACAAAAAAACGCCTCTCCGAAGAGGGGCGTTTTTTACCTAGAGCATATTAGTAGATAAAAAACACTTGAAAAATATGGAAGTTTGGTGTATAATGGAAATGAAAGGTGGTGCCACAATGAGAACAGCGTTCACAAAAGCGTTATATTATCCATCAATTGATATTGATAATGTTGAATGGCTAAAGAGTGCCTTGCTTTTTTGGGATGAAATACAAACAATTGTGCCTGAATTTGTTAAAGTCCCCTATCGCTCTGTGGATACGCAATATCTTGAAGCTGAAGGTTTTTTATCTCCCTTTATAGTTTCCTCTAATCATAGTTTTGTACGCGATGCTTCTGATAAGATGACTGCTTTTCTTGCGAAAAAATCAAAAGATGAACTTGCTAGAGATTTGCGAATTGGCAGTCGTGGATATCGTTCTCAATGGGGAATAAGCACAAAAAAAATGACATGGGAGCTACGAAAAAATCTGGAAAGCTATCTCTACTCAGAAGGAATTATCAATGATAATAATAAGCAGTCAATACACGCGAATTTTGATGAAAGTGTTTATATTCCAGATTTTGTTGCAATGTTTTATATGACATTATTGGCAAATAAGATTTGTAAAGAAAAATCTATTGCTTTAGTTTCTGATAACAAATATCCTTTTGGTGTGGCGGAGGCTGTTCGTCTTGGTGAAAGGAGTGAAGCTTTGACTCAAGGAATGTTGCTTGAAATAATCGTTCAAAGCGTTCAACTTTCACCAGATGCATCATTGCCAGATATAATTGATTTCAAGAAAAGACATATGGACGAACTTGGGCGTTTTCGAACTACTTTAGCCAAACTAACACAGAGAATAGAAAAAGATAAACCGCTCGAAGCTATTCAACAAGAACTTCAAGATATATATACCAATGAATTTTTACCGTCTTATAATGATCTATTGAAGGCTCTAAGTGGTTTAAGGATTAACTATTTTGCTAATAATTTTTTGAAAACTACGTTTGTTTCGACAAGCGCAACCTCATTACCAATGCTTTTGGCAGGGCAATCTGTTCCACATGCACTACTAGCGAGTGTAGGGGTTACCGTTTTAGCCTCTGCTGTACAGTATCATCAAGAGAAAAAGAAAATGTTACGCGAAACCCCATACTCTTACCTATTGTTAGCACAGAAGGAATTTCACTAAATACTTTCCCAAAACCTAAAATACAAAAAAATCCCTCCGAAGAGGGATTAATTTTAATGAAACCGGCTTTCAATGCCCGGATAGGCGGGTGCCTGGCAGTGCACAGGCTTGACTTTGCAGCAGGCCGGATCGTGTGCCATGCGGGTATCTTTCATAGGTTTAATGTTGCGCTCGGGCACACAAATGCAGTAGGCTTGCACAGAGCAGGGGCGATTGGTGTTGTTGTAGGCCGAAACTTCCCAAGCGTGGTGGTTATCCACAGCCGTGTTGCGCACGACGGTGACGTCATGGTTGTTGGAGTGATAGCCGCCGCTGATGCAGACCATGCCTGCGGGGCAATCCACATGAACGTCTTCAACCATGTGATGCGGCGGCACATTGCATACCTGGCTGGTGACCATATACAATTCTGATGGACCGGCCGGACCTTGTGGGCCGCAGGGACCTTGTGGGCCTTGCTGGCCGTGTTGACCTTGTGGTCCGGTAGCGCCGCGTATGCCCGGCGCGCCCGCTGGGCCCATCGCTCCCATTGTGCCTGTTGCGCCACGGGGGCCTTGATGCCCTGCTGGACCCATCGGTCCGGGCTGGCCGGGTGCACCTTGTGGGCCGCGAGGGCCGGGTTCGCCGTGCTTGACGGTGTAGCAAACAGTGTCTTGGCTGCCGCAGCGGCTTGGCGTTGGCGCGGGCAGGGGAGCCGCTGGGATAAACGGTGCCGGAGCCGGCAGGGTTATTGCAGGGGGAATCTGTGCCATGTTGGGGACAATCCCCGCGGGCATAATGGGCGCAGGATTGCCGACGCAAGCGCGGGCTTTGGCAGCTGCCGCGCGAGCAGCGGCGTTGTTGTAGTAATTACGTTGAGCACTCATTGGGTTTTCCTTTCTGGCGTTTGAATGATGCACGTCCGTTGTGCGGGTACAGTTTCATTATATTTTGTTTGGGGCGTTTTGGTGCGAGATAGTCAAGCAAAATAAAGAACCCGGTGCACGTTCGCACTGGGTTCTGTTTATATTTCGGGTAATCACTCCGCTTTAAAGAACGCGTCACAGGCCCAAAACATCATGGCGATGTCGGTTTTTGCGGCAAGTTCGAAGGGGGCGTGCATGCTCAGCAACGGTACCCCCAGGTCAACCACCTCAAGATTGAGTTTAGCCAAGAACATCGCCAGTGTGCCGCCACCGCCTTCGTCCACTTTTCCCAGCTGCCCGGCTTGCCATAGAATATTCGCGTCATCCAGCACGCGGCGTAGCCAACCTAGGAATTCTGCATTGGCATCGCTGGCACCGCTTTTGCCACGGCTGCCGGTGTATTTCGTCAGCACAAGACCTTGACTCATATACGCACTATTGAGCGGATCCATCACGCTGGGCCAGGTGGGGTCAAATCCGGCATCAACATCGGCAGAAAGGCATTTGCTGTTGCGCAGCATGATGCGTGGATTGGCACCTTGTGCATACGCAAGTTCGTGTAGGAAGTCATACAAGTAGTTAGAATTTAACCCCGTGTTGCCTACTGAACCAATCTCTTCTTTGTCTGCCAGCACAGTGATGGCAGTGTAGTCGGGGTCTTCCAGCGCAAAAATAGCCTCGGTGCAGGGATAGCTGCACACACGGTCATCGTGTCCATAGGCGCCAATGAGTGCGCGATCAAACCCAATGTCGCAGGCTTTGATTGCGGGTACAGCTTCAAATTCCGCGCTGATAAGGTCTTCCTCCACAATACCATAGGTGTCGTGCAGGCGCTTGAGAATAGCCAGCTTAAAGCCCTCTGCCTTTCCGTCAAGCATGAGTGGGCGGCTGCCGATGACGATATTGAGTTCCTCGCCCTTAATGCCCTCTTTAAGCTTGCGTTCGCTTTGTTCGCTGGCCAGATGGGGCAGCAGGTCGGTGATGCAAAAACGTGGGTCGCCCTCTTCCTCGCCAATGCAGATATCCACGATGGTGCCGTCTTTTTTGGCCACCACGCCATGCAGTGCTAGAGGTATAGTCACCCATTGGTATTTGCGAATACCGCCGTAGTAGTGCGTTTTGAACAGTGCAAGACCTTTATCTTCATACAGCGGGTTTTGCTTCAGATCCAGCCGTGGGCTATCGATATGTGCCGCTGCCATGCGGAAGCCGTCTTCTAGGTTGCGCTTGCCCAGCACGGCCAAAATCACTGCTTTGCCGCGCTGGTTGAGATAAATCTTCGCACCTGCAGCATATCTCTTGCCTGGCATAAACTCTTCATAGCCCAGTTTTTCTGCACGGGCAATGGTCCAGTTGGTGCAGGCGCGTTCGGTTTTACACAGGTCAAGGTAGTGTTTGTATCCTTCGCAAAACTCGTCTGCTTCTTTGATTTCTTCGGGTGTCAGCACCTCGCATGCGTGTTTTTGGCGGCGGCAAAGTTGCTCGCGCAGCAGGTCGGCTTGGGATTTTTCTGCCATGTTAATCTCCTCTATATCATTAAATTATAGTCAAGCGGTAAAATTTTGGTCAGCAACTGACGTAGTTTGGCAGCAAGCTCGGCTTCGCCTTGAGTATTATCTATGCTAGTATGCCCCGAAACATCCATGTTTACCTGCGCTTGTATGCGCTGGTTGGTGGCATCTTCACTGATGTTATCGCGGGCAAGAATGCGGGTGCGGCGCACGTCCTCTGGTGCGGTGATGACCGCAATGTAGTCGCAGTGCCGGGCGATTTCGCTTTCTAGCAATGCGGCTGCATCAATTACTATCACGCGCCCTTGCGCTTGATGAATGTGGGTGAGTGCAAGCTCAGTAATCGCCTTGTGGGTGATTGTGTTGAGGGCACGGCGAGTGTTATCGTCAACAAACGCACGTGCGGCCAATTCGCCGCGGTGTAGCGTGCCATCTTCGTGCACAATTTCACAGCCAAATTGTGCAATAAGCTCTTGCAGCACAGGCGAACCCGGTTGCACAATCTCACGGGCAAGGTTGTCACAGTCAATCACCACGCAACCAGCATCAGCAAGGATTTTCGCGGCGGTGCTTTTTCCGGCACCAGTTTGTCCACAAAGCCCTAGCACAAAATTGGGCGAAATCTCATGAAATTCCGCCGCGCGCAACAAGCGGTTGTATACCGCGAGGCCAATGCCATCATGGCTGGGCGGGCGCACAAACACGCGGTTGAACTTTCGGTTGTCCAGCTCACGCAGCGCCGCAAACAGCTGTTGAGCGTGCTCATTTGTGTTGGAACCGTAACGCACAATGCTGCGCAATAACACGCCAGCTTTCAGCAGGGCGTTCACGTCGCCGTCAAATACCAATAGGCCATCGGGCTGCTCGCGCTTGGTATAGGTGGTAAAAGCACGCAGGCTGCCGCGCACAAGCGTCAGCTGTGCTTTTGGGGCATAATGTTTGTGCTTAAGTCCCGGGCTGACGGGCGTTTCATTTTTATCAAGCGGCTGGGTGATAGCGGGCGAAACAGCAATGCTACGGCCAAGCACCTGCTCAATTTGTTCTTTCGTGATGCCGCCCGGGCGTAGCAACAGGGGAGTGTTGCCTACTAGCGAAATCACGGTGGATTCTACGCCCAAGCTACAAGCGCCGCCATCTAAAATCGCAGCAATGCGGCCTTGTAAATCCGCGCGCACATGTTCTGCCGTGGTTGGGCTGGGTGAGCCTGAGCGATTTGCGCTGGGCGCGGCAAGCGGCAGTTCGCAGGCATGCAGCAGGGCGAGTGTGGCGGGATGGTTGGGCACACGCAGGGCAATGCTATCCAGTCCTGCGGTCACTATGCTTGGTACGATATCGCTTTTGAGCAGAATTATTGTCAACGGACCCGGCCAAAAAGCAGCGGCCAGATGCTTGGCCTCCACGGGGAATTCACGTACCAGTGGCAGGGCTTGCTTGACATCGGCGATATGCACAATCAGCGGGTTATCTTGTGGGCGCCCCTTTGCGGTGAAAATCTTGGCCACAGCGGCGGATTGCAATGCATTTGCCGCTAGGCCGTATACGGTTTCGGTGGGCACAGCAAGCACTTCGCCTGCTCGCAACAGGTGCGCAGCAACGAAGATATCGTTAGGATTATTCGCTTGCAGGCTTAGTGTAGTCATGGATTACTCCGCACTTTTCAACTTCTCTGCGGTGTCGGCGGTAATAAGTGCGTCCACCACTTCATCCATGTCGCCATTGAGAATCGCCTCAATTTTATATAAGGTAAGACCAATGCGGTGGTCGCTCACACGCCCTTGTGGGTAGTTATAGGTGCGAATGCGTTCACTGCGGTCACCGGTGCCTACTTGGGCGCGGCGCTGCCCGGCAATGGCGGCATTTTGTTTTTCTTGCTCGGCTTGTAGAATGCGGCTACGCAGCACTTTCATAGCTTTGTCGCGATTTTTGTGTTGGCTGCGCTCGTCTTGACATTCCACCACGGTGCCGGTGGGAATATGTGTAATTCTGATGGCGCTTTCGGTTTTGTTCACGTGCTGGCCACCTGCACCTGATGCACGATAGGTATCCACCTGCAAATCCGCAGGGTTGATTTCTACGTCAACTTCCTCGGCCTCAGCTAACACGGCAACCGTCACAGTGCTGGTATGAATGCGGCCTTGGCTTTCAGTTTCGGGCACACGCTGCACGCGATGCACACCCGACTCAAATTTCAAGCGGGAGTAGGCACC
>Ga0131853_10026571_pt1 | contig 10411 bp, 11 predicted proteins | sample TergutLab28metaG_FD_92764 | JGI IMG/M metagenome (GOLD analysis project Ga0131853, IMG submission 92764) | Labiotermes labralis P1 segment gut microbial communities from Petit-Saut dam, French Guiana - Lab288 P1 (version 2) (version 2) | ecosystem: Host-associated > Arthropoda: Insects >... | reverse complement strand
AGCGAACAAGAACTTAATAACTCTCTCTCGCTAATCAACAACAGACCCAGAAAATGCCTTGGTTGGATATCTCCTATTGAGGCTTTTGCAAGAGAAGTGTCGCAGTTGGGTTGACAAGGTGGCTAATGACTATAACTTGAAAAACCTATATATGCCGTATCATATGATACGGTTTTTTATTTATGGCAATGTAACAAGTTGTGGGTGGTAGTCATATTATACCAATATGCAACACTCGCTGCGCCATAGCGGGGGCTTTTAAAGGAGGCACGCCATGTCCGAAATAGTTGCATCCCATAAGAAAATTTCCAGAGACGAGGCCATAAATCGCATTTTGTCTTCTATTGCCATGGAAGAGCTAGCGCTTAGCCATGTTATCAATGCGGAAGGCGAGAAAATACAATATGTTATAGGCACGCTGGATGACAATATGCCGCCACAACCAGCCACGATAGAAGATGTTTTGCGCGTAAACGAAAGCGTAGAGCGAACCCTGGAAGTAGCAACAAGAAAGCAGATGATATTAACGCAAAAGATGACAGAAGCCCTGCGGGCTTCCAATATGCAAGGGCCACCTGGTCCACAGGGACCAAAAGGAGACCCAGGAGACCTTGCGGCGCGTCTGGTTACGGCGTATGAGTATGAAGCACTATCAGATGAAGAAAAACGAAGGCCAGGCATTTTGTGGGTAGTTTACCCAGATGATTTTTTTGGCGTCGTTTAAATTAAAAATGGGCTTTACAATTAATTTTTAAGGAGTGATTCTAATGGCAAGTGCAGTGTCGTATGAATATCTAAAAGCGATTCAAGGGGTGCCAAACGGCATTCCAACGTTGGATGGCGGTGGCCAGGTGCCAGTTTCACAGCTGCCCCCGGATATTGCCTCTCCATACAAGGGGCAATTTGCAGACGAGGCAGAACTGGTTACAGAGCATCCTCTAGGTATTTTGGCCGACTATGCCTATGTGGATGATACCGGCAGCTATTGGTATTGGAACCCAGGCCTTGGTGCTGATGCGGCGTGGGTTAATCAAGAGATTACGGAAGCGGCATATCTTTTGCTGACAGACCTGGCCAAGAGCAGGGTGCCATATTTGATTGTGCCAAATCCAGTAATACCTTGATTTGATACTAATCTCATTTAAAATCATGGACTATAGTAATTAATATAAATACAATGCATACCAACAATGGGCTGTCTTCCAATTTTGTTGATATTTCGGGTATGTTGCGCAATGCCCATTGTATATGCGCAAATCTGGCCATTTTGTGCTGATTTGGAGCAATTCTTAATGCCAGTGCAAGAGCGCCAAGAGCGAGGCACTGGTTTATAAACAACGCAGGCACGCCCCGCCTTGACCAGGGCGCACTAATACAGGTAACTAGCTGGGATGCGCCGCCGACACCCGATACATTGCCACCAATATCAGGGATATATAATTTGAGGTCTGTTAATGGGGCAATACAGTGGATACCATAACGTAAAAGCCTAGATGTCTGCGCATCTAGGCTTTCTTTATACGTTCTATCACCGGCACCAATACATCTGCCCAGGCTTTTGTTGCGCCACGCTCTTGCAGTGCAGTTACGGCCATTTCGTTTAGGCCGCCGGGGGTCATTTCTGCTGCCAGCTCGTCAAAGTCGGCATCTTTTATGTTTTCGGCCAGCGATGCAAAGAAGGCAGACATAAATGATGTTGCCCTGTCGTGCGCCAACCCTTCGCTCTCGCAAAATATCGCCAGATTGTGCATCACATCATAAAATGTGGCTATAAGGCCCGTTATGGCCTGCATTGTGCGTATATCATCCAAAGTATTCGCAAAAACTACCGTGCCCAGTGGTGATAGCAGTTTATTTAGAAAATCGCTCTCAGGATATGCTGCAATGGGGCCTGTGCGGTGCTTTATGGATGGCAAGGGTATTATCTGGCTAAAGCTGCCAACAGTGCCAACGGCCTCGCGCACATCTTCCGGCGGCGTGGTGGCCACCACATTGATAATCTGCTGGTCTGGTCTAAATTTCAGCCCTTTCAGCACATCCACAATATTCGATGCCATCATTGATATCACGACCACATCAGATGCATCCACTACATGCTGGTTGCTTTCACAAACCGTGATATTGCTGTATTCCGCCGCAAGTTCCGTGGTTTTTTGGACATTTCTGGGAGAGAGGTAGAAATGATGTTGCTCCCCTAGCCCACAAAAGCCTTCTATCATACAGCCGGCGATGATGCCGACGCCTAAATATCCTATTTTCATAAAATATAACCTCATTTCATTTTGTCTTACAAATCACTGTCCTGTATCTTTCTTCCAGGCTCATTTTCTTCGTTGACATGCTTAAATATTCCTGTAATGTAATAACCTCTTCAATTGTTGGAAGGTCAAAAACATCGCCCATATGATTATCCCAGGCAGTATATACTTCCACAAACTCGCCTACCTTTATGCTCTCATCATAAAAATCATGCATTACCTTTCTATACTTTGCTCGCTCTATCTCCCAATATTTTCTTAGTTCATTATCCATGCTCTCCCTATCCAAATATCCCACAATCTTTTCTTCATCCATATACTTTTGCACTATCTTCTGCCTTTGTTCATAAGTGTCATCAGATATGCCATGAATTTCAAGCTGGTAGATAAACTGGTTTTTAAAGCAATTGTCAAACCTGGTGTCTCTTTTATCCGTAATAAAAACGTAAACTTCTCCCTTTTCTCTTATCTCCATATATCTTTCATATGATATAGATGGAGATAATTTCATTTTTCTTGGGAAAGATGTAAAAGTAACCCAGCTCATCAACTTGCCTCCAATGATTTTTCCCTTGCCGGTATCTGCGCCACCAATATGGCCACAAAAATCAGCGCGCAACCCAAAATACGCATTGGCGTTGGAATTTGGTTAAGCACAATGGCACCCGTAACGGTGGCCACCACGCTCTCAAAGCTAAATAGCACCGCCGCCACAGTTGGTGCCGTGGTTTTTTGCGCCTTCATTTGCAATATGTATGCTACGCCGCTAGAAAGCACGCCCGTATATAGTACAAAGGGGGCCGCCGCTATCAAATCGGCCATGGCCGGTGTTTCAAAGATGAAAGCCAGTACCAGCGATACTACAAATACCGTGTAAAATTGTACGCAGGCCAGGGCCAGTACATTATGTTTGGGCGAAAAATGGCTGATAATGAGAATTTGCAGAGCAAACATTATTGCACAAAGAAATACCAAAATATCTCCCAAATTAAGATAAAATCCGCCCGCAAAGCTAAGGAAATACATGCCCACCATAGCCACCGCCACGCCAATCCATACAAATATAGGCGCGCGCTGCTTGAAAAACACCAAACACGCAACAGGCACCATTATCACATACAGCGATGTGATAAAGCTTGCATTGGCCACGGATGTATATTGGATACCAAACTGCTGCAAATTGATGGCAACACACAGCACCAGCCCACAAATAATGCCGGCAAATATGGTTGCCTTGCGTATGGGTGCAACCTCACCCTCTTTTAGCGGCCCGGCGGCCCGCTGCTGTCGCAAAAAATACAGCGCAGGCACCAGCGCCATGCTGCCGCCAATAAAAAACCGCGCCGCATTAAATGTAAGCGGGCTAACATGCTCCATTCCCGCTGCCTGCGCCGACATTCCTGCGCCCCATATCAATGTGGCTACAATAATCATCAAATTGCCCTTGGCGCTTGACTTCTTTTGGTCTACTATGTCCATATCACAACTCCTATTTTCCGCTATTTTGTCCGTAATGCAATTATCTTTATTGCGTCATGCAACACATCTTCGCATCTTATTTCAAATGGCAATGATTTTCCATTCATGTTCTTTATTGAATAATTCGCTCCAAGGTTGCACTTTAATCACCCGCATCCCTAACGCTTATTTGTATAAATTTTCTAAAGTAGTTCCGCAAATTCTTGTCGTAAACGTAGACAAAAGTACCTTTGATTCCCCTGGTCATCAAAACGCCGTAAGCGTTGATTATGTAGTCTTCCATAGCTTTTACATCTTTTTTTACATTTTTATCAAAAATATGTTCTTTGTTTATTTCTACTTTACCGTTTTTGAAAGTTAGGTCAGGGCCAATTATCACTCCTGCATAATTCAGGTCTAGTCCCGCTAGCGTATAAATGCTCCCCACTTCGTCTTTTTTGCTTTTGTCGTCAAGCCATCCTCCTGTTCCGCTATTTGCATCATTCCATCGCAGTTTTACGCCATCCACTTCAAACAAAGAATTTTTCCCGTTTTCATCTTTTCCCCACTCCCAGGCATAACCAGAGCATAGCCTACTTACTTCTTCAAGCTCCTCTTTTTCGCAAATCAAATCAACCATGTGGGCTAGTTTGTCAAACAACATAAACTCATAGTTTTTGAAAGAACGTTTTTTAAGACTTGGTTCTCCGCTAAAAATATCGCGAATGTAGGGTATAAACTTGTCGCCTGCCTGTATGCGCATCTGTTCGTTTAGGGTTATAGGTCTTATTTGATACATGAACTCTACATCAGATATGCCAACTGCCTTTTCAAAAGACCTTTTACCTATATCACGAGCCAAAACCGTCTGTTTATCATCATAAATTATAATCTGATGGCGGGATTTTTTCAAAATCCAATTTAGTTCATTTTGCTCTTCAATTTCTAGGTCAGCAAAACCAGCTTGTTCATTTGCTTTTTTAAAGTTGCCACCATATAGGCCAAGGCCTTTGTTGCGGCGCAGTCTATGGGCTTCGTCACATATCAAAATATGGTACTCTTCTTTGCTTTTAGCAACGTGCACAGGGGCAATAATGTCCTTTGAACTTAAACCCTCGTGAACCCCCACAGCTTTTGCAATATAATCTCTCATCGAAGGCTGCGAATATACCAGTGCCACCTTAATTTCCTTCCCTTCTTCCAATCTATGCGCTTTTCGATACTTTCTTTTAAAGCCCTCATTAGTTTTAAGATAATGCAGAAGAGATGTGGCAAAAACGGTCTTGCCGGTACCGGCATCTCCATTAACTAAAACCACCCTTTGTTTTTTTAATCCCTCATCCTTTATCTCGTCGGAAATAAGCACATTTACAGCTGCATCAAGTGCCTTCTGCTGCACTTTATTCAAGGGCACATCAGGCGAATATTTATATGTACCGGAACTTATTACAGTGCTAAAATCTCTTTGCTCAACCAAGTCATTTCCTGCCATCATAGGCCAAATTTCTTCATCAAAAACCTTTTCAAAGTTATTCATAGAATGGTAGCGCTGCTTTTCAGTTTTCGAGGTGCAAATCTTAAACTTTTTATCAGCCTTCATAAGCCGCACCAAAAGCCACTCAAAATGCTTTGCATGAGTCCCAGTAAAACCTTCAGCCACACCTTCAACCGTTTTCTTAGGGCGTATTATATAGGCAATATCTAGCTTGTATTTCTCTATAAACTTTTCCGGGCCCATGTGTTCTTTTGTTCTTCTTTTTATATTCGATGTTTGCCCAATATAAGCGCGCCTGTTTTTTCTGTTCACAAGTATATAAACACAGTGACCAAGCTCCATCAACCAGGCATTAACGCACTCTATAGAAATTGACCTGCTTATCATTTCATATTTAGGCATAAATACCTCTCTTTAGACCTGCTCGGAAACTTCCATAGCGAGCAAAAAATCGCAGCGATTCATGCAGTTTTTCAGGGTTTCCGAACAGATCTTATTGATAAAGACTGAAATCAAGCTCTCATCAACTCTAATTTCCATGCTTCTGTCAATCGTTCTTTGCTCCATGCAGCATTAGCAGGACTGGTAGATGGCAAGTACCGTATTGGCAAGGACAAATCAAGATGCCAGCATAAACTGTATGCTTTTTTACCGTTGCATATTATTTTTGCAATAGGTTTGTCGCTAATTAATGCGGCAATATCATTATGGACCGGCTTTTGTATAGTTGAATCATCCGAGCCATGTATTTCACATGCTGCTAGCACATCCCATAGTGCAATGCCGTTTTCCAGCAGCAGTTTGGTTTTGTCTTCAACAGATTGAGGTATCTGCTGCTCAAAACATCCCGCAAGTACCGGCCAAAAGCGGTTGCGGGGATGAGCATAATAAAAGCCCTCTTTGCGCGATTGGGCGCTTGGCATGGTGCCGAGTATCAGGGTGTGAGAATGCTCGTTTGATATAGGCTTGAACGTATGGGTAACCAAATTGATGCCTTGGGATTTATTGGGCATATGGACTCCATGAATTGAAATTCAATATCATTAAAATTTACCTTTCTCGAAATCCTCCAATGCATATATTTTATCGAAATACTGTTTTATGCTGGCCTTAGGCAAGCGCTTATTTTTATCCCCCAGTATAACTATTATTGCATTGATAAAATCTGCGTAATCGGAATTTATTTCACACAGCTTATTTATAGTTTCCCAATCAAGTGATGGTCTGTATGTAGCATTGTATATAACTTCAGAATTTTGCGGCTCGTTAGTGCAAAGTTTAATTATACCTATCCCGAACAATGAAGATAACCTTTTTAGTTCATCGCTGAAATCTCTGCTGTCATCAATTGTCCTTGCAGCCAAATACGACTCGTTTGCCCAATAAGAGTTTGAAACTGTCTGAAAAAATGATTCTCTTAAATTCGAGAAATTTAATTCTAGTTTTAATTCAAATGAGTAGATTTTAACGGATGTGCTGCCCGTTAATCCGTTTAAAACAAGCACATCCTCTTCCCAATCTTCTCGAGGAGAATAAATTCCAACCATGTCCGGATGCAGCCATTCGTTTTCTCCTTTAGTTCCCTTTTTAGATTTCTTGTCTTCGATAGTCTTGGTATTAGCATCAAACCGATAAGCAGCGAAATACGCAAGATACTTATGAAGTTCCCTCTCTGACATATTATCTTTTACTACGACCCTATTTTTCTTAGTTATCAGTTTTTCTGATTTACCATCATAATTATTTTTTGCCAATCCAAACTTGGTAGGCCGTCCGGGAATTTTCTTGAAATCACTTTGTTCACCCTTATCTTTAATGCTTGTATAAATAATTGCGCCTATTGTTCTCCAAGGTGTTTTGCCTTGAAATTTGGTCGTATCTATTTCGTTACTATCTAAAGCATACTCCCATATTTCCTCAACGGTCATAGGGGTTTTGGTTTTATCCAAAACAACAATAGCTAGCTTTCTTAACGTAAGGTTGCTCATCAATTTCTGGTCCTTTCAATGCGTTATGCTAAGGGCACATATTAATGTTCTTGTATGATATTAATGTTCTTGTATGAATGGTAAAAATCCTTGAAAAACAAATTTCGATTCCAAAGTTTATTTTTCAAGGATTTTCAATAATGAATGCAAGGATGACCAAGCAGCCACAGCAGTTAATTTACACCATTCTATATACTGCGTTTCAACTCCTCACAATCCCCATTTATTAATTTCTTTAATATCGTGCAGCTAGCTATGCAACTATTTTACCCATATATTCCATTCATAAAATGGACTATAGTCCATTTTATCATCCTTTAAGCATAGTGTCAACGCACTTTTGTCTTTTAATTCCAGGGAGAAGCACAATAGGCCTGTTTACAAAACTTCCTTGACCGGCAGAAAATCGCAATGCTCAAGCAGTTTTCTGTGAGCTTTTTCGGAGTTTTAGAGCGGGTCTAATCTATATATTGAATTTACTGGTAGATTTACTTTGTAAAATACGATATAATTTTAATAATGTAAAGTTAAATTGCTGATAAAATAGGGGAGGTTGCTGTATATAGCTATAAACGACTTTATCAAACATATTAGCAAAAATTATTTAACTGAATCGCAAGAACGCTTTGATAATAATGAATTAGCAAAATATATTCGCTATAAACCAGGTGAATTAATGCCTGATACCATAAAACAACAATTTCATATTGTCTCATCTCCGGGCAAAGGCCAATGGTCCTTGGTTCCTTGGGTGGGAGTTTTTGATAAGGAATTATCAGTTAGTGCTTTAAGGGGTATTACATAGTATATCTTTTCACAGAGGATATGAAAGGCGTTTACTTATCCTTAAACCAAGGGTGGACATTTTATCAAGAGGCGTATTCTAATCCTACTGAAAAAATTAAACATGTTTCGGCGTATTGGAAAAAGGAACTCAGTACAATCCCCAATGATTTTTGTATAGGTGACATCTATTTAAAATCATATAACAATAAACAAACATCAAATGGAAGACCGAAGGGATACGCTAATGGCAATATCTGTAGTAAATATTACGTTATTGAGCATTCACCAGATGAGGATGTTTTAGCTGGCGACCTCTTAAAGTCAATCGTGATGCTGATTGAATTAAAAAGCAAATTGATTGAAGTTGATTATATTAAGACAAACAACTTTATTCTCACACAGAAGGTACCTCAACAAGAAACTCTTGAAGCGGACAGAGAGCAGCTCATGTCAGCCACCCACACCAATAAGGGTAAAGAAGGTTATACATTTAGGCAAGAAGCTCCACCGCATCCTCATACAGGTAAAACTATTAATGCACAAAAGCAGCCTATAGGTTCTAATATTGATTATATTAACGCACAATCCCGCAACCAAAAAATTGGATATAGCGGAGAACTGGCTGTTCTGGAATTTGAACGTAAAAAACTGCAAACTCTTTCGAATCCAGATATTAAAAAGCTGTCAGAAAAAGTTCGGCATGTATCTGTAGAGGATGGTGATGGTTTTGGCTACGACATTCTCTCTTTTGATGAAATATATATTGAAGTAAAAACAACAACGCAAAATATTCAAACACCATTTTATATTACCGCAAACGAACTTAACTGCTCAAAAAAGTTTAAGCAGAAGTACTATTTATACAGGCTGTATGAGTTTGGTAAAAGTCGTGATGTTAAGTACTATGTGTTAAGTGGCAATTTAAATGACGTTGTGGACTTGCAACCCATTACATATTCAGCGCTTCCAAGCTCTGTTTAGTCAGTGACCGCACATTGTCCATAAACCTCACAGGGGCAAGTTTGGGCTATAGTGTGGAAGTCTGAAATAATGCTGATTCACAATAACATAAAAGAGAGAGGGATTTCGCCTTCGTCAAAGGGGATAATAATTTTATTTGACTTTCTGGTACTGATGTTTCATGGATTGTTAATTACAAAAAAGCCATGATTATCTGCATTGTAGCAGATAATCATGGCTTTCTATGGTAAACCGCCTTTGGTTAAGACCCATCTAAAAAATAATGTTCTGAATATTACCCAATGCCGGGGTTGTCGTAGCTGAAACCGGGGATAATATCATTATGTTGAGTCAGGATATGGCTCAAGTAACCTCCATTATGAATACTGATAGCAGCTTCACGACCAGTATCGTCACCAAGCCATTTTGCTTATAAAGAAATATACACTAAGGCTCTACCACAATAACATGACATTGCGCCTGCAAATTATTCTGCGTTCTTGCGTTAATAAACGCTTCGCCGATCTGATTTGCTGTAATCATGCCGCCATCAGGGTTTACAGAAACGATGGCATTATTTGATGATTGCCAATGAATGTTTTTGTAGGTTGCATCATTTGGGATGATATTGGCAAACAGCATATGGGTGTTGCCAACTTCCAAAGTAAGCTGAGGAGGCACAACCTCTATGCCTGTAGGCATGACGGGAGCTATGGTTATAACACAAGTTGCCGTGAGCATATTTTGTGTGGTTGCCGTAATAGTTACAACACCTTGGTTTAACGCCGTTACCAAACCATTTAAATCCACGGAAGCTATAGCATTTTCGTCAGATGTCCACTCAATATCGGTTGCAGTGGCTGTTGACGGCAGCAGGGTTGCTTGTAGTTGTAAAGTACGCCCCACGCCTAAGTTTACAGCACCAAAGTTAAGCGAAACACTGCTTGGATATATTTCTTCGATGGTCAGAAGTCTTACGGCTGTTAAACCATTTGCAGTTCTTGCGGTTATATTGACTGTGCCATGCCCGATGGCAGTTACAACCCCATCAGGTGATACTACCGCAATGGCAGGGTCGCTGGTTTCCCAAGTAATAAGCCTGTTGACTGCATTAAATGGGTCAATAACCGCTTCAAATCTGATTTCTTGCCCAACAACCATACGGTCAATGCCTATGGGTATTCTGATATTGATGGGATAAAGCGGCCGCCTTGCATCTATATCCTCAAGCTCAACAACATCTTCAAGTTGAAAGCTGAGTAGCATTTCCTTTGTTATAACCTTGCGCATCATGCGCTCTGCCGATTTGTTGGCATCCAATAAATCGGATATTTCGCTATCGTCGTCATTGATAATTGTCTTTAGCTTTTTTGATTCCATATCAAGAAGATTGGCTAATGCAATCTCTGTTTCAGCAATAGACGACAAAAGGGAATTTACTGTTGACATTTTTTCTCCTCCTTTCT
>Ga0131853_10026570_pt1 | contig 10411 bp, 6 predicted proteins | sample TergutLab28metaG_FD_92764 | JGI IMG/M metagenome (GOLD analysis project Ga0131853, IMG submission 92764) | Labiotermes labralis P1 segment gut microbial communities from Petit-Saut dam, French Guiana - Lab288 P1 (version 2) (version 2) | ecosystem: Host-associated > Arthropoda: Insects >... | reverse complement strand
TATAACATAACTACATTATATAACTACATTATATAACATAACTACATTATATAACTACATTATATAACATAACTACATTATATAACATAACTACATTATATAACTACATTATATAACATAACTGTGCTCATTTCTACCAGAAAGTATTTCAAGTGCGTTGATATATTTCGCTGAGCAGCAGCGTCCAATTTTCCTACCCTCGCGACGAGGATCCATGTTATTAACTATTCACCCTTTAAACGCCGAATTAAATCTCATCTGCCATCTCCTGGCATTATTAGGAGCTCTCCATATTCTCCATATTGGCAGGATAAGGGTTAATACTCTAAAATATGATCTGGAGTTTTACTTATGTACATTACCTATATCCTATACCCATCCACCGCTACCAGCGCAGGTCTAGTGACGCTTTACCTCGAACTATACAGATATTCTAGGGCCAGATTTGCCATAATGAAGTTGCGTGTCCTCGAAGGTCTTTATTATACAAAGTTTCAGAATTTTACTCTAATTGTAGCTCGTGTCACTTGCACGTCATACGTACGCGCGGTCACCAAGTTGCTATAATTAATGGTATAAGTTCGTTTCTGCAATGACATGATGCCCATGCCAAGGGTCACTAATTCAGTCAGAACTTCAGATTATTTTTGTATAGAACGGAGAATGATAATTAGACATAAAGACAGGCTAATATCCGTAGTGCACAGTAAGAAATGTTTTAATGTACTTGGAAGTTCCCTCCAGCTAAACGCACCCCAATTACAATTGCCGGTACCATTATTGTGTTAGAAAGATATGCAGAGGTTATTTTAAGAATCAAGCAATTACAGCAGCAATTTTGTTTTGTGCAATGCCGCTTCATTTAACGTAGAACCACATGACATATCTAGTTGTAACTTGTGTGGAAGGTGATTTAGGTCAGGCTGAAAGTTGGCTTGTGTCCGGCATACAAAATTATTCTATAAATACGTATTTCAGTGCCTGTGTTGTCTTGTGTAATAGTTGGTACCGGCGTTCGAGGTTTCGTGATGCATGTCTTCTGAGTTTTATTGGAGGTAGTGCGATACTCCCCAGTTTATGAACATCTGCTGCTGACATTAATTTCACTTCTGCTCTAGTCCCTTCAAAGCTACCCTGAAATGAACAGGTTTTAGAGAGGAGGGTGGAATTCATTTGCAGACATTGGTTTTCAAACTATCGGAGGTTTATGAATATACATCCAGATGCGGTGGATGTAGGATTTAACACAGGCTCATATTGCTGGCTTTGCTTCATTCATCTCTGCTTGTCAGCCTCTGTTTCCTTCAGATACAGGAGTAGATACTACTTGGCGTATATAGTATGCTGCTCAGCAGGACATGGGCCTGGAGACTTTGACACAACAAATTCAGCGCGCCCTAGTTGCTGATCCAGCAACTCGCGCTGGACAGCAAGGGATCCATTTGAGTAACTCAACGAAGTGGAGTCCTTGAAAAGCTAGTCAAGAGGTTCGTCACATCTCATGGTAAACGGAGGTTCATTATAGCGTTCACAAGACCCCGCCAAAGTCCGAGATTTTGTAAAATATTTAGTAACATGGTAAGCTTTGACGTTGTACTGACCTTCGTATCTCTCCCAAACCCCTCACTCTTTCTTGGCTGTCCACGACAAAGTATTCAATATATTCGCAGCTACCCTCCATATTGGAGGCCATTCCTGCATCCGCAACCGCAGAACGCGCCATGCCGTGGTAAGAGGGACACAATGAACTCATTCGAATACTTCTTAAATTTCACTTGAATATTATCACATAACTTGCGTCTAAGCTTCACATTTTGTCTTTTCCAGTCACGATTTCCGACTTTAATATTTATGCATATCTGTACTTTTTCCCCTCTGCTAAATGTGCCGACCTCACAGTCTAACACAGCAGTATGCCTCCTAACTACATATTATAGCACAAACAACCTCAACTCACTTACTTCTTCTTTGCCTACATCAAGCACTGAACGTCTACATGGAGTATCAAAGTGCTAGTTTGAGCCACATTCAAACAGGAATAAACGGTTTTATATTATATTATTCATACCGTACCTATTCCTACAATTATTAGATCCACCAACAAATACACTTAACAAAATATAATTAATAACAATTATTAAAAAAACTTCATGTTTCGACACCAGGTTTCCGTCCGCAGGAGTTATAGAACAAAAGAATATGAGCTCAAGATATTTGTCTAGGTATTACTCTGACCTAGAAAAATGTTTAAAGAGTTAAAATTCCAAAATATATTAAAAGTGACAAGTACGAAAATGACAACATTGTGCCATTACAATTATATCACAGTCAGCAGGTACGCTACACCGCCCGATAGACACACATCACACAGTGTACCTGGATGAGATCCCTGCGGATCACATAAGGTCGAGGGAGACGTGTGTTTGTGTGCGTGTGTGTGTGTGTGTGTGTGTGAGTGTGTGTGTGTGTGTGTGTGTGTGCGAGTGTGTGCACATTCTGTATGGAATGAAATAAATTATGAACTTATACCTAGAATTGATTACCATTTTACAATTTTGATGTCACAATACTCTAATTATTATTCTTATCAATATATATATATATATATATATATATAAGAATTTTAAAATTTTGGTCATTTTAGAAGGGCAATGTAATACTTAGACTTATGGCTGTGCCTATAATCACTCGTTCTGTTAACATCCTGAGACTTGCACCACGATGACTAAATACGTAGGAGTTTTAATTAAATAATGAGTTGTGCTCAACTAAGGGCATTTGTTGATGTATTTATTGTTGGGAAGAAACGTATCCACAGACTAAGGAGAAGGAAAGGAAAAATAAAAATTCGAGGCTATGGTGAGTTCGTCTACGCTGGAACATTTGACTTCATATCTAGCTACTTGTATAATATGAAAATATATCCGTAATGAAGTAAAATTTAATAGCTTGGAACGTTTTGACGTAACGCGATAATAATTACGGCGCATGCGCTTCGCTATCAATGCTGTTCCCATGGTATATTTGACGAGAATTTGCCGTTACAACAGAGTGTAATACTGTTGCTAAGATATGGCGAAGCATGGACTGTGCAGAGCACCATGTTTTCATTTGTGACACACAAAATTGAGTTGATGCAGTGTAGGCGGTATAATTTTATTTTCCAAATTGCGTCTGGGTTTTATGAGTGACGGAACTGCACATTTTCGTAACAGCTATGAAGTGGCGCATGCTCCGATTACGGAAACGACCTACATGAAAGAAATATAAAAAAAAATCATTGTATAACAATCGTTAAAACTGCCCTATCTCAATAAAATTTGAAACCTTACTGTATTACTTTTTTGGAAATTTTCCAAGAGATTTCACGAGCAACAATTCTGATATTCTTGAGCTTTTATGCGTGTAGAGAAGGATGGACCGGCTGGACGGTTTTAATAGACGATTCGCCCGGATTCGAACGAGCTTGGAGTGAAGGCGACAATCGAAACAATAACCGTGCCTAGGTACGTTATCGTGCCTAGGTACGTTCCAACAGCGCTCATGTGACGTGTTGTAAGAAGAACGGTACCAGTGTAATGACACAAGTGCATGCAACGTGACGGAATTAGAATCTTAATAGAATTTAAAAGCACGACATCAAAAGCTAATCCACTTAGTTCAAAAATATAACGTAATTTTACCTACGGCCATGACGTAAAAGTTTCTGGCCGTTGTCCAATTCCGTATCAACTAATCCATTATAAAGCAACACGATACAAAATCGGGCAAGGTAGATGGAAAACAGTTTCATGTAGGAAATCAGGTGCAGGAGGATGAAGGATGGACACATAAAGAGAATTACGCATAATCGGGCGCCATGTTTCATGAGGTCTTTTAAGTTGAACGCACTTTAGAACTGTGAGAAAAGGCGAAACCAAACAACAAAATAATCGACGCGGTCACCAGTTTTCTGTCTGGCCTCCGAAGATGAGTTCGACTGTGACTCTGGGGTATGTTACCAAGATAACAGTGTCAAATTCGTGACAGAACGGCGTCTAAGACACGCGGTAAAGAATGAGAATATGGAATGCAATGCAAAGAAGTAATTAAATACCCAAAACTTTAATCTACATTAATATTCTAAAAATTTAACTTAAGTAACAAATTTAATCAAATGTAAAAATTGAATTTTTATTGACTATAATGCAACGTAGCTGATCCCATTGGCCGCGCCGTCTAAGGCGTGGGTCTGCGACCCCTCGCGTGCTGGGATTGTGTGTTCGAATCCCACCGGGGGCATGGACGTTTGCCTTTTGTGAGTGTTGTGTGTTGTCAGGTAGAAGTTTTTGCGTCAGGCTGTTCACCTGTCCAGAGGATTCCTAACGAGTGTGGTGAGTGTGTGAGCGTGATCGTGAGGCTTCGATAACGAGGAGGCGGTTGTACCATAAAAAATCAAACTTAGCCAAATCTAATCTCACAACAAACACACCTAACCAGTGACGAATTGTATATAAGGTAACATTTTGTATCCAATTAAAAAAAATAAGAATAAAATCTTGGACATTGTCCATATTATGGATGTGAAAGAGTCTGAATATTAGTAGATGGATTTGAAAAAGTGAGACGAGAATCTTCAGTGGCCAGTTTTGTTACTGACGATTTACAGATGACACCTACTGACAATTTACAGACGACGTCTACTGACGATTTACAGACGACATCTGCTGACGATTTACAGAAGACATCTACTGACGATTTACAGACGACATCAGCTGACGGTTTACAGACGACATCTATTGACGATTTACAGACGACATCTACTGACGATTTACAGAAAACATCTAATAACAATTTACAGACGACATCTACTGACGATTTACAGTCGACATCTACTGACGATTTACAGACGACATCTACTACTTGAATCTTAGTTCTTCGTTTTGTTATTTCGAAAGTAAATTTTTCATTTTTCAGTTTTTGGAAGGCTGTAAGATTATTTGTTTTAAAGTAGCTGATTTTCACATCCTTTGCAAATTTTCGGGATAACGTAATTGTTTTAACTTGAAAAATAAAGACTGTCTGACACAAGAAATGGATCTGCATCTTGCATTCTGCCATGTCAATAATGCATATATAACTTTTTATTTAATCTTGGAATGTTTGACAAAATTAAGTATTCCGGATTCATGCAACCCACTCTGTTTCACATGAATTTCATTACTTATGAATGTCCATACAGTAGATTGCTCATACGGAAGTTGGTAGATCTTCAGCCATTCAACATATATCCGCATTGTAATGTACGCGAGGGCTCATAACTGTGTGTATGAGAGCCCTCCACTGGTCTTTATTGTGGTCTAGACTGATCCAATCCACATGCGTCCAATATATTTCAGATCCATTTTAGTATCAGCTTGCAATCTATGGCGATGTCCTTTGCGCCGTCAAATTCCTTACAGACTTTCCTGTGTAAGCTCTGAATGCCTTTGCCTTCAACATTTCGCATCCAATATGCCGCGCCAAGTATATCTTCCTTGAAGCGGACACTGAATAATGCTTGATGAGGAGGTAAATTCTTTAATCTCTTGCTGATGTGGTGTTATCCATTGGCACTAGTGCTGTATGACCCACACTGCGAAGACGTGAAGTAAGGATTTTACAGATATAATTTATTTTCTTCAACCATTAGATATATTTTCTTTCTGCAAGCCTGTCGCTGCCATTTCGTCCTTTTCGTCTTGTTTCTCGCCAACGATATTCGAGAAAAGAAAAAGGCGGACAGAGAACTTCTAGTCGATTCTGCTCCTTGTGTTAATTTAGTTAAGAGGGGGAATGCTGGAGAAAGCCTCTCCCCGCATTTTCTTTTATATCAGACACGGATGAAATTCCATTCGATGGAAACGTGTGCCCAGCGGATAGGTCCAGACGGACATCAACTTAAAATTGACCCGACACAACAATGTTAGGAATAAAGAGGAATAGGAACTCTACTCGATATATATATTAAACTTCGTCGATTGCGTTTTATATGGTGCTTCACTGATGTAGTGTCAATGTCTATATCAGTGTTGTTTAGTTACGAGATTAAAAGGTACAGAATACATTTTTCAGATCACAGAGAGGGAGGAAGAGACCTATAGAATGAGACAGTGGACAGTTCGGACGGCAGTTTTTTGAATAAACCTTTATTTGTCTTACTTCAAAATTCTTTGGAGCGAATTTCTAAGCCAAATTTTCTCAATTCACTGACTATATTTTCCATGGCCTTTAGATGATATCAATACTAAATGCTTCTCAATATTACTTGCATGTCTTGAAGCATTGCTTTCTGTATCAAGTGCATTTACATTCGCATCCATAAAAGTATTTGTATTTTTTACAGACATAGTACGTTAGCTTCTCAAAAAGAAATATGCTCCGCGGATTTAATTATTGATTATTACAGAAGTAATATTAAAAACTATAACAAATTTTTCTTAAGAAATGCATGTGTATGCCGTAACTGACATGTTTTATCCGACGCTAAATTTTGGAATTGTTAGCCCGAAGTAATTATAGGTTATAATCTCCTCTCCATTGGATTGTGTGTGGTTACTACAAATAACATTCGGATATGTCACCTGCCCGTTCTCTGTTAAGTGAAGTGCACATGCCATGTGCTGAGAGTCAGAGAGAGTAACAGACACCTGTTCCAATTCACTCGGGAGATGGAATAAGCAAAGACTCTAGTTTCTGTACTGGAAGCGTCCAAATTAGCTTCGCCTAATTAAGTGTGATGAAACCAAATTCCAAACAAATGGATGATTTTCTCTAGTTTTATTACAAAGTAAAATAGAATGTGCAATTTGTTTTTATGAGATTGTATTTTTTAAGAATTGGTTATTAAACTTGTCAATTTTCCTTCAGCTAAAATCAGTTTTCTTCCTTCCTTATGTCTTCTCTTTCGTCTCCTCTTATTCCTGTCCCTCCATTCACTTTTTACAGGACTGTTTAAAGCGCCGAATGCTCATAAATTTCAGTGCACCTATATAACAGAACTTTCTTTCCTAACATCGTCTTTCCAGGAAAATTTTAAATGCTTTATGTTACTTATCTTTCTTTCCAACGAATATCATTATGCTGCCACAAACTCCTACGTTTATACTATTCTCTTGTTATTCATAATTAATTTTAGTCAATTGAAGTATCTTACTGAAACTCGATACAACTATCAAAGTGTTTTTTTTATTTTTTTATTTCCTGCTAATATCAGTATAATTTTGCTACATTAAGACTTCTGAAGGCGGAAGACACAATTTCTTTGGGACAAAACTTACAGAACAACTAGTATTTTTAATTGTATTACATTGTAAAATATTTACGGGAGTACTTTTAAAATATATTTCTGTGTGATGTAAGAATATCATTCGTTTTAAGTGTGTTTGTAGTTAAGTGTATTTGTAGTGGATAAAGGTCCTATCCTTGCAAATTCGAACCGACTGCCTCAAAGTTAATCAGAGTTTCGAAATTAAACTACATGAAATTACTGCTTCTGTTTACTGAGATATGTACTGTATCACCAATTAAAAAGGGTAGGGGTAGGAGGACTGTCGTGTGAGATCTGTATTGGTGTTTTGTGCTAATCAACTGTAAAGTCTTTTGGTTTTATATAACATCGATAAATCCTTTTGGCCGAAACACGTAGCTGATTTTGTATGAAAACTACTTGTTATGTTCAGGCTGTGTATTTTGGAAGCTACATGCAGGAGGGATAAACCGTAAGGTTTTGTTATAAGTCTTTCTACTTACTGCCTATTCGTCACGATCATTGTGCTTTGTGCTCCCTTGTTTTGAGAAGACTGTACGTGCTTTTGGTAAACTGCTTCATCTAGTTCATTTGAGAGTGCATAGTGTCGCATCGATGAAATCACCCATTATAGATTACCAATATGCTCCCCTTCGGGGTAAAAGTTTACCACCATGACTGGTTGATCCGGATCTCCCATACGTTCCAGGCAGTGAAATCATTAACGTCATGATATTTCATTATGCTGCCATGCAACATCATTTCTGGTTCCCGTGAGGACACATCTACCTAACAAATAGGCATTTTCATGCTTTCAGTGTTGTGAGTCTGTTTTAGGGTGAGCTCAAAATCGTGTTCCATAGCACTAGTTGTAAAGGAAAGGATTTTGTTATCATGTTGTACTGCGGAGTAGGATTTAGGTTATGACACACCAGCGATGCTCTCCGGTCCTATATCTCAGTTGTTTCTAGTTTTTAGTCACAGTTTGTTATATTTTGTAAATATCCTTACTACAAACAAATAGTGAAATATTTAGTAGGGACACGTAATAGGAACAGAAATATGTTTATCGTTGTCAGAGAATTCTTTGTATATTGAGTTAAAATATTGTTTTCATTTCCTTAATCTCCAGACCACTAGACCTAACACACAGAGTAACTGGCCTAAGCAGTTTGTGCCCATTTATTATACCATTAAGACTTACATTAAAGGATAGAAGAACGTGCTAAGGGAAGTTTTCGAAATTGGAATCGCCATCAATTTTACAGGGTTACTTAAAATAATGCCAGTATTTTATATTTATATATTTATAGAATGTTACAATGTAAAACAACAAATCAACTTTGACTTTCATAATTAGGGATCTGTTATTTAGACGTGGCTTCCATTCTTTGCATTTATTTTTTATTTATTTAGGTAGAAGAATTAGTTAGTCTGAAAAGGGTCTTTTCAGTGTTTCATTTGTCTCTTGTTGTCTGCATATATATAATAAAGCGTGACGTGTGTTTGAACATATTGTATTCACTCTTGTATACAGATGGAAAGTATATTTACTGAAAATTTCTCGCCGGAGTGGTTAGACTTCTTGCTGAGGCGGAATGTCTTTAGGTTGCAGAACAAAGAGCTCGCACCCAGAGACGAAAATTTGCTGCGAATGTACTGAATGAGCAGGCGCGGAAGGTCGAAAGGAGGTGGTGGTCATACCATGTTGTACGTACAGTGCAAGAATTTTATGATGGGTAACTTCCCCCGAGGATTGTGGAGATAATATCAGATAAAGTGGATGAATTAGGAGCCTTGTGTGTATCATATGGGAGAGGCGATGATTGCAGGTGAACTTTTACAGGAAAACCAAAAGTGGAGAGAATTGTAGGGTTTAACGTTGGTGCCAGAAGAACTGAATATGAGTGTGTGTTCAGGATTAATCTGTCACTGGGCAGGAATCATTGGCGGTTTCCTGCGAACACGTTAACAAGCCTGTAAGTTCAGTTTCAAGGCGAGCAATTTGTTGATTAATTAATTGTGTTTAAAGATAATCATATTTTACATGTTTAAACTGCTCGGTATACTAGATGTACACTGTACACTGTACACTGTTCACTGTACACTGTTAACTGTTCACTGTACACTGTTAACTGTTCACTGTACACTGTACACTGTACACTGTACACTGTTCACTTAAAATTTTACTGAAGCGATGTGGCAGTACTGCTCTGTACACTTCTGTGTGTTTTCATCAAAGACACAGTGTTTTGTTCAGCCAGTCCAAAATGCGAGTACAAAGTTCTAAAATTGTGGTGCAACCAGTTTCACTTTAGTGCCGCTGCAGTGACATATTTCTCTGCTTGGTGTTGACTGTACCATTTCCAATTCCTGTCTTTTTACTATCACTTCGGTTGAAGGAATTCCACTATTCTAAGAAAATCATTTCATTGCCCATTTCTTCTGGAAAATAAGAGGAATATTGCAAGTTTACCTTAGTAATTCAAATTCTGAGTCGACAACTTCGCTGAGAGTTATTTCAGTCCTTTTGTGGTATGCAAGGATATTGTTCTTCGAAGCAGAGGCTTTTTATATGAACACGAACGACGCTGGTAGTCTGACGTTTCTGTGCTCTCTTCTGGGATAGGGTGAAGTACTGTACTTGAGTGCGTATAGAGCGCATCTGTGCATTTTTGAAGCATGTGGCGTGTTTGGACGAATAATGTTTATCCTGTTCTATAACTGTAGATATACTGTGCAGAAGAGTGTGATCGGTATAAAGGACGCACTATTTTTTTATATGCCAACAAAAATGTATTTTGTATGTGTAAAAACATGGTATAAAATACATCGAAAGTTATTTGCTCTTTCCACAAATTCTGTAAAGAACTATTAAAATTATTTTAGAACAAAAACGTCATGTTTCGACCTGTAAAGATCATCATAAATATGACCATTCTTTATAAGGAGGTTTCCTCCTAAGACGTGAAACCTTAAGGATGTTATTTTAAGGGTCCTTCTTAGTAAATATGTCTTTTCGACATACGAGGTCTGTTAGAAAAGTATCCGACCTTTGGCCGGGAAAAAGAAACTGGCTTACTTGGAGCGTTGGACACCTAATCACCCTCAAAGTAGTTCCCTTGGGACTCCACACACTTCTCC
>Ga0131853_10026569_pt1 | contig 10412 bp, 6 predicted proteins | sample TergutLab28metaG_FD_92764 | JGI IMG/M metagenome (GOLD analysis project Ga0131853, IMG submission 92764) | Labiotermes labralis P1 segment gut microbial communities from Petit-Saut dam, French Guiana - Lab288 P1 (version 2) (version 2) | ecosystem: Host-associated > Arthropoda: Insects >... | reverse complement strand
TCTCCTCAACACCATATTCTCAGACACCCTCAGCTTCCTTTCCTCCCTCAATGTCAGCGACCAAGCTTCACACCCATACAAAACAACCGGCAAGATTATCGTTCTATATATCTTAATCTTTAAATTTTTGGATAGCCAGCTGGAAGACAAAAGATTCTGCACTGAATGATAGCAAGCATTTCCTGACCTCAATCTATTCTTAATTTCTTCCGCAATAGAATTTTGATTTGTTAAAATATAGAAGTATCTATGAATATAGAAAGTAATTAACACTCCAGTGTCTAATTCTGAAAGTTAAACGACTGGTTTTATTTAAGTCATTCTTTTAGAAAGTATTATTACGTTCTTCTGAGATTTATGTCATGCTAGAGAGCTATCTGTCCAGTACGTTATGCTGTGGGACATCCAAGCAGATCTCAAATCTTGGTAAGAAAAGTTGATAAATCGCTTTCAGTAAGACTGCCTCTACTTGCATCGCAACATAAGCGTATAGGTCTGACATACACTTTTATTACAAAATAAATTGCAAAGAAAATGTTCAACATTCCATCATTTGTATAGCATCAGAATTTTGCGGTTGCAAAATTTTGCCAACGTCAGTTTCTTGGTCCTGCTTCTCATGCTCTTCAGCTGTGGGTGGTCTTTGTCAACAAATTCGATGAGCTATACAAACACTCCGAGTGGCTGCAACTAGCAACTGGACACTACCATAAATTATTTCGTAGTTACAACCACTGTAGATCATAAAACTGATAGAAACAGCCTCTTACTTTTAAAGGAAAATGAAAGGAGACAGAATGCGTGAAAACTGAAAGGCGCTAATGGTAAATGGATGTGTGCTATAGTTGCTGTTTGTGCAGTAGGTAACTGTTTCTTATCCTCCTAACTTATCACCACGTTAACATAAGTGATTGTGTTGGAAAGATCGCCGGTTCGATTGTGAACAAGTAGATTTTTTTTTAATTCTTAAAAATTATGATTTTCTTCTGTCCGTTGAGGTAGATAGTGGAATACTTATGTTATTTTCAAAAGGTAATAAGAGTTTCCATTCATATTCTCTCCATTCCTACTTGTATAATTACCTTACCACTGTAACTTGCATACTGTCACGTTTGCGGATAATCGTTTGAAGACCCAGGAAGTCAATCATTCGTAGTTCTCTGTTTTCCGAACGCAAATTAAGTTCCAAATAGAAAGAGTAATAATAATCACGAATTTAGAAATTTGTTGTTGCATTCATAAGGACTGTTCCAACATTTTTTCAGACGTATCTCCTATATTCTTTTTACATTTTATATTGCAGAAGTACTGAGTAAGAAACAAACAGATCGATTATATTCAGGATATTAATAGTAAGTGCCTCCTATTGTTCGTGCGTTAAATAGCTGAAATATTGTTAAGTGAAAATATTTTTAAAAATTAAAAAAGAGCGACTGAATCTAGTGTTCTTGTATATCAGCTGTGTTGATTGGGACTTACAACATCAAATATTTTGATAGATGATGAATAGTGGTGGATATTGAAATAAACAAATTTGGCCAATTTTTATGGACTAGTCTGACATTGACTCTAGACAGCTGAAGCAATCACAGAACTCCTCAAATCATAAAAGCCTAGCTTTACTCCTTAATTCCAATCAGGGACCTACCGAACAATACAAAAACTCCTCAATCATCAGAGCTTATCTCCACTCCTTTATTCTAACCAGGGACCTAGCGAAAAATACCAAAACTCCTCAATCATCAGAGCTTATCTCCACTACTTTATTCTAACCAGGGACCCACCGAACAATACAAAAACTCCTCAATAATCAGGGCTTATCTCCACTCCTTTATTCTAACCAGGGACCTACCGAAAAATACCAAAACTCCTCAAACATCAGAGCTTATCTCCACTCCTTTATTTTAACCAGGGACCTACCGAACAACACCAAAACTCCTCAAACATCAGAGCTTATCTCCACTCCTTTATTCTAACCAGGGACCTACCGAACAATACAAAAACTCCTCAATCATCAGAGCTTATCTCCACTCCTTTATTCTAACCAGGGACCTACCGAACAATACAAAAACTCCTCAATCATCAGAGCTTATCTCCACTCCTTTATTCTAACCAGGGACCTACCGTACAACACTAAAACTCTCAATCATCAGAGCTTATCTCCACTCCTTTATTCTAACCAGGGACCTACCGAACAACACCAAAACTCCTCAATCATCAGAGCTTATCTCCACTCCTTTATTCTAAACAGGGACCTAATGAACAATACCAAAACTCCTCAATCATAAGAGCTTATTTCCATTCCTTTATTCTAACCAGGGTCCTATCGAATAGAGCAGGAACGATCATAAAACTCCTTAATCATTATAGCTTATCTCAATTCCTTAATTCTAACCAGGGATCTTCCTATACAGCACGTCTCCTTAATCATTAAAGCTTACCTCTTCTCCCTAATCTCAACCAGGGACCTACCGAACACGGAGGATGAGTGTTCACCGACAGACCTATGATTAACAGACTCCTTAATGTAAATTTGCTTTGGAAACATTTCTATTACTTTATTTATGACAAATAAACAGTGTTAAGTATAGGAGCAACATCACTTAATTTTAATGCACTTCATATTCTTGTATTGGTCGTACGATACATTCTTTGCACAAAACGTATACAATTAAAAAATTACATAGCGTTCTTGCCGGTATTTCTGTTTTTTCGTAGGTTCCACCTTCCTAACAGCTTAGGCAGATTTCTGTTCACGGTTTTGGAGCATGAAGTCAATGTAAACAAGTTATTTGAAATTGTAGTTTCTACCTCATAGAAAATGCTGCGACTACTTTAGTAAAATACAATGCTGCTTAGACAGATAATAGCTCTCTGTTGTGGGAATCATAAGAAAAATGTACACACTGTGTGGGCACTACTCGATGAAAGCTTATGGGAGAACGGAAGTGTAAGATTTACATTCATAACTTCAATGACAGATGGAATTGGGCGGCCGACTAAATGTTTCTATCACTGTCACTAAGGAGAAATCCTCCGGTTACTACTGAGTGGCAAACTGGGTGAGTCTCAGAGCCGATCTGAGCGTTCTGGGGAAGACGAGAAATATTGCTTCCACCTGAAATCATATTCCGAATCTCCTGAAATCCAGCCCACAAGCCTGTTTCTCTACTGAGTGAGATATCTCGGCTAGTAACGAATGTTAGAATAATCAAGAATGTCAGCAGTTACAATATCGAACCACAATATTTCCTTATACTTACATTGCCTAACTTTATTTTATTTTATTTTAAATTGAGCCATCCCCGCTGTGTATCTATATATAATAGGTGTGGGTTCAGTCTATAACACAACAATATTTAAAGGTGTTTAATAATGATAAAAGTAAAACTACATGTTTCGGCCTAAGTGGCCATCATCAGGTTTACGTTCGAAAGTATAGTGGTATTCCTTTACACGGTTGGAATGGATACGTCACGATGGTGAGATCTTAGCATCTGTGATGTTTGTATATGCTATTGGGGGCAGGGGGGTGTGATCTGTAACGTGCACTATCCTGGGGGCAGCTTTAGTTTTCTCGCTGTTTTCCTGAGCGGGTCTCCGGTTTCTGTATTCCTTTCTGCTGTCTACTGCTGGTGGGCTAATGTGTCGTGTGTGTTCTCTATCCTTTGTATCTGTGGTGTGGTGATCTCTGTGTCCGGTCCGTTGTGGGTTCGTGTATTTTTCCTCCATTCAGGGTGTGTCGTATTTGGCGGATAGGTGTTCCAGTGCTTGACCTGTTTGGCTATTTTGCATGGCACTGTGATGGTAAAGTCACTTGGTATTGTGGTATCACTGCTGGTATATATATTTGTAGTCTGGTGTCACTTGTATTCTCCGGTTAGCGTGTCGTGCTTGTGCTGGTTCGTAGTTCGGTTGTTATGAGAAAGCTTCCTCATAACAACTCTGGTCAAGGCGGGTAGCACACGTAGACTCCTTGTACGCAACAGAACGGTTACTTGCCGTTAGAACCCTTTTATATTTGGGGTCCGTGAAAGGGTTCTTTATGAAATCCTACACGTGGCACCCACCGCCTCGAAAGCCTATTGTATGGCGTATCGGGGTGATCAAATATAACCATTATGGAACATGAAGTGTTTCTTGATATCATGTACTTACATTGCACTGTAGATAGACATATTAATTTATGCCTTTTTAGGCGCGTTCGAAAAGTTGCAAAAAATTACTCTTAGCTTTTACATGGATAGCCTTCTGTCCACATGGAACAGCTGGGCTCCCACTGTAAGAATTTTCATAAATTTAATGTTTTGTTGACCGTGCATCGTGATATATCCTTACAGTACGAACCAACAGGATGCACTATTTACTTACAATTTATTTCAGTAATTAACCTCTACATGTTTCGAGTAGGCTTACTGCTCATCATCAGGAGGTACTACTGTGTATATACAGCAGTTGGTATATGCCATGCGTTTATGTTGACTGGCTGTTGGCAGGATCGTGATGTTCTGTACCTACAGAGTAGTACCTCCTGATGATGAGCAGTAAGCCTACTCGAAACATGTAGACATTAATTTTTTAAACAAATTGAGAGTAAATAGTGCATCCTGTTGGTTCTTATTGTAGGAATTTTCGTAAAATTTGATAATTGGTTATTTTTTGGACAATCTGTCGAGAAAATTAACGTTGCATTAAAATCAAACAAGACTAACTGGAACTTTATATGAAGACCACCATACATTTATGACAGAGGTCGTTCATTTCTTCCTAGGATGAGAAATGTTTCAGACAAAACGTGTAGGGAAAATCAAAAGACACATTTTTTGGTCGATAATTTTTTTTTCGAAAATCGTGCCATTGTTGAGATAATGTGGGATACTATAGTACAGACGGACTGGCCACAGAAGACGATACAGCGCATGAGCATTCCATACGTATACCTCAAGCTACAAACATAAACTCAGAATATGTAATACCTAATGCTCTTCCGCTGAAACAAGAGTTGCGCGAACGCGTCCCAGTGTTAAGTTACACGTACTGTACACTGCCAGTCTTGTTTTATATGTAACGTTGTTCTGTAATTAATTTAAATCTTCAACCCAGAGAAGTGTAAATGACCAGTGACAAGTCCTTGGCTACGTCATCCCTTAACCTGCCGCGTCGATGTATGCCAGTTACTTTGGCTGATCCTCCTTCGAATCCCGATGCGAATCCTCTCAAGGCGCAAGTGGAGAAAAAGTGCACGTTCGTAAGAAATTTACCTATTTTTGCAGTAAAAGATGAAGCTTTCTCAAGGAATACATCGTTTTATGAACTTGACGTGACCCAATGGTTTTTTTGGTCCAAAAACAGTGCAAGCATAAAACACAAAATTTTTATAAAAATTTGTATTCCTAGAATTATTATTATTATTATTATTATTTAAATTTCAAAAGATGATAAACGTTGCTGGGTTACTTTACTTGTTTCGCTGTAAATAATTCACATCACTGCACATGAATCAACGTAAAAGTATTGTGAGTGCTTTAAATTTCTTGTTGATAATTGTGAAATAATCATGAAATGAAATGACGAAGAAAAGAATGCGTCCGGTCTAGTTACTATCGAAAGAGTCAGTAATTTTTGCGTCACTTCGGCAAACTAGTTATCTGTCTTTATTAAATTCGTTCCTGCTAAAAAATTTTTCTTTATGGCTAGTAGACAAAACTTCCTTAATTGCCATACGTCAAGAAGTTAAAATTTAAAAATCCTCAATTTTGATTGGCTCCCCAATTCGAGCGTTAGAGTCTTTGAAACTTCTCCATTGAAAGATCCCCTAGTGTCCTAAAGCACCGAGCTACATAACTCAGCTAGCTGTTCCCACTCGAAAATTAATTATCGGAAACTCCGCTGAAGTATAGAATTCCCTCTTACTCTAACTTCACTGTTTCCCTCCAAGATAAAACACCATTCTTGTACAGGGTGATTCAGGAAGGAAAGTAATACTTCGGGAGTTTGAAGTATCGGCTGTTGTGAGAAAGAGGTTCTTACGAATATATGTCTAATTCTGACTATTTGTCGAAGTAGCAATTTTTGTTCTCTTTAATCTCTCTAGTCTGTTATATAACTGTTTTATCGAAATGATTAAGCTTTAGTTATTTTGTGAAAGTAGGTTACTTGCTATGCAGGTAAATTGACAGGAAGTTGAGAAGCGCTATGAGAACTGTATGCTTCGGATTTTCAAGTGTTTGTCATGTCACTTCCGGTATGCAAATACAAGTTCATCGATATTATCGAATTTCGTCACAAAACACAGCAGCTCTTTCATGAATTTCCAAAAAAACATTTTGTATATATTTAATTACATTTCACTAAGAGTCATAATTTCCCATTACTATGAGAACTTCACTAACAAGACAGAAATCTATTGTCAGTTTTCAATAACGAAGTCTTCCTTTCGTCTGAATCTGCTAACGTGAATGGAGATGGTGTACGGAGGAAACACACTAATTTCTGTAATAACACGCTGGAGAAATTGTCTGGGAACTTTTGTTCTGTATAATGAACCAACAAATCCAAAATTAATTGACAAATGATTATGTGTTCCCACATGTTTCAACAATATTGTGTCATCCTCAGCGAGCTCGTAGCTAGTGCCTTGCTAGTTTACATAACTGTGTCACATGTGTGAAATTTGGAATTGTATTACCAACAACTGCACTGACATACTTATTTAACTTAGCAAGGTACTAACTACGAGCTCCCTGAGGATGATGCAATAGTGTCGAAACATGTAGGAGCAGTATAATAATTTGGTAATTCATTGTATATTTGTTGTTTCATTGTTCAAATTAAAAGATGCACAGTACAGGTGTAAAGATAATGACTGAGAACCTTTCTGTGTACTCGCCAATCCTCAATAACGGTGCATCTGGATTCATCCCACTACATGACCATGAATTGTCTTCGGAGTATAAAAAAACACTTTTTAAGTTCCAGATTCAATACAAGCTCCGTAATTCTAGATATTAGTTATCGATTAACTGAATGAGATGGACAGGGCATATGTCAAGTATCGAAGATGGCAAGGTACACACAGGGTTTCGGTAAAAAGGCCTGAAGGAAAGCGATCACTTGGAAGACTTGGGCGTAGATTGGAGGATAATATTAATACGGATCTTCAAGAAGGAGGATAGGGTGCATGAAGTAGGCTGATCTGGCTCAGGTTAAGGAGAGGTTTCAGACGCTTGTGAATGCGGCAATTAATTAATTAATTTTGTTTTTATATATTTTTAATATTAGCAGCTTATTTAAAATATTGGCAATACTTACAGATCTACATTCCACCAAAAACAGGAGATATCTATAATGTAAGATGCTGGAAAAGGTTTTTTTGTATAATAATTACATCGTACGTCTTAACAATTAACTCGTACATTTCAAACTGAATGATTTTAGTAATTTTTAGTAATGCTCTAATATCAATTGTTATAATACTGTAACATTATAATATTACTTATTAATATTATAATATATAAAACTATAATATTACTATAATAACAATTATTACAATACTAATAACATCAATTGAACCTTGTATGATGCTAGTGTAAATATGTCTAACATTTACTGACAAATGATACGCTGTCCGTGTCTTTATAATATTATAGCTCTCTGATGATAGCGAAAATAGATGACCGAAACATGTAGGAGCACAGAAGCCAAGCTTTGTGCATTACTTGGAAATAACGCTAGTGCTGTATTGAATGTTCCGGTTCCATAAAATGGGGGGAATTTCTTGTCTAGCTGAAGACTTGTTAGCTTCTCAAGGACTCTGTTCCATGGAGCTAGTTAGTTAGTTAATTATTTAGTTAGTTAGTAGTTAAGTTACTAGTTAGTTAGTAGTTAAGTTACTGGTTAGTTAGTTGGTTAGTTAGATAGTTGGTTGGTTAGTTATTTGGTTTGTTTGTTTGTTTGTTTGTTTGTTTGTTTGTTTGTTTGTTTGTTTGTTGGTTGGTTGGTTGGTTGGTTACGCGTGTATCGATTACTTTTTCAAGATACTGAGGTTATGTGAAAGTGATAATCGACGTTTGGAGCTCGATAACGTATACATAATTTTTCACTCGACCTGACAGAAGATTCATCGTCACATCATTCACACGAATTTGAATTTCATACTAAAGGTACGGGCTACCAGTTTCGGACACTCTCTTGTCTCCTGTCCATAGAACAGATAACTTCAAATCTCCTACACTTTGGATTACACGTCATTGTAACGAAGAGATCTGCCTTCCGGATTATTGCCACAGTTATTACTGCCTCATGACATTTTTCGCTAATATTTCGTGCGTATTCTTGGAATGAAGAGAGCGGCAGAATAACAACACAACATTATAGTTTAGCGGCGTCGGTTAAGTGATTCTGAGAATGCGAAACTCCTGTATTTGAAAACGCTCTAGTTACATTTAGACAATATACGACTAACCACTAATTTCGAACCCCTTGTGCGGGGGAGCAGCACCATTTTAACGCCGGCCATGTGTTTATATACCGAGAACTAAATCCTCGATATTTAATGAATATTTCCAATCTTGTAATCAGGGTTTTTGTGTTCTTTTGTGCAGTGTTTCTTTCTGGTTATATAGCATAAGTCGCTGATTGCCGTTCACATGATTGTCGGAGTGTTGAAGGTGTAAAGAATGAAGAGGAAGTAGACAGGGCTTAGAGTCTTTACTGGTTGACCTGAAGATTGTTTCATTGCACCGCGTAACGTAATGGGATCTGTGGCCAAACGTACTTTACCCTAATTCCTTCCTTACTTAATTACTTACGTACTACTTATTTACTTACTTACTTACTCACTTACTTCCTTACTTACTTATTTACTCACTTACTTACTTACTTACTGACTCACTCACTGACTCTATGGAGCAAAGTCCTTATTACGAAACTAACCGGTTCTCAGGTAGTCAATAAATTCCCCAAATTGTATGAAACCCGAAGGTTCATTACCGCATTCACAAGTGCCCGCCACCTGTCCCTATCTTGAGAAAGATCGATCCAGTCCATGCCCCCACATCCCACCTCAAGAAAATCCATCTTAATATTATCGTACCATCTACGACTAGGTCTTCCAAATGGTCTCTTTCTCTCGGGTTTCCACGTCAAAGCCCTGTATACACCTCTCCTCTCCCCCATAAGTGCAACATGCCCCGCCCAGCTCATTCTTCTCGATTTGATCACCCGAACAATATTGACTTTACCCCACTTCCACTACAAGTATGCATATATATACATATATATATATATATATATGTATTTGGTATTGTGCATTTCATTGGTTTAATAAAAGAATACATTGATCTGAAAGGATCGAAATGGACAACTTAAAAAAATAAGAGAGAACCCATCATAGTTAAGGCCTTACATGCACATTTTGAAGAATAATCAGTTAATTCTTTGCGGAAAAAATTCATATTTTATTCTGACAAACACATAGAACTTCGTAACGACCTGCATATGCAGAATGTACAGTTTCAGCAGTTACAACAGGCAATACGTACCTCTGCACTTCACTGTGTTAAACAGTGCACATGACGTCACCCAGCATGATAGCAAGATGACTGAACTGTCTGACGAAGCTGAAGGCACATTGGCTACCTCCAGCGGTTGGTAGTTGTGCCTTTGAATAAAAACGCCACTGTTTTTCGGCCGGAAGATATCATCTCCACAAAAACAATCGATTGGTCTGTATCGAGACCCGACACAATCCGATTTGCAGCTCTACAGTTTGTTTTCCTGTTATCGATTATACTTTAGAAATTACATATCAATTATAGTAATCCCAAAACCCACGTAACATTAATATTACGAGTTTATATATCCGTTACAACAATTCTACAATCCATGCAACATAAATATAATATTTATCTCAGTAATTAACCAACCTGATACAAAAAAAGGTTTGTTTTACAATAAGTTTATTTCATGCCTCTACATGTTTCGAACACATGTGCTCGAAACATGTACAGGCATGAAATAAACTTATTGTAAAACAAAAATTTTGTGCATCATGTTGGTTAATTACTGAGATAAATATACTGAGATGCACGGTCAGCAAAACGTCAAAAAAGAAATAAATATAATAGTCTATACAGAAATATATTCCATCTACAATTCAATAATAACTGCATTTTAAGCACCACTATATTCATTTTAATATTATCCCTCGTCAGGGAATAATGTTAAAACTCACGTATTTTAAAGCATAAATGTGAAGGGTAAGTCTCAATCCCAGTATAATTTTCCGTATACGTAGTTGTAATTTCTACCTGAAGATGTCCCTCCTCCCCCCCCCCCCCCCAAAAGAGAAAAATACAAAATATAACCCGCTTTCTCTTATTAATGTTGTTTTGTGTATTATAAATGTAAAG
>Ga0131853_10026567_pt1 | contig 10413 bp, 4 predicted proteins | sample TergutLab28metaG_FD_92764 | JGI IMG/M metagenome (GOLD analysis project Ga0131853, IMG submission 92764) | Labiotermes labralis P1 segment gut microbial communities from Petit-Saut dam, French Guiana - Lab288 P1 (version 2) (version 2) | ecosystem: Host-associated > Arthropoda: Insects >... | reverse complement strand
ACTATATCACTTAAGGTGTATTTAATGGCTATACTGGACAACTACATGTTTCGGCCTATACTGGTCATCTTCAGGTTGTCTTAAGAGAACTTAACTTAAGGTCCTACTATATACATTGAGCGCACACGTGGTGCAGAGATCTCTATATACGGGCCTTATTGGTTAAAGTAATTCTATATGTGGTCAGAGCACACCTCCACATACGGAATTACTTTAACCAATAAGGCCCGTATGTAGAGATCTCTGCACCACGTGCGCACTCAATTTATGCAGTAGGACCTTAAGTTAAGTTCTTTTAAGACAATCTGAAGATGGCCAGTATAGGCCGAAACATGTACTTGTCCAGTATAGCTATTAAATACAACTTAAGTTGTATAGTTGTGTTTGACTGCATACCGTTTCCAAATTTCACAAACACAACGGGGATGACGCACTTCCTAAGTGGACAGAAGATATATTTAGCACCTCATAACCGACTGCAATATTCTGATGAAGCAGATTCGGTATTAATATAGACTAAAGATTTTTCTTTGCAAAAAATGGTATACGCAATCGTCTGTTTTGCAAAAGTATATAAAATAATCCCTTGCTTTTCGCGTCGGTTACATTGCAAGAGCATTCCCCCCCCCCCCTTCCCCATCTATCGCTCGTGGAATACGAATATCTGCCAACAATTGACCACCCCAACAAAACAATGTTAAATATTTTGGTAATATTTATTAGTGTTTTATTTTTTCTCTGCACAAAAATTGTGAAACATGGTTTTTCAAATTGAGGGAGGAGCGTAGGCTGAGGGTGTTTGAGAATAGGGTGCTGAGGAGAATATTTGGGCCTAAAGGGTTGAGGTAACAGCGGAGTGGAGAAAACTACATAATGAGGGGCTTTATTGTCTGTACTGCTCACCCAATATTGTGCGAGTGATAAAATCGAGAAGAATGAGATGGGCAGGTCATGTAATACGCATGATGGAGATGAGAGTTGTGTACAGGGTTTTGGTGGGGAAACAGGAGGGAAAGAGTCCACTTGGGAGACCCTTACCCTGCAAACGTGGATATTATGGTGAGCTCCTAATAATATCAGCAAATGGCATATGGGATTTAACTTGACGTATAAAGGGTTAAGATGGATCTTCAGGAAGTGGGATGTGGGAGTATGGACTGGATTATGCTGGCTCAGGATTGGGACAGGTGGCGGGAACTTGTGAATGCGGTAATGAACTTTTGGGTTCCGTGAAATGCGGGGAATTTCTTGACTATCTGCAAACCGGTTAGCTTCTCAAGAAGGACTCTGCACCATGGAGTAAGTAAGTAAGTAAGTAAGTACAAATATTATGATAGGAACTTCTTCTTCTTTCATTCGCCTTCAACACCTTGAACATCGTGCTGTACGTTTCAAAGACCTGTTCGACCTGGCGAACAATTGTAATGCTTCTATCTACCGAAGGGTCCGAGATGTGTGATTTCTTGGTTCGACCCGGCGAATTAAAGATGCCGCGAATTATGAACCCTCGAAACGCAAAATATTAGTGTAATATTACGCTGTGTTGTATGTAGCGAGTGTTGTATTGTAGGGCGCACAATCACGTCGTATTACAAGGACTGTTTACCTTTTCAAACGCTATAATTTGTAGAATAATAGCAAGTATTCAGACACAGAATTAAACGACATCATTGCTGCGGTGCCAATATTCAGGTGCCACATTGTCCTGTCCGAATGGCACACCGTAACAATACACATCTTGAAAATTTCGCGGTGACAAAACTAATGGAAACTTATCGGGCTGAGAGTCTTATCAGGTTGTTTGAATCAGCGAGCGTTTCAGATACCGAATCTGTCTCCATGTTCAATATCTTGTTAAGACTGAACCAACCGACCGACCGAATAACCAACCAAACAAATGACCGACCCATCGACCGAATAACCAACGAAACGACCAACAAATCAATCGACCGACCAAGCAACCTACCAACCGACCGAACAACCGACCAACCAAACAATCAATCAACCAACCAACCAACCAACCAAACAACCAACCGACCGGCCGACCGATAACACGACCGACCGAATGACAAAGCGACCGACCAACCGACCAACCGACAACCCGACCGACCAACCGACAACCCGACCGAAAGACCGAATAAAGAACCAACCAACCAAGGACCTAACCAGGGACGGACACTTAAGCGGAACGCAAGTCGACGTCTCTTGCCCTGTTAGCTGTTCCTGCTTTCGACTGTGTCGCTAGGCTCAGAAACAGACATCTCATGCTATATCTAGGGATTGCGCTTGCGCTAACGATTTCCCTTCTAGTTTGAAGACCTCGACTTGGACATATTGATGACTTGTGCTCAAGAAAATATGACTTTTTAGGAGGAGGGGGGCATATTGTGGCCGGTTGCCTGTCGGTGTTTTGAACCCAGAGTGGCAAGGTTGCAATTTAAAGTCATGCGTCTATGGACACACACTTGGGAAAGTCGCTGTTCCTGAGAAAGAGCGCGGGCTGTGCCCCATGTTTGCATTATACACAGGAGTTCACCTTTCAACTTAGGTAAAAGTACAGAAAAAACCTGTGTGTGAGTCAGCAACCAACCAAACCTATCAAAGGGTTAACTAAGAGGGTCGGCTTACCTCGGTCCGTTTAGCCATATCTGCGTTTGCTGCATGACTGGGCTCGCTAACAGACTCTTCGTAAGTTATCTGGGCTTTACGCTTCCGTTAACGAATTTCCCTTCGCAGTCGAGGAGCTCCTCGTAGACAAATACGAACTATTTTCTCAAATGCTATTAACCCTTTTTCGGGGAGAGGATGTATGAATCAGAAACCAGGTTGTTCGATATATGTAGTAGTACCACGCCGGAGCTCGTAAAAGGAAGCGAGCCAATAGGGATTCGAGGGCGCAGTCAACAGACTGCAGCACTAGCTTTTCCTTCTGTTTGAGCCACTTTTTTTTCCGATTTAGTACTTCATTCGGGGACCGCGGTAGCACAGTGGTTAAGGGGCTGTGCTACAAATCGGAAGGTTGCTGGCTCGATCCCAGCTGGTGTCATTGGAATTTTTCATTAACATAAAATCCTTCTGATCGCACTATGGCCCTGGGGTCGACTCAGCCTCTAACAGAAATGAGTACCATTAGCATTTCCTAGAGGCAAAGGCGGCCGGTGCGTAAGGCTGACAACCTTACCACCATCCTGTGCCATTGTAATGTAATCTGGAACCTTAACTTCCTGGAAGCCTCTGCGCCACTCTAGGCCTGTAAAGGAACTGATTTACCTTTTTAGTAATTTATTCAAAACCCACTACATTTTTCGAAATTAAGGAATAATTTTCAAGTTTGAACAATTTTCAGTTGGGGAGTTTTATGTTCATGTTGTTCGAAGGGAACATGTCGAAACCACGGTTCATTTTCTAATTAACCCAATATATTGTGTCAACTTGACGTACGTGATATCCCTGAATATTCGTTTGTGATGGCACACCGAATGGGCTGTAGTTGGGCGGAGGGGGTCGTAGCCCCTCCCCATTCCCAGAGCAGCCAGAGCTAAATCACGAGAAGGCCCTGTCAGTGACAACCTGTGTTCTGTGATTCAAAAGTGCAGACAAAGAGCTCGCAAAGGCAACTCCTGCCTGCAGACTGACGGAAAAACTCGGTCCACAGCCGAACTCAGCATAAGGGTCCGTTAGTTAGGGTAGAGAACTTGGGAAAGTGTGAAAGGTTGCGGCACTGTAGGGGCACAAGCCACCACACCTTTCATGGGGGTGGATGAAATCCCTTTACTGTGTACAACAGGGAAAGTTTATACGGTGATACTAGCCAAAGAAGTGACATAATTTAAAAAATATATATTTATTGTTGTGCAAAATGTGTCTATATATCGTAGGTGAACTGTATTTGTCACAATAAAACAAATAGTGCATTACATAAAAAAAATCAATATTAAAATATTTATATGTGTGCAAAATATATCTACATATCATAGGTGAATTGTATTTGTCACAATAAAACAAATAGTACACTACATAAAAAATTCAACAATATTAAGATATTTACAGATGTGCAAAATATGTCTACGTAACGTGGATGAACTGTAGTTGTCACAATGAAAGAAATAGTATATAACGCAAAAAACACAATATTATATAATTATTGGTATTTTGTTATGGCAACATGTTTCGGTCTTTCTTTAGGCCATCTTCAGACCAAAGTTCATAAGTAAGTTACAGTCAGTGCGTACTGTGTATTGTACCTCTTACTTAAAACGATGGCCTGGAGATGGTATAAAGAAAGACAGAATCACGTTGCCTTAACAAAATACCAATAATTGTATAATATTGTTGTGTTTTTGACGTAATAAAATACTTCTTTTGTGAGAATTATAACACAACTGGATGTCTTCGATCAAAATAAAGAATTGTAGTTGACTATGCCTGTTAGGCGGTTCTCATGCCCTTTGCTTAGAAACATGTATTTTTCACTTCCTTAAACAGGAAGCTATGTTTGAGACATTTTGTAATGTGAAAGAAAAAGATGAACACTTATTCAGTGCATTAACGAAGAAAAGAGCGTAGGAGATAAGGGCAAGTTAGGGAAACAAAACGAAGAAAGAAAGGGAAAAATAATAACCTATGACAAGGTTCTTTCCTTTTGATTTTATTGAAGGTCTTCTATTAGAATGTAATAATTTAGCGGACACGTCCACACATACTCATACAAATTATATAGCGCCTAATGACATGATATGTAACTATGTGTAATGTGTACATTTATAAATAATCTGAAGGGTATTCAAATGTCCGTAGAAAATGTTAAATTAGTATCACGTTGATTTCAAACTTTCGCCCTGTTCAGAATGCTGTATGCTTTCTTCTGGGTAATTCCCCGGCGTCTGAATTTTATATGCCGACGTTTCGGAACACTCTGTCTGTACCATATTTATAGACGCCCATGAAGATGGAACAGACAGAGTGTTCCGAAACGTCGGCATATACAATTCATATGACGTGGAATAACCCCAAAAGAAATAATAACATCGTGATCTTTTCTTTGCAAATGGTGTCAAAAAGCACGATTCCAAGTTAGAAGTATGAAAAGTCTGAACCACAAGGCTCTGTGACATTGCTTCTTAAACCATATGTGTCTAGTTATGCCTTGTTGGCGTCTAGTGCCAAATGCAAGTACCTTGCATCACTTATTCTCTGACTTTTTTAATGTGAATGAGCTGGCAGTGTCTGGCCTATCTCCTGTGTTGCCTGTTCCGTTTTTTCCTTCATCTTCCTGATTCTCGGCCTATCTCGGTTACCCGCATCCCCGATATTTTGATGCAGCTGGTAATTAGGAATTATGGGCAAAAGTTCTAATTGATTAGTGAAAAATGTGTAGATGTGATGGAATGGAAAAACAAACCATGTTGACCTGGATATGAATTTACAACAAACTGGGCACCACTGGGTTTATCGATTTTCCACTATCGGAGTTTCGGTGTCAAATTGTTTAATGCAATGTGGGTGGTTAAAGTAGAGATTAGGTAGGTGATTAGCTTGCACAGTCGGTTGCACAAGGGTTTACTCAGCGACCACTAAACTTACGGTGTGTACAAAGACTGCATGTTCGAACCGACCGATATAAATGCATCTCTATAGTAAACAATTTAAACATGTATAATCCTACAGGTTTTGTGCAAGACAGAAAGGGTATTCTGAACCAACTCTGTATAAAGGCATACGAAATGATCCACTCTGTGACAAAGCACTATGGTATTACAGACACCTGCTAGGCGGCATGGAGTTTGGTTACGTGCAGGCGTTTTCATTATTTAGGATTCAAACTTGTAATTGAAAAATTACTGCTGTGCTAATAATCTAGACTCTTCTTCACTAACACAACTGAACTCACACACAAGATGATCATCTATGTGGTTTTAATTCATATAATTTTTAACTCTGATACTGTAAATTTTCCATGAATATACAAAGTTATTCAAAATGATTGTCTGGGTACAATTGTCCAGCGGCAATTCCGCACCAAATTCGGGAAACAACCACCATCTGACAATTCCATTCGAAGGTGGTATGTACAGTTTCAAGAGACAGCGTGCGTGTGTATCCCGGAACTGAAGGCACGATTCAGAACCGCCATTGAAACCATCACCGCTGACATGCTACAAACAATTTGGAATGAACTCTATTATCGTGTTGATGTTTGTAGAATCACAAAGGGTGCACATATAGAGCACCTGTAACGTATGTAACAAAAACTTGGATTGTTGTTCTATTAACACTTCAAACGCCGATTTAAATTCCATCTGCCATCTGTTGGCATTACTAGAAGCTCACCATATTCTCCACGTTAGCAGGATAAGGGATAAATTAAAAAATACATATACTCCTATCTCAAGTGTATTGTGTATGACAAGTTGTTAAAACACCGACAATCATTTCGAATAACCCTGTATATTACATACACAAGATTTTGTCCAACTAACTGGACAATTGATTTTATTATTCCTATATATTTCGGTTGAAAACCTCAGCCGTCTTCGGGGAGCTACTGATGTTCAAGTTATGTACAGCGTGCTATGCAGTTTGACAGTTACGGACGGTAAAATGTGGTAAACCCTACATCACATTGTGCCTGTCCATTACATTTGTAACTTCCTGCAGATGGCTGTAGATATCAGCCGAAACGTGTGGAAACAATGAAACCAATAGCGCAGTTAGTTGGAGAAGAACTTGTGGATATTATTTGTAGGTCAATGTTTATTTCACAACGCTGAAATCAGGAACGCATTATTCTTGGGACAGACCAACATAGATACATGAGGGTGAGTGTTTAGTCCCGGAGCTCTGCTACTGTCCATTCCCCGAATCGAAACATTTTTGTAATTTTGGGATTATTCCTACTGGCTAAACTAATTGCCGGAATTTCTATTAGCCTAGTAATTTTTTGCACGTTTTCTAATCGGCTAAATGTAATTATGTTCCTTTAAGAACGAAACGCCCACAGAGCTAAACTCAAGATGTCACAATTGGCTCAGATCGTAAGTTCCACTCGTAAATCTGTCCAGCGAGACTCTCTTGTGATCGTAAGATCTGGCAGGAAGGTCGTAAGCGTCACGGCTGAAAAAAAAAGAGGTGAAAACCGAAGAAATCAGAGGGTTGTTTCTCGCGAGTGGTTGTAGCTGAGTCAGCTACATGGATCAACGCCTGTGATCCGTTTCATTTTCAAACAAAAAATAGATAGTCTTTTTTTTTTACCAACCTGATGCACAAATTCTTTATCTGAATACATTTATTACATTCCTCTACATGTTTCGAGCACTACTGTGCTCATCTTCAGGAGGCCAGTTCTTTTAGTACAGCACCTGGTATGTCACTACATTTTTCCGTAATACTGACTCATAAACACGTTCGCCAGCTACAAGCAGGCAATACAGAGCTGAGGTGACACAGTATTACAGAAAAATGTAGTGAAGATGCCAGATGCTGTACTAATACAATTGTCCTCCTGAAGATGAGCACAATAGTGCTAGAAACATGTAGAGTAATGTAATAAATGTATTCAGATAAAGAATTTGTGCCACAAATTGGTGAATAAGACTGTCATTTTATTAGAATGCACGACTAACAAGATATAAAAAAAATTGGTACGTGTCTTTCACATGCGAAAGTGTGGCCCGAATGGGATTCGAACCCAGTTCGCCGGTAACAGTTTATTATTTTGGAATAGTATAAATTAATACATTTTCTACGAATGTTCAATCCACTGGCAAGAGCCGTTGTTACACATATAAAGGATAACTATTTGGCCGAATTACAGAACCAATCATAAACACAAGTTTCATGTAGTAGCTTACATTGACAAGTGATCAGACACAATGCGAAGCATAATACGTTCAGCGGAACAAGACTGTTGTGGTTTAGATGAAAATGTTATAGGGAAAACTGTGTAAGAAATCTAGAGATTTTTTTAAGCTCATGGTTCCGTGGATCGTAACTCAAAGTTAATAAAAAACCCAACCAGATGCAACAGTATGCCGATATTTATTTACTGCAAAGTCACTCTACATGTTTCGGGTCTCATCATTTGGAGTACTAAAAACTGTAACCGCAACCTCCGGTACAGGTCATAATACCGGTACAGCTACTTCCCTCCAACGTCCCGATCAGGCCACATTGGAGGGAAGTAGCTGTACCTGTATTATGACCTGTACCGGAGGCTGCAGTTACAGTTTTTAGTACTCCTGATGATGGGTGCCGTGACACCAGAAACATTTAGAGTGACTTTGCAGTAAATAAATATCTGCATACTGTTGCATCTGGTTGGATTTTTATTAATATTGAACTTTAGAAACGTTCTATTAAAAAAATCTTCGGACGTTTCGATTGAACCAACTGCTATATATCCTGAAGATAGTAACTGCAGGGCCCTCTAAAACATCTAAATGGTTTTATATCACACAAAAATTATGCACCTTAATGCGCCTTTAATAACACCGATTTGACGTTTACTTACTATGTTAAGTGTAATGTGAACCTGTTCCCAGAAAGCGATAGAGACTTAAAAATGTCTGACAAAAACAGGACTTAACAGATCCCTGTCATCTGACGAAATAACAATGAGGAAGGAGAAAAAATTATGAACTTGAAATCTCAAAGGGGCTGGGTAGGGGGAGAAGGGAGAAATAATGCAAGAAACGCACGCAAAGACGAATTTGATAAAGGGAAATACGTAGGATGTTTGCTTTCTTTTGTGTGAAGCTGTTCTATAGCGTCTACTTTCTCCCCCTTGTCTCCCTGTTCCAGAATTATTTATATACTTTTTGCCCCGCATACATTATAAATCTGCCGTCCTATACGTTAACGCTACCTCTCCTTATACTCTGCATATCCACGCTTTTTGATTCCTCATGGTGAATTCATAATCCTGTCCTTTGCTTTCTACCTGCTGCTTCAGCGTACGTTTACTTCCTAAGGAAGTAACGTAGGTTTATATTATCACCGAGTGTCTGTATTTGTTTGAGGGTGATAAAATCGAGAAGAATGAGATGGGCTGGGCATGTGGCGCGTATGGGTGAGGAGAGGGAGGTGTATAGGGTCTTGGTGGGGAAACCGGGAGGAAAGAGACCACTGGGGAGACCTAGACGTAGATGGGTGGATAATATTAGGATGGATCTCCAGGAGGTGGGATGTGGGTATATGGATTGGATTGGGTTGGCCCTGGATAGAGACAGGTGGCGGACGCTTGTGAGTGCGGTAATGAACCTTCGGGTTCCGTGAAATGCGGGGAATTTCTTGAGTAGCTGTAAACCAGTTAGCTTCGTAAGAAGGACTCTGCACCATGGAGTAAGTAAGCAAGTCTGTGTTTGTTTGCTGTGTGTCCCCTTTCAACTTTCAAATCAGTTTAACGCTTTTTAGCAAAATTTAGCGCAAAAATTGTGCCTCTGAATGAGGACTCATCTTCCTATTAATATTCTGCAATCAGTAACAGTAGTATGAATTGCATATAAGGTAAGCTAAATTCAGTCAAAAAAAACTATGAATATATGGCTAAATGATGGTGTTTATTAGCAATAGAAAACTACATGTTTCGGCCTATAGCGGCCTTCATCAAGTTTTGACAACTTTCTTGCTATAAATGTTACATAAAATGTGCATAACTCTTATAGTAAGAAAGTTGTCGAAACTTGATGATTGCCGCTATAGGCCGAAACATGTAGTTTTCCATTGCTAATAAACACCATCATTTAGCCATATATTTATAGTTGTGTTTTTGACTGAATTTACTTCACCATATAGTTTAAACACACAACGGGGATGGCACACCTCAGAATATGAATTGCAAATTTATGAGGTGGGAGTGGCACTATAAGGTTATGTAGCTGATGTGACATACTTAAAAATTCACACAGCTCTTTGTGAACTTTTTCTTCGTAAAATGTAATATTTTAAAAAAATTGTTCGATAGTTTTGACACTTTGTTTCAGTGCATATTGACTAAATCATTTATTCGTAACGCCAATAAATGCACAATTAACGTACGGAAATATAGCCTTATATTATCCCTGCATGTTTCGGCGTCAGGGTACAACCCGCGAAGACGGGGCACGGCCCGCAGTCTTCCAGAATTTTTGTGTTGTTCTGTGTATTGTTTGTTTTGTGTCGTTCTGTATGTTGTTTGTGTACGGTGGCTACCCAATTGCAGTTAACAAATGTATAATATAATTTAGGCCATGTTTCAGGAGATGTATAGCAGATACGAGTATTTAAAAACTTACTAAAATATGGCCGATTACAAAAGCAGGTCACATTATATTACGTTATTCATGCAGCTAGTCACAATATATGAAAGGGTAAAGCAATCCCATTACAGACCTGGACAGACCCTGAGTGTTCCAGGAGGGCGATGCTCCCAGATTT
>Ga0131853_10026566_pt1 | contig 10414 bp, 7 predicted proteins | sample TergutLab28metaG_FD_92764 | JGI IMG/M metagenome (GOLD analysis project Ga0131853, IMG submission 92764) | Labiotermes labralis P1 segment gut microbial communities from Petit-Saut dam, French Guiana - Lab288 P1 (version 2) (version 2) | ecosystem: Host-associated > Arthropoda: Insects >... | reverse complement strand
TACAAACAACAACAACCATCAGTACAAACAACAACAACCATCAGTACAAACAACAACAACCATCAGTACAAACAACAACAACCATCAGTACAAACAACAACAACCATCAGTACAAACAACAAACTAGAATTCTAACGTACTTCATGTTTCAATTCGTTGCCAGTTTGGTTTGTAGGATTACCGCTGTGGAAGGTGTGGACAGTTTTCTTTTAGTCTCCGTATATAGGACCAGATTCGAATTGTAAAATATCAACTTGTTTCCACCAATAATATGACCCAGTGTACAAAACTTTGACTTATCCCAGTGTCCTTCTTTCTTATTTCCTGTGTTCCTTCAACCGCACAGCCAATATTTAAAACGTCCATTAACCAATTCACTTAACAAGACACATTTTATTACAAACACTAATCTCCTACGTGTTTCGGCACCGGGGTACCGACTTCCGTCAGTTTTTCGGATCAAACGAAGTATATGTATTGTATGAGTAACCTAAACTTACGGACAATAATCTACCTGTTTTCGTCAATTTAGTACACTCTCCCACATGAATAAGGAACATTGATGACAGATTATATCTTCCTGCTTATCCTTAAGCGATAATTGTCTTTCTTAAACAACTTCCACGTAAACAATATTGATAAAGCTTATGTTAAATCGTTGTCAAATTTGTAATTTTGAGGTGTGTCATCCCGTTGTGTGTTTAAGCTATAAGATGAGGTAAATTCAGTCAAAAACACAACTATAAATATATGGCTAAATGATGGTGTTTATTAGCAATAGAAAGCTACATGTTTCGGCCTATAGCGGCCATCATCAGGTTTTGACAACTTTCTTGCTATAAGAGTTATATATATGTAATATAATATAATATAATATTGTATTATATTATATATATTTTGTATAATATTATATACATTATGTATATATAATATATATTTTATATATTATATATAACTCTTAAAGCAAGAAAGGTGTCGAAACCTATTGATGGCCGCTATAGGTCGAAACATGTAGTTTTCTATTGCTAATAAACACCATCATTTAGCCATCTATTCATTGTTGTGTTTTGACTGTATTTACCTCACCTTATAGTTAAATTTATTTATGATTCAACTATAAAGTGTGTGTTTTTTTAACATTCTGATGACCGTGCATCGTGATATATTCCTATAAAAGAAGCCAACAAGATACACAATTTTTCAACTCCATCTCAACCTCACTATCAGACAGTCCACATAACCAGTATGACAAATAAGAATTACTGTGTGTACAGTATCAAGACTCCTGATGATGAACAGCAAGTCTGTCCGAAACATGTAGAGTTTTAAATCAAAATAAAGCTGAGAATTAGTGCATCTTGTTGGCTTCTGTTATATGTATATAAATTGTGTATTTCGGCATGAAATACTAAATTATTTTGTGAGCGAGATAAAGAGAATAAGGATTGTAAATCTTGCATGTAATTCGCAGATTTCAGCCAAATTCTGAATGTATTTGCCACGCATCGGAAAAAAAACCAAATTTACAAAAAAAAAATTTCAGTGATTGTTAAATTGGTCGAATGCAGACAGATGGAAAGGACAAGTGGCAGTACTAGGAAGCTCGTTTTGCATGCCAGCCGAAAGAACACAGATAAAGGCGTCTCGTGTTTCCAGATAAAGGGATATCACTAGCATGTGCTTATTTTGCCGTAAAGTTCAGAACGATAAAAATAAGCTAACTTTACAAAGTAAAGACAACTGCAAAAGGAAAGTTATAAGACCAGACGGAAATAAATTGCTACTTGCAAATTTTGCAGGAAGGTCGGAAGCTTAAATGTACGTATTTCGTGATCGAGTTTTTGTTTTCTACAGAAGGTAAATACAGCGCACTGTGCTTCTAATTGTCTGAAAACTTCCTGAGCCTTAATTACACTCTTACTTGTTTAACAGCGATTAATGTAACTTTGTAATTTGCTTGGCTCGCATATCCGCTCAGTCGCGTGATGAAACATGGATTTAAAAGGCCACGTTCTGAGCAGTTGGCATGGTCGTGGGGGTCGGCGATTAGTAACACGTGAATTGAGGGCGGTGAAGAATCCGTACCAGTCGGAATACTCTAAAAGAACAACTGGAGGAGGGGGATAATATTATAACGGAAGGTGATGAAATGGTGACTGCAGTTGTGGGCTAGATGCAGATGGTTTAGAGTAGACTCCAAGGACACGTAATCAAAAAGGCAGAAATTCTTTGCATGATTTACGAAAAGAGAAGGTCTTTAATGCCACTTCGGCCACGTATGTTTGTTAGTTAGTGGGCCGGGTAGCTCAGTCGGTATAGCGACTGAGCTACGGGCTCGAAGGTCCGGGATCGAATCCCGGTGGGAGCGAGATTTTCCGCCCGTCCAGACCGGCCTCTTGTACAGTGGGTACCGGGTCTTTCCCGGGGGTAGAGGCGGCCGGGGCGTGGGTCTAATCCCCACCCCTATCCGGTGTGCCGAAGTCCTAGAAAGAGTAGAGCTATACCTCTACTCACCCTAAGGACTTCGTGGCCTGTAAAAGGTTGAAAATCTATCTATGTTCGTTAAACGAATCAAAGAAAATTTGCGCAGGCTGTTGGTATATAGATTATTCTGAGGTTTTTTTGTTATTCCTCCTTATCTCAGGGCACACTTTGGAGTTTTATTATAAATAAGACCACAGTCACTTCTTTTTAAACTTTTTCTAACTGAATATCCTAAAAAAATGTAAAGTAAAGGTAAAGTGATCCCGTTACAGGCCCGGTTTGGCCCAGACGGTGGGTAGAGCTATAGCTCTGCTCTTCCATGACCGCGGCACTAGAAGGGGGTGAGTGGTCAGCATCACGCCCCAGCCGCACTTTACACCCGGGAAAGACCCGGTACCCGTTTTACAGGAGACTGGGTGGGCCCCAGGGCCGGTCTGGACGGGCGGAAAATCTTGTCCCCAGCGGAATTCTATCCCGGACCGTCCAGCCGTAACTCAGTCGCTATACTGACTGAGCTACCCGGCCTCAAACGAAGTGTCCTAGTCCTGAATATTATATGTTACAATATATTAATACTCTAGACAAATTAACCATAAATTTGGAAATCAAGAGTTAAATCGAAGAATTATGATAAACATGTGAAAGAAAAAGTCATAAATCTTATGATATACCCTATAGTTATGATGTACCCTATAGTTATGATATACCCTATGGTTATGATATGCCCTATAGTTTAACAAAACGCATCACTACAATGTACAGAGAAGCCCGGTTTTAACGATATCGCTTAAGGCGACACCTCGCCTATTACGTCATATATTCTGTGGTATCAATTAATTTCTCACTATTGACCACAATATTACACCCCTCATTTAGAACAACACCTGTTTGTAACGACATAAATTATTCAGTAATTTTCATGACGTTATATCCGAGTGCAAGAGTACAAATTTATTTAATGCTTATGCTGTTATGCTTAGTTTTATCAAAATTAAAAAATCCTAGACAGAACTTTTATTAAGCTGTGAGATTTTTTTCAGGTGCACTGTTCATTCTTCTAGATGAGTCATATGTAACCGTACAATATGTCTTTTTCCTTGTACAGTATAATTCCAGTAGTTCTTGTTAACCGCCGGTCACAGTGGCCGCGCGGTCTTAAGTCGCAGCTCTACGGCTGCTCGCCTGCTGGGGTTGTGGGTTCGAATCCCACCGGGGGCATGGTTTATTGACTCTTGTGAGTGTTGTGTGCTGTCAGTTTGAGGTCTCTGAGAAGAGCCGATCACTCGTCCAGAGGAGTCCTTCCGACTGTAATTCGACGTTGTGTGTTGTGATGTAAACACCCACGCCGTACCCAATCATATGTGATTGAAATTAACCTTTAGACGCTTAATGTCAACAAAGTGGTCGTACCGCACCGCTAACCTCTAAAGTTGCGTTTTATATATTTATTCAACAAATAAAGGTACTGAATATTTTAAACATGGTGTATACTCTCCGTTTTTTTCTCTTCAAAATGCAGTTTGTTTCATAATTCTAACGTATTTCGTTACTGTATTATTCACATTTTATATACAGGGTGTGCTAAAATTTAAAAAATAATTCCGGCGCCAAAAGGTTAAAGAGGAGATGTATCACTGGATGTATTTCCTACATACCATTAATAGCGACCGTAAACACGATTACTGAATGTCTTCGGACAGATTGCAACATTCTGGAAGGCAAAATAAATGTAACCACTATAATTCACAAGGTCGCCGATCTCAGTAGCCGCGCGGTCTAAGGCGTAAGTCTGCGGCATCTCGCTTGCTGGGATTGTGGGTTCGAATCGAGCCGAAGGCATGGATATCTGTCTGTGTTGAGTGTTATGTGTTGTCAGGTAGAGGTCTCTGCGACAGACTGATCACTCGTCCAGAGAAGTCCTACCGACTGTGATGCGTCGTTGTGTGTGATCTAGAAACCTCAAGAATGAGGAGGCCATGGCCAGGGTTGGGCCGCAGCGCCACAGGAAAAAAAATCAAGTCAGACATCCTGTACCTACCATTTTATTATACACCTTAACCTTTAGACGCCTAATGTCAACTATAGTGGTCGTACCGCACCGCTAACCTCTAAAGTTGCATTTTATATATTTATTCAACAAATAAAGGTACTGAATATTTTAAACATGGTATATACTCTTCATTTTTCTCTTCAAAATGCAGTTTGTTTCATAATTCTAAAATATTTGGTTCCAGTATTATTCACATTTTATATAGAGAATGTGCTAAAATTAAAAAAATAATTCCGGCGCCAAAAGGTTAAAGTGATATATTTCAGTTTCTTTAGAACCATTACCGGGTAGGAGACACAAGGCAGGAAATGGTTACACCAAATTTAGATATATTACTAAATTTTCAACCAACATTATCTCGTGGTAGAATATTCCAAATTTCCAGAAATATAACAGTGCATCCCACACTTATTGTTACTCAGTATGGTCCGTTGTGTAAGCAGATACAGTATACAGTACACAGTATACAGAACTCCTACAGCCGACTCAGTAATACGACAGTCTTTATAATGTCCTCCCCAATTTATACAGACGGAAAAAGTGTAAGCTATTATTACGAATTGTTCTTAACTTTCTTTGCCTGTATTTGTACGCCATACTTGTGAGAGTTATTTAGAGAATATAGAAAGAAATATCATGTTATTAACCTTTATGCACCATGCATCCTATATATAGGACAGACGGGCCGATCCTCCCCATAGTACTCTTTTTACATATTTAATCAAAAAATATATTTAATTATTTTTTTAGACTTTACCTCACCATCTTCTTTTATTCCTCCACAAAATGTCGTGTATTTCCTAATGCTATTCTTCTTGGTTCGCAAAATATTCACATTTTACAAAAATGGTGTGCTAAACTGTAAATGTCCAGCTCCAGAGCCAAAGGGTTAAGCCAGCAGAGAGAGAGGAATGTAGTGGAAATTGTTCAGCGAATTAGTGCAATAGAGCTTGAAATCATTTTTGATTATCAGGATAAAGAGCATTGTGAAGAAAAATGCTTGTGGATTGTTTCGTCAGACTGCAAATGTGTTTTGGTACGAAGCGCTCGATGCGTGAGTAGGTGACATATGTATATACATAAATAAATGGGAACTTTTCCAAATCAAGGTTCTAATCTGAAGGTGGAGAGAATAGGTTTATTCGAAGTGTTGATAAGCGCCTGCAGAACTGTACCTTGGCATGTTGCGGCATACCTAAGTGTCAATGCGTATTTTACGTAAAGCCTAATCTTAAAATGAAACCAATCAACTTCATAGAGCCGAATTCTTCTTGAGAAGCTGACAGGTCCTCAGCTAGTCAACAAGTTCGCTGCAGTTTATGTAACCGCTGTAACACGAGTTACCCACCTGTCCCTATACTCAGCCAGATCAATCCAGCCCATGTTCCATTCTATTTCTTGAAATTTCGTTTTAATAATATCCTACCTTTTAAGCTTATGTCTCCCAAGTGTTTCTTTTTCTCATGCCTATCCGCCATAACACACTATGCATGTGTTCTTAAAATATACAATCAATTTAAAATTTTGATGCAAAGTTCAGTGTTTTGTTTCAGTTCATTATCCATCCTAAAAATGTTGGCTTATGAGATTAAAGTACTATTAGTGTGTATGTGGGTTTGTATGTGTGTGTATGTGTTTGTATGTGTTTGTGTGTGTGTATGTGTGTTTGTATGTGTGTGTATGTATGTTTTTATGTGTGTGTTTGTATGTGTGTGTGTGTGTATATGTGTGTTTGTATATGTGTGTATGTGTGTGTGTGTGTTTGTATGTGTGTGTGTGTATATGTGTATGTATGTGTTTGTGTGTGTGTGTGTGTGTGTGCATGTGTGTGTTTGTATTTGTGTGTGCGTATGTGTGTGCGCGCGTGCGCGTGCTTACGTGAACTCTTGAGCTCACCCTTCTCAGTTGCATTTCCGGAAGTAACGACACATTTCCGCAAAATTTTCTACAAATGCTAGGCCATTGGTGGCCGCAAAACATTCAATTTCACAAAGACTTCAAGATGGTACAAAAGTTGCCGGAACGTAGAAAGCCTAAGTTTGCATTAACGCTACTTGTGTTACGGTCCTGACATGATGCATGGTGACAAACTGTCGGAAAAATAACAACTTCTCTTCTTATCCCTCAATCTTTTGATCGGTTGGCAGCTTTCCATCTGCAATTGCTGCAAGCCATTATTTCCATTGCTCTATAACTGTCAGCTGTAAAGAACTGCTTTCTTAAGCACAGATTTATTTTATGTTCTTTGGGCAGTGGTCAGTCTACAAACTTGTGCATGGTCGCCATGTTACCTGCACAGTACGTTAGTATGACTATTAGCCGTCTCCTTAACCATTTCGTTTTTCACTGTGACCACAACTTCGTAACCTCATGGAATAAGTTTTGGATTGACAAACACTCAGGGACTATTATTACGTTAACATAAGTTTCTAATATCATAAAATATCATCTAAGATATTAGCAACTTAGATGATATATATATATATATATATATACAATTACATATCGAAACAAAACGCAAACTGGCTGCTGTATGAGCAAAAGGCACATTTTCCCCTCTTCACGCCATGAAGCCATGCAGGTGGAATAGAGGTCGAGCTCCATTCATTCTTAAACTCGTCACCAGTCGGTGGCGAACGGTTAACTTCACGCTTTAACGCAAAGAAAGGACGGCGGTACGTCTTGAATAGAATGGGATTGGGTGGGCTCCAAATTCGGTCTGAAAGTTTTGGAGAAGAGAGAAATTTCTTCCTCATACAGAGGTTCGAACCCCGCCCCATCCACCTCGCAGCGTAGTTGCTATACCAACTACGCTATACAGAATTACAAATGTCATTATCTGTGGGCTTAGATACCGCTGCAAATTGCGCATTAGATTAAATCTGATATAGGAGAATACGTCAAAGTTTCGCCGGAATGCGAACGGTTACATTCCGGGTAATGAATGAGGGTTTGCTGTCTGCTTACTGTCAGATACTCGCAGCCAACCTGTGATTACGTACCGAAAGATACAGAATTGTCTACCGTCTGCCACGTCGATAAATTTACTGGGTGAGGTGTAATATGGCGACTGGTTGAACAAGCTAGCGTCTTTATGGTTAATGGAAGTTGTCAGTGCGATATCGTCAAAAGTTTAGTGTAGGCTCTTGAAACAGAAGTTAATTTAGCATGATGCAGATTACTGACCCTCTCTGTCTACAGAATGTCCGTACGAAGTCATGCAACCACAATTCAATGCTTGTTACAACTTCAATTCCAAAATGATGGATAATTTCCATAACTAGTGCTACAGTAGACAGTATAATGCCTACTGTAGACAGTGGAAATCAATATTATTTGTAGAGATATTGTGTGTTGAATTGCTCAACAAATTGAACCTTTACTAAATCAATATTGTAATTTTTTAGATCTTCTACATGTTTCGAACCTGAGGGTTCATCTTCGGGGAGACGGTTGTATATAAATGTTTGGTGCATTATGTCAGTAACTAGTTATAGTGTAGTAAAATACTATGCCATACCGGTATATACAACCGTCTTCCGGAAGTTGAACACTCGTATCGAAACATGTAAGGTAGGTAAAGTGCACCCTTGTACAGGTACTGAGACTCTGTAGAGGCCGTACGGCCCAGAGGGGGAGCAGAGGTATAGCTCTGCTCTTTCTTGACCACGGTACTAGAAGGGTTGAAGGGTTAGCGTCAAGCCCTGGCCGCTTTTTACCCCGGGAAAGACACGGTACTCATTTTACAGAAGGCTGGGTGGGCCCCAGGGCCGGTCTGGACAGGTGCGGAAAATCTCGCCCCCACCGGGATTCGATCCCCGGACCGTCCATCCCATAGCCAGTCGTTATGCTGACTGAGCTAACGGGCCAATTCGAAACATGTAGGAGAAATCAAATATTTAAAATGAAATTAAAATATTAATTTAGGAAAGGTGTACTGTTTGTGTTATGTTATAAAATTTTGTTACAATGCACGGTGGAAAAAATCATAAAACGCAACACGCTGTTGGAGTGACGGTCATTAAAATTTTGAGCGACGGAGAAGATGTGTGTTTCTGTTTGTATTTAACAGGCCAGAGTAAAACAATTAGGCCGACACAAGATGAGGTGGAAATAGACAACTGTGTGCAGTGTGAGACTTTTATAACTACAGTTTATTGTTAGGGAAATGGCCCCTTGCACAAAAGTAGTAAATAAACGGCACACTTGTTTGGACAACAAAATCCTACCTTAAGTATGTTTGGACAACAAAATTTTATTTTGTGTGACTTTGGGTTTCCGCCGCGAAGTAGAAGAGAACTGAGGTCTTCTGGGTTGTTAAGCAGCGAGTATTGGTAATTATTTGCCGACGTTTCACGACGACTTATCGATCCCATCTTCAGGGGTGAAGACTCCTGGGTTATTACGAAGCGAGTATTGGTCATCTCTTACCGACGTTTTGGGACACTTATCGATCCCATCTTCAAGGGGCGAAGACTCCTGAGTTATTACGTAGGGAGTATTGGTAATTTCTTACCGACGTTTCGGGACGACTTATCGATCCCATCTTCAGGGTGAAGACTACTGGGTTATTACGAAGCGAGTATTGGTAATTTTTACCGACGTTTCGGGACGACTTATCGATCCCATCTTCAGGGTGAAGACTTCTGGGTTATTACGAAGCGAGTATTGGTAATTTCCTACCGACGTTTCGGGACGACTTATCGATCCCATCTTCAGGGTGAAGACTCCTGGGTTATTACGAAGCGAGTATTGGCAATTTCTTACCGACGTTGCGGGACAAACTATCGGTACCGAAATTCGGCAATAAATTACCACTACTCATTGGACAATATTTCAGGAGAGAGCAGTTCTCAAATCTCTATCGTTTGCCCACAAAGATAGGTAGGGGCTGTATTGAAGGCCCTGTGAATGAATGGATAAACTTCCCGCAGTTCACAACAGCATCTCGTTGGTCTTGTCACAGGTGATGCAGTGAGTGTACCGTGAGGTTCAGAAGAATGTTACGGTTTATATAACAAATTTACGTTTGGCCGGAACACAAGCTTACCTTGCACCGCCTGTTTGTAACGATAAGCACTAACTTACGTTCATAAATATGCAGTTAGCAAAGTATTCAAACTTGCGATATTTTTTCTAGGTTACTGCGAATGTGAATGCTAACAGCAATATATTGAGTTAGGAATGTGCAATGTATCGCTTGTGTATGTATGTCACAGTATGTATGTCTGAATGGAGTCTGGCAAATATAAGGGATTTCATTTATGCTTCTTACGGATTTCTGTTTACTATGTATGTGTGAGTGTATGTATGTATGTAAGTTTGTATGTATGTATGTATGTACGTATGTATGTATGCATGTGTGTGTATGTATGTATGTATGTAAGTATGTGTGTATGTGTGAGTGTATGTGTGTATGTGTGAGTGTATGTGTGTATGTATGTATGTGTGTGTATGTATATATGTATGTGTGTACGTATGTATGTATGTATGTATGTATGTATGTATGTATGTATGTATGTATATGTATGTATGTACGTATGTATATATATATATATATGTGTGTGTGTATGTATGTATGAATGTGTGAATATATGTATGTATGTATACATGTGTGTATGTATATATGCATGTATGTATGTGTGTATGTATATGTATGTAAGTATGTATGTATATGTGAGTTTGTGTGTATATATGTATGTATGTATGTATGTATGTATGTATGTGTGAGTGTATGTATGTACGTGTGAGTGTACATATGTGTGCATATATGTGTGTATGTGTGTACGTATGTATGTATGTATGTGTGAGTGTATGTGTGTATTTATGTACGTGTGTGTATGTAGGTATGTGTGTGTCTATATGTATATATATATATAT
>Ga0131853_10026565_pt1 | contig 10414 bp, 8 predicted proteins | sample TergutLab28metaG_FD_92764 | JGI IMG/M metagenome (GOLD analysis project Ga0131853, IMG submission 92764) | Labiotermes labralis P1 segment gut microbial communities from Petit-Saut dam, French Guiana - Lab288 P1 (version 2) (version 2) | ecosystem: Host-associated > Arthropoda: Insects >... | reverse complement strand
CGTTTCCTTACCATGGTCGCCGAATTCCCGACGTTTTGATAAAACACGACGTTTCATACCAAATAAAGCGTCCGATCTGTTGAAAAAAGGCAATTTTTGGACCTATATCCTCATTATTTGTAAAATCGAGGGCTGTTTTTGAAATGTTTTGTCCTTTGTCATGGCATTTTCACCATTTTATCTCATTTTTTGTCTAAATTTCCGGCAGAACCTTCAAAATTCGATATTTTTTCCTTGACTTTTGGTTGGAATATGGTTAGCATGGTATATGTTCCGGCCAAAAAGCCGGGCGGACATAACAAAATACTTCTTGGAGGAGCATCTGTGGACCCAAAATCATCCGAAACAAGGATGATCGGGCGGAATCTTTCCGTCCGGCCATCCATCATGTCGAAGTCTCATGTCGCCGTACCGTTTGGAGGTAAACGCCTTACGGTACCGGGTAGGGTATTTACGTTGGCAATGCTGGCCTTAGGCCTGGCTCTTGCTGGCTGCCCGAACCCGTCCCACCTGGATGGCAGCGGCCAGACGTTGTCCGTCCCCGAACCCACCCTCAGCATTTCGGGAATCGCAAGTGAGGGGGAATGGCTTTCCGCACAAGGCGAGAACCTCAAGGCGGGGTACGTTTGGAAGTGGTTCCGTGTCCGGAACCTCAGCCGCAGCGGTCCCGTCGAGATTGCCGACGCGAGCGACAGCCGGTACCTGCTGACCAACGCCGATGTCGGCTTCCGCATCTTTGCCCGGGCGGTCTTTGCCTCGGGCCAAGTGAACAGTAATGTCCTGGGGCCGGTGGTCGGCATTGATGACAAGATCATTGACATCAGCTTCCTCAATGATGACGGCAGCCCGTTCGATACCGTCAAGATTTTGCAGGGAAAGACCTTTGCCGAATCGGACGAGGAGGTTCCCCGGATGCTGCCCCGGCCTCAGTACATTTTCGCCGGCTGGTTCAGCGAGTCGGAGGGCGGAACCTTGGTGGACTTCGAGGTGGCGACTTTCAATGACGACACCGAACTGTACGCAAGGTGGATTCCGCCGGTTACCGTCAGCTTTTATCCGGAGAACGGTTCCGGGAAAATCCTTGTGAAAGTGGAACGGGGAAACAGCTTTGCCGGTGCGGGCGTTGACCTTCCCCAAAAGCCGGAGCTCGCGGGCAATCGCTTTACCGGCTGGTTCGGCAAAGGCGGGCAGCTCTTTAACGAGTCGCTGCCCTTTACCGAGGATGCCGAGTTCCATGCCCGCTGGGTACCGTCCTATACGGTAACCTTTTACCTTGCAAACGGGTTGCCGGTTGATCCGGGATTTGCCGTCATCAAACTTCAGGTGGAACGGGGCGAAACCCTGCCGCTTGCCGACCATCCGGTCAATCCTCATGGGGGAGTTTATACCTTTGACGGTTGGTCCGACCTGGCTTCCGGCGAAACTGAAATCGACTTGCTCACTCATCGCTTCGATAAGGACACCGAACTGTATGCTCGGTGGATCGCCCCGGTCAAGATCACCCTGGTGATGAAAACCGGTCTGCCTGAGGACAGCGGCCTTGAGGACAGGATATACTGCCTCCGGTGGAATACGACCTTTGCCGCATCCGGCGTTCCCAAACCCCAGAACCCGGCATTCTCCCTGTACCGTTTCCTCGGTTGGTTTGACGGCCCGGAAAGTACGGCGAGCCTTGTCGATCTTGAGTACTTTGCCACGAAAACCGACACGGTACTGTACGCCCGTTGGGAAGCTCCGGTAAAGGTAAGCTTTAAGCTTGAGGGCGGTTCGGTCGGGGGCGATTCTGCGGACTTTGTCCTTGAGGTGGAAAAGGGCGGAAGCCTGGGATACCGGACTCCGGCCGATCCTGTCAAAGCCGGCTATGCGTTCAGCGGATGGTTTACCGAAGCCGAAGGCGGCGGAACCGAGATCGCAAACCTTGCCGGCCGCATCTTCAATGCCGATGCCACGCTTTACGCCTTCTGGTGGGAGCTGGTTACGGTAAGCTTCGATAGTCAGGGCGGGCAACCCGTTTCCCCGGTGCTTCTGAAAAAAGGCCGGACCTTTGTCCAAACCGGAGCGGAGGTTCCCGCGGCCGACCGGGACGGTTTCCGTTTCGAAGGCTGGTTGCGGGAAGCCGGCAACGCAGGTTCGCAGGTCAACTTCGGGACCGAAGTCTTTACCGCAAACGTTACCCTGTACGCCCGTTGGACGGCGGTCTTTACGATCACCTTCGACCTTGGTTACGGCGGCCTTGTCGAAACAATGCAACTGGCCCTCGGGGAAACCCTGGGCACGAACGCTCCGGCGGAACCTTCCAGGAACGGCTATCGCTTCGAGGGCTGGTTCACCGAGGCCGCAGGCGGCGGGAGCCCGATTACCGATCTCGGAAATCACTCCTTTATGGTAAACACCGTCCTGTATGCCAACTGGACACGGGTTTATGCGATTACCTTCAACCCGGCCAACGGGCAAGCGGCCGATCTGCGGTACCTCGATGCCGGGAAAACCCTGGGCGGCAATGTCCCTGCGGACCCGGTCAATGCCGGCTTCGAGTTTAGGGGCTGGTTTTTAGGCGAGAACGGCACGGGCGACCGCATAGCCGATCCCGGCACGGAATCCTTTGCCGACGATACCGAGCTTTTTGCCCTGTGGGTAAAGGTCTTTGCCGTCAACTTCTATCCGCAAAACGGCGAGCCGGTCTTCCGGGTATCGGTCGATGCGGGCCAACCCATGGCCGAGGAGCCGGTCAACCCGAGGCACGCGGACAAAACCCTGGTGTTCTACGGCTGGACGCTCGTTCCCCTCGGGCCGGAGGATTCGGGCCAGGGCAGTTACGTCCGCCTGGACACCATGGTTTTTGGGCAGGACACGAACCTGTACGCCCACTGGAGAAATCCCGAGATCGGGGAGGAGGGGCCGGCCGGCGGAATGCTCTTCTGGTTCGAGGAGGACGGCTTCGAGGTTACTCTGGCCGACGGCAGTACCCAAATCTTCCATTATATCGAGGTGGCAACCCAGGCCAAGCCCGGAACTTACCCCTGGCAACCGAGGTTTACGATAGCCGGTACCCCTACATGGATAGACGTTACGGGAACGGTGGCAGGCAACGTCGGCGCCGCCGCCGGCGATGATCGGGACGTAATCATAGTCGGAAACAAGCTGACAAGGATAAACCGTATCCTTGGTTACCATAACACGGAGCTTATCCTTCGGGCTTTCGGGGAATCCGGGCGTGACGATCTGGAGGGCAGCGCCGCCGAAGTTGCCAGGAACCACTATGAACCCGGCTTCGAACATATGAGGCAGGGCTGGTTCCTCCCCTCGATGTCCGACATCCTGGCACTTTCCGCCAGCGGCATCGAATTCGAGGCCGGTTCCTTCTGGACCTCCTTCCAGACTGATGCCTGGGGCCACAGCATGGCCAATGTGGTAAACCTGAAATCCCCCAACGAGAGCGGGGACAGGCAGAAAGACGGCTCGTTCCTGGTGCGTCCGGTTCGAGTTTACTAGCAACCTACCTAACCGAGTTCATCCCTTAAAGGATGAACTCGGTTAGGCAACCGCTGAGTCGATTGGAATTTGGCGGTTTCTTTTAGTTCCCACATCGACCGGTAAAACCTCGGAGGTTTGCAAGACAGACCTCCGAGGCCAATCGGTCCCTGCCGATTAACCGGGGTACTTTACATTCCTTCAAGAACCGGGTATCTTCAATAAAATGAACAAAAAGGAGTGCGGCATGGAAATGTGTCAAAGTTGCGGGATGCCCATAAACAAGGATCCTCAGGGTGGCGGAACAAATAGCGACGGAACAACAAACAAGAAATACTGCAGCTATTGCTTCCAGAACGGAGAATTTGTCGGCGGGGAAACAACCGTCAAGGAGTTCCAGCAATTTTGCCGTAAAAAAATGATTGAAACCGGAACGCCGAAAATCATTGCATGGATCTTTACCCGTGGAATGAAAAGATTGGAACGGTGGAATAAAAAGTAGCTGACGGAATGCACGCTTTTCCCGGCGCGGAAACGCAAATGCGGTAAACCTGCAATTTCCCGGACGGCGACCTCGCCATGAATGGCGGGGTCGTCGTTTTGGCAGGAACTTTTGGATAGCACGTACTTTAGCCAAAACCGTGGAGGATTAAAGGCAAAAAGTACTTTCAGTGCAATCTTGAAATGTTTTTTGACAAAATAAAATACGATATACCGTTGCCGGCCGGAGAAAGGATTCTTATATTCCGAAAAGTCATTATGGATTATAAGAATGGTTTGACAAACGCAAGGGTGGTTACGGGAAAAACGTTTGTCGAAAATAAGGGCGATTCCTGTCTTGTGGACGTTTCCCGCAATTTGCCCTATTATATCCCAATGATCGGTTTCCTGCTCCGCAAGACGCTGTACGACCTTTGGGACAACATGCTCCGCATCCTGCTGGTCAACGTCGGCTTCCTGGTCTCGTTGGCCATGCCGCTGTTTCTGCCGGCCCTCGTTCCCCCCGGCCTGGGGATTCCCCTGCTCGTCCTCGGCCTTTTGTGGTGCTCCGTCTACCTCTGTGCCGCCGCCGGGGCCTTCAGGGCCGTTTCCGACTACGGCTCCTTCGGCTTTGCCGACTTTCTCGCCGGAATAAGGCCGGCACTGGTTCCCGGAATCTGCCTCGGCGGTATTGCCGGCCTGCTCGCCCTGGTCTTTTATCTCAGCATTCCCTTTTACTCGGGCCTTGTTCCGCCGCTCGGCCCGGTTCTTGCGGCCGTCACTTTCTGGGCCGCGATCCTCGCCGTTCTCTGCCTGCAATTTTTCCCGCAGGTAAAGGCCCGACTGGGAGGGCGCACGGCAAAGGCCTTCGGCAAGTGCCTGTTCCTTTTTTTCGACAACCCCGGCCTTGCCGTCTTCTGCCTGATCTCCGGCATTCTCGGTCTGGCCTTTTCCTTCCTGCTGGCCCTGCTCCTGCCCGGTCCCGCCGGGATCATCCTTTTCCTCGACGAGGCCCTGCGGCTCCGGCTGTTGAAGTACGATTGGCTGGAAGCGAACCCGGAGAAGGCGGCCGCCGGAAAAAGACCGCGGATTCCCTGGGACGAAATCCTTGCCGGGGAACGGGAAAAGACCGGACGAAGGTCGTTCCGGAATTTCATCTTTCCCTGGAAGGATTAGCCTTTGGGTGGCAAATCTCCTGCGTCCAATCGGCCAAAGGTCGATTGGACCGCCTGCCGCATAATGATTTCTCCCCGAATCGGTCCTCGACTGACAAAAGATGATCAAATAAGGTATGATTGAACAATGAAGGTTTGGATTAAGCTGCTTGTGGGTACGGGACTGGGGATTGCCGTGGCGGTTTTTGTGCCGGGCGACCTGGCCGGGGTTTTCGGTTGGCTCCAGGGATTCGTGTTGCAGATCGGGCGGTATGCGTTGGTGCCGCTGATGTTCTTTTCGTTGACCATCGGCATACATCAGCTCCGCAAGGAGGGACAGTTCTGGGGGCTGTTTCTGCGGAACCTGGCCCTGATGTTTGCCGTTTCCGTGGTGGTGATTCTTGTCGGGCTGGTTACGGCACTCGCCTTCCTCCGCCTCCGCATCCCGATAAGGCCGGAAGAGGAGGCTGGGATCGCCGGGCTGGACATCCCGGGCGGCATTCTCGAGGTGTTTCCTTCGAATATGTTCGCCGCCCTTTCAGGCGACGGCTCGTTCCTTCTGCCGATCTACGTCTTTGCGTTTTTTCTGGGGATGGCCCTGGCCTACGACAATGCCCATGGCAGGCCCATCGCGGCCCTCGTCGATTCCCTGTCGAGGGTCTTCTTCCGCGTCGCCTCGTTCTTCATCGACATCTCGGGCCTCTGTCTTATCGCACTTTCCGCCTACTGGATGATCCGTTTCAGGTCGGCGTTGCAGCTTGGTTTTTTCACGAGTCTGATGGCGATCCTCGTCCTGCTTACCCTGATCCTGGCCTTTGTCGTGGCCCCGCTCTGCCTGTACCTGATCCGCCCGAAAACGAAGCCGTGGAAGGCGCTCTACGGATCGCTGGGCCCGGCCATCGCCTCGTTCTTCTCAGGCGACATGAACTTTTCGCTGTTGATCCTTGTCGGCCATTCCAAGGAAATGGGCATCCGAAGACGGGCTTCGGCCTTGACTCTGGCGATGTTCAGCACTTTCTGCCGGGCCGGTAGCGCGATGGTCGCCGCCGTGGCCTTCATCGTGGTCTTTAACTCCTACTCGTTCATCAACATCACCTTTGCCGAAATCGTCTCGGTCGGCCTTGCCTCCCTCGGCATCTCCTTCCTCCTGGCCCGGCATTCCGGCGACGGCGCCTATGTCGCCCTTGCCGTCCTCTGCCTCGGTTTCGGCCGCTTCCAGGAAGGCTACCTCCTCCTTCGTCCGGTGGCCTTCTTCCTCGTCGGCGTCGGCACCCTGCTGGACCTGATGATCGCCTCGTTCGCCAATTATGCGATGGCGAGGATCGGGGGATTGGAGAACGGTCCAAGCTAACGGGGTTATCCAAACTTATTCGGCTTATTGAAACAATACCCGGAATTGACAGGGCCGCCGGCTATGGCATACCATCATTGAATGACTGGGAGAAAAATGGAAAAGGCTCCGATCGAAGCAGAGGACCGGGTAAGGCTGAAGAGTTTTTTGGGGATGAGGCCGGGGGTGTACCTTGCCGTCGGGTATTCGCTGGTGATTTTGGTGATTCTCTTCCTTATAATGGTGTTGCCGGGAATCAGGGAGCCGGGATCGAGGGTGACGGTGGTGAGCGAGCCTTGGGGGGCCGCGGTCCGGGTTGACGGGCTGTACGTGGGGACGACCCCGACAAGCCTTTTCCTGGAGAAGGGAAGCCGGAACTTCCAGGCCGTCCTGCCCGGCTTTAGCCCGGCGGAGGAGACCGTTGCCGTTCCGGGGCGGGTTTTTGCGTCGAGGGTTTTCCCCCGAAAGCTCACCGTCGCCCTCGAACTTCGGACCGAGAATCCGGTTTCCGCGCTTGCCTCCGCCGCGGCGGAGTTTGCCGGCTGGAGCTTCGGGGGCGAACCTTCGGCAACCTGGCAGGTGCCCCTTGCACTTTCCGAGGGGGTTTACAGGGTCGGGCCTTGGACCGGGGCGGATGAGATCGAGGGGATTCTTCGGGCGGCTTCGAGGTTTACCGTTACCAGGGCCGCCTTGCGGGATCTGCTTCGGGCGAAGATGCTCGGCGATTCCGGCGGAAACGTTCCTTCTTCTGCGGCCCTTGCCGGAACGTTGGCCGACATCGGGCGCTTCCTTGCGGAGAATCCCTCGGCGGGGCTTTGGCTGTCGTCGCTGCTTCCGCCCGAATCGGTGGGAATGCTGCTTTCTTCCCCCTGGTACCTGCAACAGGGGCGTGCTTTGCAGGAGAAGGTCGAGGTTTCGCAGCCGGAAGCCGGGCTTCCGGTGCCGGCGATTCGGCTTGGCGGACTTTTGTTTTCGGGGCTTGGCGGCGGGAGGATTCTCCTGCAGGAGCCGGCACCCAGGTACGAGGCCGTGGAATCGTTTCTTGTCTCGCAGGAACCCGTGCCCGGGGCGGTTTTTGCCGACTTTCTGGCGGCCAATCCCGAGTGGGGAGCGGATCGGCGGGAAGGGCTTCGGGAGTTGGGCCTTGCCGACGAGGGTTATCTGGCGGACTTCGCCCCGGCCTTTCCGGACGGGCGGGAAATCGTCGCCGTTTCCTGGTTTGCCGCCGAAGCTTTCTGCCGCTGGCTGACCGGCCGGCTTCCGCCGGAGCTTGCCGGCTGGGAAGTCCGCCTGCCGACCGAGGCCGAATGGGAATTTGCCGTCAGGGAAGGGCGGAATCAGGGGAGCTTTGCGGTTTCCGGCCGGCTTTGGGAATGGTGTCTGGAACCCTACGCCCCGCTGTCCTTCTTTGCGGCCCCGGCTTGGGCGGTACGGGCCGTAGGATCGCCGGAAAGGCCGCTTCGGGGAATCGGGGCTTCCGGCGGCGAGGCACGGGCTTTTCTTCCGCCCGAAAGTTCCTCGCCGGTGGTGGGCTTTCGGCCGGTGATAGTCAGAATCAATCCTCCTTTCGGGGATTGATTCTGGGATTTGCCGGCAAGGTTCCACGGGTTAGTGTTTGGCGGTCAATGCGGGGGCAGGCGCACGCTGCTCAGGCTAAAGCCTTCGCGCCTTTACCGGTAACTGTGGAATTTATGGGTGCTTACACCGTGCTGCATTTTTCCATAATACACGGCTCCGCCGTGCTGTTACCCGGTGTGGGGCGGCGCCCCGCTCGGGGGGTAGGTTCAGACCCGCTACTGCGGGGCTGAACCTCAGGGGGGCTTGGCCCCCCTCCTTAATTTATTGTTGTGTAACAAGATACGGGGGATCGGATGGGCGAGGGGATCAAAAGCATTGCGGTGAACCGGCGGGCGCGGCATGAGTATTCGGTGGACGAGGCCTACGAATGCGGGATCGAGCTGTTGGGTACGGAGGTTAAGTCCTTTCGGGACGGGAAAATTTCCTTTCCGGATGCCTGGGCGGAGGTGATCTCCGGCGAGGTCTGGCTGCATTCCCTGCATGTCGCCGAAAACCCGTACTCCTCGATTTTTAACCACGACCCGCATCGCCGGCGTCGGCTGCTGCTGCATCGGGAGGAGATCAGGCGGATACGGCGGAAGGCCGAGGAAAAGGGCTTTACGCTGATTCCCCTGTCGTTCTACTTCAAGAAGGGACGGGTGAAGGTGGAACTCGGGCTGTGCAAGGGGAAGAAGGCCTACGACAAGCGGGCGGATATTCGGGAACGGGACGTTTTGCGGGACGTTCAGCGGGAGTTTCGGGGGTAAACGCCGCTCTCATTGGAAAACTCCCGGTTTGGATGTATGATGGAGCCGGGGAGAAGGGCGATGGTTGAGATAGAGCTGAAGGCTTGGCTTGACAATCATGTTTCGATCATTGAAAGATTGGTTACGGTGGGAACTTATGTACGTTCCTACGAAAAGACGGATAGTTACTGGATGGCGGAAGAGCATTTTGGGGGCGACATTCCGGATTCGGGGATTCGGGTCCGCAGGGAAAAGGCCGTCGATGCGGAGAAACGGGAGAGCCGGCGGGCGCTGGTGACGATGAAATGGAAGAGCCTTTCCGGGAATATCGAGGTGAACGGCGAGCGGGAATTTGCCGTTTCCGATGCGATGCTTTTCGAGCAGATGCTGGGCGAGCTGGGGCTTTCCCGGGTGATGCAGAAGGAAAAGCAGGGCTGGGAATGGGCGGTTCAGACGGATATTGCCGGGCCGGGGACGATAACGGCGGAAGTTTCGATGGTAAAGGACCTCGGTTGGTTCCTCGAGCTGGAGATCCTTGCGGAGGAAGGCGAGGAGCTGGTCGGGGAAAGCCGGCAGGCACTCTACGCCCTGCTGGAGAGGCTCAATGTCGCCCAGGAGAAGGTCGAGAGCCGGTCCTATGCGGCCTTGCTCCGGGAAAGGCGGAACTGAGGCTTATTATGGAAGAAATCGCTTACGAAAGACCCAGTTGGGACGAGTACTTTATGGAGGTCTGCGACGCCATCTCCAAGCGGGCGACCTGCGACCGTGGCCGTTCCGGCTGCGTTATTGCCAAGGACAACCAGATACTGGTTACCGGTTATGTCGGCGCGCCGGCGGGCCTTCCCCACTGCGACGAGGTCGGGCACCAGTTCAAGAAGATGCTCCACGAGGACGGCGGCGTTACCACCCACTGCGTCCGCACCGTCCATGCCGAGCAGAACGCCATCTGCCAGGCCGCCAAACGGGGTATCGCCATCGACGGCGCGACCCTGTACTGCCGCATGACCCCCTGCCGGACCTGCGCCATGCTGATCATCAACTGTGGCATCGTCCGCGTCGTCTGCCAACGCCGCTACCACGACGGCACCGACTCCGAGGCGATGTTCGCCAAGGTCGGCATCACGCTGGAGTACGTCAGGGACGAGGTGCAGGAGTACGAGAAGCAGTAGGGCATCCCCGCAAAATCCGGGCCCGTAATGTAAAATATTTTCAAAAAATGCTTGACTCCCGGCGGGAATGGTATAAACTTAAGAACAAAGGAGGTTGTTATTAAGTACGTCAAGTAAACCATCGGGCGGGGGATGTTATCCTTACGATAGCCTCAACAGGTTGCCTGCGGTACTCGTTACTGCGGGTGTTGCATTCCTAGGATTAGGAGGGTTTATGGACACTCAACTTTCCGAATCGGGTTTCCCCCGTTTTTTCTCGATGCGGTTTCTTACCGATGTCCTGATCGGTTTCCCTCTTGCTACCCTCGTCGGCTATGTGTTTGTGTTTGCGAGGGGCGGAAGAGTTGTGCCCAACCTGTATTTGGCACTGAATCTGGTCGTTCCCCTTCTTTTGTGCTTCCCGCTCAAGGCCCTGGCCGAGAGGTGGGCGCAAAAAGGCGAAGGCAGAATTCTTGAGTTGGGGAAAATGGTGCTTGGCGTGGTGGCCCTTGTTGCGGTAAGCCAGGG
>Ga0131853_10026564_pt1 | contig 10414 bp, 2 predicted proteins | sample TergutLab28metaG_FD_92764 | JGI IMG/M metagenome (GOLD analysis project Ga0131853, IMG submission 92764) | Labiotermes labralis P1 segment gut microbial communities from Petit-Saut dam, French Guiana - Lab288 P1 (version 2) (version 2) | ecosystem: Host-associated > Arthropoda: Insects >... | reverse complement strand
TTCTTTGTTGTCGATCTTTGTTTTTTGTTGTCGAACGTTGTTCTTTGTTGTCGATCTTTGTTATTTGTTGTCGATCTTTGTTATTTGTTGTCGATCGTTGTGTTTTGTTGTCGATTGTTGTGTTTTGTTGTCGATCGTTGTGTTTTGTTGTCGATATTTGTTCTCTGTTGTCGATCGTTGTTCTTTGACAGGAACGTTATTGAAATTTAAAATTGCGATGAATGCCATAGATCTTAACTTGTATATTATTATGAAATATTTTGTATTTTTTAATAGTGTTACTAGAGTACGGACCGAACAATCCGAGGTTCGATTCCAGGAAGGGTCAGAATATTTTCCTCTTCTTAAAAGCGTCCACACAATCTCTGGGGCCCACCCAGCCTCCTGTTCAATGAGTACCGGGTTTCTTGTCCTTTGGGATAAAATGGTGTGGCATGAATTTGTCCACACACACTATCCAGTACCGAAGTTAGGAATGAGTGGAGATATACCTCAGCTCCCTCTATGCCTCCGTGACATACACAGAGGCAACTTCATCTTTCTCAGTACTAACGTAACAGTAAAGAAGATCTTTGCATGAGCAGGATAAAAGAGTTTTGTTCAATCTTGCTTTGAGAAACATTTCATATATATTCTCCCAGTGACAGTGCGTAGTCCTGCCTAGTCAGTATAACACTGACTCACTAGCAAGTGTATAATCCTGTATAGTCAGTATAAGCTCAAAATTTCAACTGAAATTGGAAGCTAATTTGGGGTTTTATTGCTGTATTTACTCGTGAAATGTACCGCTGTAATGCAGTTTATGTTGTTATCCATATTACTATTGGAATAATGAGAGGAATAACAATGTAAAACTTTCAAGGCCTGGAAATAGATTTATTTAAAAAATCGTAATTTTAGTTTCTTTTCTTATGAAATTCCGCGTTTTATTTCATGTTATTTCAAATTATATTTTGCAGCCTTCTCTTCATTTTTTAAACATCCTTCACCGACGTCGTAAGTTCTTATAATAAAACCAACGAGAAGCACTAATTTCTCAAATTTATTTTTGGAGTAGGACTCTACATGTTTCGGACAGTATCTCTGTCCATCATCAGGAGTCTAGTACTGCATGACTTATACCTATTTCTGTGTATACAGTACTAGACTCCTGATGATGGACAGAGGAACTGTCCGAAACATGTAGAGGTCTATTCCAAAAATAAATTTGAGAAATTAGTCAATCTCGTTGGTTTTATTATAAGAATATATCACAATACACCGTCCTCTGAATGCCAAATTCGAAGTCATAGGATTGCTTTATCAGTATGATAATGATAAAATAAGTTTACACAGTGTTCTTTACCACCTTTTAACTTTTTGAATCAGACATTAAATTTTGTAAACGTTAAGAAAATCACCAAACCGTTTCTTCTGATCATTACGGACACTTTGCCCACTAGTAATACTGTCGATACTTCTAATTATAGGAGAAAATACCGGACTCTTTCGATGCTCCACATATAACAGAATATATTGTATCCGTTGTTCGAGAAATAAACATTTATAGAATTGTTCCAATTTACTGGACGAGGTGTTGATCATTACAGACGCATCTGTGTTGGTGAAGGCGTTGGTGGTCTCTCATGTTACCGGTTTACGATTGCTCGTGTGCATGTTTTTGGGCATAAATTTTCCTCTACGTGTTGGTTGCTTGATATTGGATTTTGCTGTCCCTTTATTAGTGCCTTTGATAGAGTTTACAGCTACGTCTCACTCTGTACAGCACACAACACACATGCCTCTCTACCAGTATATAACGATGTAATTTTGCCGAGTGTTTTAACATAAATATAATTTTAGTTAGATACAGATAAAGCTCCCTGATTATGGTCATTAAAGACCGAAACATGTAGGAGCGATATTATTGTGTATTTTAATATAAATTAAATGTTTTAACCAAGTTAATAAATAGTGCATTTGTTGGTGTGTGAACTACCTACAGTTACGTAAGTTTAGCAAACTCAAAAATATTTCTGTAGCTTTTTCAAACACGATTGTCACATGACTATTGCAACATGGGTGCCTGTTGTCAAAACCGCAACTTGGTGAATTAGAAAGGCGTGAATGTGGTGAGTTATCTAATTAAACGTGTTTTTCAAGGCGCATTGAGATAATATCGTCAGCTTTTACATAACGTAACGTGTCTAAATGTTAATTTCCTGAAACTCTGAAATAGAACCCCATTTTTATCTACAACTTGACTAGAAACAAACGTTATGTCTTCTGGAAAAGAAATAATATTTCGCTAATTAACAGTTTTAATCTAACGAGTGTCTTAATTACTGTAAACTTGCATGAAGCTTAATTGGCAGTTACCTTAATACATATATCTAAAATTACTTCTGTATCACACTCAATGTGGACTGGAATGTATTTGGTTGAACGTGGTGGATGAATGCAAATCTAAGTACATGGAGAAAATATTCTTTGAGATCTTTGCTCTTCTGGGATGTTACGCAGCGTAGACTGGTAGTTACCGACGTTTCGTGACAACCTGTCGGTCTCATTTTATATTCGTGGTTCCTTGCATCGTAATTCTAAGTTGAAGAAATCCAACGCGATGCAACAGTATGCAGATATTTATTTACTACTAAATTATTCTACATGTTTCGGACGTCCATCGCGCCCATCGTCAGGAGTATATAAAACTGTAGTTGCAGCCTCTGGTACAGATCATACTATCTGCGGAGCGAGCTTCCTCAAACGTGACCAAGTAAGATAGTACGATGTATGATCTGTACCAGAGGTTGCGACTACAGTGTTATGGACTTCTGATGATGGGTACGATGGACGCCCGAATCATGTAGAGTAATTTAGCAGTAAATAAATATCTGCGTACTGTTGCATCTTGTTGGATTTCTTCAACCCGTCGGTCTCATGTCCAGGGGTCAAGCAATCAAGCCTGTTTAAGTATGATACACTATACCAGCTTCACACATAAATCATGTTGGTCTGTTGTAGTTAAATTTGAAATGTAAAAATATGAAATAAATTTAAAGTCTGTTCTTGTCGGTGCAGCTTTCGCCTTTGTGTGCACATCTACTGTTGTTGTTTTCAGTTCATTAGGGATCAAGTCCTGTGATTATACGGAATATATATTTTCTCGTATTTTTTGAAATCACAAATTGTGTGTAATGGTCATCGATTTATAACTGATCGCAAACAACACTGGACGCTTGTATTTACAGGCGAATGCCACAACCACAAGAACAGATTTTAACCATATTTCACATTTTGATATTTTTAATTTAGCTACCAACAATCAAAATGATTTCTGTGTGATGCTGCTGTAGTTTGACATTCAGGTGACGGTGCATCATGATAAATTCATATAACAAAACCAAAAAGATGCGCTAATTTCTCAAATTTATTTTTGGAATAAAACTCTACATGTTTCGGACAGTTCCTCTGTCCACCATCAGGAGTTTTTCACTGCACACACAGCAACTGTGTATGTCATACAGGTTAGTCATACAGCCTGCGAGCAGGATCAGGAGACTGATTCTGCTCGCAAGCTGTCAGCAAACCTGTATGACATATAAAGTTGCTGTGTGTGCAGTGAAAAACTCCTGATGATGGACAAAGGAACTGTCCGAAACATGTAGAGTTTTATTCCAAACATAAATTTGATAAATTAGTGCATCTAGTTGGTTTTATTATGTGAACTGCTATAGTTTATCATATGTATGTAAAATCCCTTTATATTTGGACACCATGGCAGTGATGGCGGACATAAAAAATTACTCTTTTAATCCAATTTCATACAAATAATTGGCCCATACAGAACTCGTAAGTAATTAGCCCATACAAAACTTCCGTTTCTACCTCACAAAGAAGTGGCTGTGTCTCCATTATGAAGATTAATAAGTTCTGATAAATGGAAACCCATTTTATTGTACAGAAAACTGTTCACCCTTCAGAACCTCAAACTTGATTGTGGGTTTTTGTAGAAAAAAATCTGTTTGACAATATGTTAAATTTTCGGTCCAAACAGGCTGTTATCATACTTTACATAAATCTATTTACCTTTTTCGTATAAAGTCCCAAGATGGCCATTTGTCAACAAGGTACTTTTTACAATACAACGTTGATGTGATTAACTGTGTTGTTAACAATAGAAGATTAACCAGTTTAGGAAAATATTTGTTGTTTATTCCCGATGTTCTTTCCCGAAGCCATTTGAAACGGGCTGATGCACTCTGTGGTCAAAATGCAGCGTTGTTTACTATTAAAGCAGGGGATACGTTCAGTAATCACAGGGCGTTTTTAGATGTTTATTACGTAGCGCATCGAGACAATGTCAAATGAAATTTCATGATTGCATCATCGCTGCGTCTGGTAGATATTCCTGCGAGGTGAAACTCGGTTCAGGGACCTGTTTCGCTTGACGCAAGGTCTCACACATAACAAACAATCATGAGAATATCAGCCTTAATGTATGGCTGACATTAATTTCCCCTTATCAGGTCTTTTTGTATAACCTGATAAAAATGGGCGATTCGTGGGACTTTGTTATTTTTGAGTTGGGAATGAAATTATTTTATGATGAATTGGAACACTTAATAGGGCGTTTATTTCAGCACAGCCAATCAACCACTTATGTTTAGCGCATACAGCAGGTTTAACTTTTTTTCGCGCAAGTGTGTATTTTGCTTCATAATGACTGAGAACTAAGTCAGGCGTTGCACAACCTGAAATCTTAATGTCAGTTTTCCCGGTGAGAGTTAATTGCCAAAAACTGGTGCCCTGTAAACAATTCACACAGCTATTTTTAATGTTTAAGTTACTATTGAATCTGCTGAAGTTAAAACATCCACAGATGTGGCTTTGTAAAAACTAGATATAAACTATTATCAAAATGTCAAACGTTTGAAGGGTTAAGAGAGGTGAACAGATATGCGAAGTGCTGCTGAATGCGCTGTCTGGGCTGCAGTTGTGTTGCACAGGGTGTGGGCTAACTACATAAAACAGTACACCCAGTTGTTATGTATTTTTGAAAAAAATAACTGAATTTTGTCCGATTCCAATAGTAGGTAGCTGATATTCAGTGAATGTATACAAAGTTCAGAACATTCTTGGTAACATGGAGTGGATCACTTACACATTTTGACAAATTGTGTGGTTTCTTAATGTTCTTGTAAGTTACCCTGATGATGGTCGCGACGGCGATTGAAACGTTTTGGTAATGAGTACAGTGTGATAAACATAATTTACATGATTGCATTTGTTGGTATTATTATTATTATGTTGAACTATACATACACACATACACTTACGTACATAACACATACATACATACACACACACACACACATAAAATACACACACATACATACATATACACACATACATACGTACGCACATACACACATACACACATACATTACATACACACATACATACATACACACATACATACATACACACACACATACATACATACACACACACACATATACATACATACATACATACATACGTACACACACTCACTCACTTACTCGCTCACTCACTTACTCACTCACTCACTTACTTACTCACTTACTTACTTACTTACTCACTCACTCACCCACTCTCTCACTCTGTCACTCACTCACTCACTCGCTTACTTACTCACTCACTCACTCACTTACTTACTTATTCACTCACTTACTCACTTACTTACTCACTTACTGAATCTCTCACTCACTCACTCACTTACTTACTTACTTCCTTACATATACTACAGTCATCTTTAAACTGAATAGCAGTAACATAACAACAAACCGAATAACTGAGCAGTGAACTTTATTTTGCTTCATAATTAATTATATTCATGACATAACCAATTACGGTGATTATAGAAACGAAAATGTTTAGTTGTTTTTTTGGTCGTATCTGAGTATTTTCTTCAAATGTAGACCTATAGTACATAGACATTATTTTGGTTTTATTTCCTGCTTTGTGTTTTTAAAGTCTGTGAATTTTATTGCGAATTGTATTGATTTTTAAAAGTTATTTCTGTCTCGGAACGTTCATGGATGTATTAGCTGATGTTCGGTATGCGGGTATTTCTTAGTCTTACAGAATTGCTGGTGAAAGCCCGATGGGAAAGAGATCACGTGTAGATCTGGGCATGGAAGGAAAGAATGCTGTATAAACATGTTTTTAAATAGTAGTGTACGTCCAAAGTCGACTGCTTTCAAATGATTCAAGATCGATTCCGGTGGCCGGTTGTTGTGAATACGATATCGAATATTCTGGCTACATTAAGGACGAAACATTTCTTGACCGACTGAGCAACTGTCACTAACTGAAGTCAAAAGAGCATTGCTTCGTGAAGTTACAGGTTATATTTAAGTGGAACACTTTTACGGACAGCGGAAAGTAAAGCAGACTGATTTCATGCAATCTATGCAAAGCGTTAGGCTACCGAAATAATCGACCTGCTTAGGGTGTGACGTGAGATGTTTATTTTAAAAGGAAGGTAGCCTATGTTGTGAATTGTACTACATTTAGTATGATGCTAATCGACTGCTAATGTATTGTATTTCTGGCCTCTAAAATTCTTTTCGCATTCAACTGCAAATAACCTTAATGCTGGGAAATCCTTCAGAAAATGCGCCCATATTAACAGCCATGTTTGCATAAGGCTTGTGTATGTGTCTTATTTCTTCTTCTCCTCCTCTTTCTTCTTCTTCTTCTTCTTCTTCTTCTTCTTCTTCTTCTTCTTATAAAGCGCTACAACCTGTACAAGGTTATGGCTTGCTCAACCACTTTCTTCCAACTATCTATGTTCTGTGCTACTTTCTTCCAATTGCTTATGTTTATGCTCTTTATATCTTCCAAAACGTCAACTTCCCAACGTGTTTTAGGTCTTCCAATTGGTCTTTTAGACATGGGTTTCCATCTCTTAATCTTTTGCACAATATCATCCTCAGCCATGCGTTCAACATGGCCTAACCAGTTTAATCTTTATTTTTTAATAAACCCAATTATACTTCGTCCTTTTAATATAACATTTATTTCTTGATTACTTTTAATCCTCCAGTAACCATCAGCTGTTCTTGTAGGACCAGATATTTTCCTCATGATCCTTCTTTCGAAAATCATCAATTTATTTGTCTCATTTTCTTTAAGTACCCACGTTTCGGAAGCGCAAATTACTGTTGGACGAATTAACGTGTTATAAAGTTGTTGTTTGACGTTTCAGGATATTAATGTTTATGTAAATAGTTTTTTATGAACACGGTACGCCCTATTTCCTGCGGCTATTCTTTCTTTAATTTCCTCCTTAATGGAGTTGTCAGTTTTCACCATTGCTCCGTCTTGTTTACTAAGTTATATGTTTATGTCACTGTATTTTTACAGATTGAAGCAATTTCACGTCAAAATTTTGCCTAGACAATTTTGTTGTATACGTTTCAGTGTTGAAAAATGTATCAGTTTATGTATGACGCAAAATTGTGAGGCATTCCCTTAACCCTCCTCTCCAGTAAAAGACAACAGTGATTTCTCAACGTATTGTTGGGCTACAGGTCATTGTTAACACTTGCCTTACCATGAAAGCGCAACAATGATTTTATGAAGATTTTAATTCTCTGTTAGCAATATACAAATACTGATGTCTGATATTTTTGTCAGATTTTCAGTAAATTCGGATTTTCTTTACAGATTTTAATACAATTCATCTATTTTTTTTTTGTCCAATGCCACCACATGTACTTGTGGACTTCGTGGTCCTCCCTCCTGGGCATGGCAGGAGTGTAACCGACTTCTAAGGTTGGGACGCCCATGAGGCGCAGTTACGTTGTCCCGATTATGTGAGTGGTGATATACGAGGATGTAGTTCCAGGAGGGCCCTTAAACCTAAATTCTACCAATCTACCCCATCAGGGAAAATTCCCACAGTAGACCCGGGAATCGAATCCGGGACCTAATGATTAGTAGTCAGTGACTCTGACCACTAGACCACGGGGCTGGTCTCAATTCATCAATCTCAAATTTCACAATAATAGTGAGAGCCGAGTTGATGCGTGCTGAGAGGAGGAGAGGCGTGACGAAGCTGATGGGCGATTTTCGCGACTATGTGAAGGAAGCGTGAAGATTATTTATAATTTTTTCTGAATATTCATTGTAGATATTCACAATAAATATAATTTGATAGCGGAGAAAGGGAATACATGATTATTTGCTTCTTGCATCTAAGAAACTTTTAATGAAACTAATTAGATATTCTACAATCTGTGCATTATTATCATAACCAGTTATATTTACCAACAGACGCACAGACTAAGAAATGAATCATTCACAAGTCTTAGAAAACTCCTAACAGTTTTGGCGCCGAGGTGCCATCCTCGGAGATTTACAAATAAAAGGAATTATGAGCGTCGGAACTTCAAACTAGGTAACACAATGCTTAGTATTAGAATATTTAAAATATTAAATTTATAAATTATAATATGATAATTTTAATGTCAACGTCTTTGTGATTTTGTAATTTTTTACTTATTATTTTGTAATTTACAATATTAATATTTTAAATATCCCAGTACTGGACATTGTACTACAGAGGTTGATATGTTGGTGCTTGTACTATTTGTACCGGTGTGCTGATAAGTCCTTAGCCCGACCAGGAAGCAAACAAGCTCGGAAGCATGTCAGGGACGCGCGCGATTTCAACAACATGTATACGCGAGCTGTCATCAATTTTTTTTTTCCTTGCAAGACAAGGCGCCGAAGGAAATTCAAGCCATTCTGACAGAAAAATTAGCTTGTTTCCTTCCTGGTCGGGCTAAGGACTTATCAGCACCCCTGCATTCCCTAAAGTTGGCAACTCAATACCGAAACCTGCAGCTCTTTTATAAGATGTTGTATAGTTTATGTGATGATGTGTGCATTTGTGGCCTATATAAATGATTGATTTCATTCAGCACTTTATTTACGCCCTTAGATGAAAGAATTTCGTGAATGGTAATTTGAAAATGATGTCAGATCACTTGGCCGTGGCCTGTCTTAAGACACATTTCCAGCATATTCCAGAACAGATGTAGAAGAACACCAGAATCTCATCATTTCGCGGTTTAGTCATATTGCAATATTACAGACGGAAAAGCTTACGTCAATGTTGTTGCCAAATCACGTGCAAGATACTGTCCTCATTACCCATTACGTGGAGCGTATCAGATTAGTGATTTTGGGTTTGATAAATATTATCCTTCGAAGTTAGACTGGTTTCTTTCTATTTCCAAACGGTGCAGCCAACTGACACAAAGACCGCCTCTTCGTGCGATGTCGCGTGACACAACTCCATTCGCAATAGATGAGGATTCTCATCAGAAAACACAAGGCTGTGACGTTTTTGTTTGCACCTGCAGGTTTCCACATTAACAAAGGTCGGGGAGGGGGGGAGAGAAATGAGATATTAACTGACATGTTGTAAATGGCTGAATGCAAATGAGACTATATCTTATAATAAAATAATAAAACTTAAAAAATATAATGGGTTTTAGGGTATTTTTCGAAAATATATCGAGAAAATTCAAGTTTAATTAAAATTTGACAAGAATACGTAAGGGTACTTTACGTGAAGTCTTATGTACATTTATGACAATACCTCCCTGAGTTCTCCTTAGAATGAGAAATGTTTCAGACAAAATTTGTAGAGAAAATCAAAACACATTTTTTGTCCAATAACTTTTTTCTTCGAAAATCGTGCCATTTATGATATAATGTGGAAAACTATGTTGGAGCAGGACAGGCCACAGATGACAATATGATATGGTCTTTCGCCTTGCATACTGGATAACTAAGAATACAAAAATACATTAAGAATATGTACTTATGTATGTAATTAACTCACAAATATACATCAGCACAACAAATATTTATTGGAGTAATAGGCTACATGTTTCGACCTGTTAACAGGTTATCATCAGGCCTTCAGCAGAATAAGTCAAAGGTTCTTTTGAGAAATTGGGAACCCAATGTTTTTTATAGTTGTAAACGAATATAAAATCTGGTACTGGATAAAATATGATACATACATTATCTGTTTAAAATAGTTAAAACATGAGTAGGTGTCAGATTTATTGGTAATTTTTCATCTTATATGTATAAAACTTTATTTTTAGGTATGAATTACGTATATAAAGCCTGTAATCCAACAATCTTAAACTTATCTATAAATAAGAAAGAGATAAGTTTAGGATTGTTGGATTACAGGCCTATGATTTCGTACCTTACACGACTACTAGACACAACAGTGAATAATGGCTCCCTACCAGGGGATTGGAAGAGAGCCACGGTGATTCCTGTTTACAAGGGGGGTGATCGATCACTTGTCACAAACTATAGGCCGGTTAGCTTAACATCGGTAATCTGCAAACAAATG
>Ga0131853_10026563_pt1 | contig 10414 bp, 6 predicted proteins | sample TergutLab28metaG_FD_92764 | JGI IMG/M metagenome (GOLD analysis project Ga0131853, IMG submission 92764) | Labiotermes labralis P1 segment gut microbial communities from Petit-Saut dam, French Guiana - Lab288 P1 (version 2) (version 2) | ecosystem: Host-associated > Arthropoda: Insects >... | reverse complement strand
TTTATGTATTTTGTTAATGTAAGCACACTGGGATCCCAATGTGCACACAGCACCAATGACTTAGTCTGCTATGTAGGCCTGAAGATGACCGACTGATGGGTCGAAACATGTAGCCTTATGTATAAATAAAAAAGTAGTGCTGACGTATATAATTAATTTTATTACAATTTGGGCACTTCGAATGGCCGAGATCTGGCTGTGGAACACAATCAAGCCAAACACTTTCTATAGCAACAGATGTACAAATATTATACTACATTTTACGCATCACATTTCAAACACTAACAGTCAGTGTGTTTGTTACATAACAAACATGATCACTTCAAATAACACCGACGGAAACCACAAACTTGCTGGACACTTAGCCGGGAGCTGCAAGGCTCAGCGTAACAGTAACTGCTGAACAGCGCACACCGCACACCTCACAGCAAACCTATCCGGAACAGAGAATCTAATTTAATTAACAATGCTAACTTTGTGATAATCTGGGTCAATGAAACATAAATACAGACAACAGTAACAATAACCACCATTAATGTTGCACAATTACGCAGAAGGGTAGCAAGGCATTTTGCGCCGCAGTGTAATAACATCGGCACAACACTGGTGTTTGCACAACTCTTTTCTGCAAGTTGCTAACAGCCAGCAACGAGCTCCTTTACACAGAAAACTCCCCTGACTAATAATATGGGTGTATATAGGCCTATATTTATACAGGGTGTACCTAAAAATGGGTGTATATAGGCCTATATGTATACAGGGTGTACCTAAAATGGGTGTATATAAGCCTGTATGTATACAGGGTGTACATAAAATTAGTGTATATAGGCCTGTATGTATACAGGGTGTACCTAAAATGAGTGTATATAGGCCTGTATGTATAGAGGGTGTATCTAAAAATGGGTGTATATAGGCCTATATGTATACAGGGTGTATCTAAAAATGGGTGTATATAGACCTATATGTATATAGGGTGTATCTAAAAATGGGTGTATATAGGCCTGTATGTATATAGGGTGTACCTAAAATGAGTGTATATAGGCCTGTATGCATACAGGGTGTATCTAAAAAGGGTGTATATAGGCCTATATGTATACAGGGTGTATCTAAAAATGGGTGTATATAGGCCTATGTGTATACAGGGTGTACATAAAATGATTCTATAAAGGCTGTATGTATACAGGGTGTACCTAAAATGTGTGTATATAGGTCTGTATGTACACAGGGTGTACCTAAAATGAGTGTATATAGGCCTGTATGCATAGAGGGTGTATCTAAAAATGGGTGCATATAGGCCTATATGTTTACAGGGTGTATCTAAAAATGGGTGTATATAGGCCTATATGTATACAGGGTGTATATAAAATGATTGTATATAGGCCTGTATGTATACAGGGTGTACCTAAAATGAGTGTATATAGGCCTGAATGTATAAAGGGTGTATCTAAAAATGGGTGTATATAGGCCTATATGTATACAGGGTGTATATAAAAATGGGTGTATATAGGCCTATATGTATGAATACAGGATGTATCTAAAAATGGGTGTATATAGCCCTATATGTACGTATACAGGGTGTATCTGAAATGTTTGGACAAATTTCAAGAGAGAGTTCTTCGCGTTAAAACATAGCAAAAAGTGCACATCAACATATGTGCGGATATGAGTGGTTTTTTAGTTTATTTTAAAACTTAGAGTCAACAATGAATACCTTAACTATTTAACAATTTCCTTACAACTGACATACACTATGTAATACATTTAAAATTAACGTTCCCAGTTTAATTGCCCTTGACTTCTTATTGTTTATCAAGTAACAACTCACAACAGATGCTCGTAATATGTGTCAGTCATTTGAATCAATGCACGCATGGACACGTCTGATCATGGACTGCCGTACCGTTTTAAAAGTCCCTAGGAAGTTGTGAATGGTTTGACAGACATAAAATTGTGTTGGTTAAATTTCTCTTCATTTTCAATTGCAGCTGAATACACTGGAGGTCTCCAAGTGTCCCTATTTGTAGCTGAATACACTGGAGGTCTCCAAGTGTCCCTATTTTCAGCTGAATACACTGTAGGTCTCCAAGTGTCCCCATTTGCAGCTGAATACACTGGAAGTCTCCAAGTGTCCCTATTTGTAGCTGAATACACTGTAGGTCTCCAAGTGTCCCTATTTGTAGCTGAATACACTGGAGGTCTCCAAGTGTCCCCATTTGTAGCTGAATACACTGTAGGTCTCCAAGTGTCCCCATTTGTAGTTGAATACACTGGAGGTTTCCAAGTGTCCCTATTTGCAGCTGAATACACTGTAGGCATCCAAGTGTCCCCATTTGTAGCCGAATACACTGGAGGTCTCCAAGTGTCCCGATTTGTAGCTGAATACACTGGAGGTCTCCAAGTGTCTCTATTTGCAGCTGAATACACTGTAGGTCTCCAAGTGTCCCCATTTGTAGCTGAATATACTGGATGTCTCCAAGTGTCCCTATTTGTAGCTGAATACACTGGAGGTTTCCAAGTGTCCCTATTTGCAGCTGAATACACTGTAGGCATCCAAGTGTCCCCATTTGTAGCTGAATACACTGGAGGTCTCCAAGTGTCCCCATTTGTAGCTGAATACACTGGAGGTCTCCAAGTGTCCCCATTTGTAGCTGAATACACTGTAGGTCTCCAAGTGTCCCTATTTACAGCAGAATACACTGGAGGTCTCTAAGTTCCCCACAGATAACAACCTGAAGGACGGACAACATGTGACAACAGGTTGTTTATCTGTACCTCGAAAACTAAGTGTGTCTGACCACATATTTCTACGACATTTTCCTTGTTTTGGTGCGTGAAACTCACTGCTGAAGTTTGTCGAACCATATTAGATACACGCTGTATATATATATATATATATATATATATATAGCCTATAAACATACTGAATTGCACGTTCTGAAAATATATTATAATAACGTGGTAGAAAACTGAAACATCACTGAAGTACACCTACAGATTTTAGATTATTTGGCGAATCAGAATTCCCAAAATATGGAACTTGAATAACGGCACCAAATCAAATGAGTAAAACAGGACATATGGAATTCTGTGGAAACCAAATTTTATTCCCCTTTATATAGATTTCCGTTTCACACAGGTTCCTACTTTTCCCCAACACTGCACAGCAGTGTCTACGCATCACACGCGTTTAAGTATAAATACTTACAACACAATTTATGCCTCTGTCATTTTATATAGCATGGTGGCTCTTCAGCCCTTCAGATGAAGCATTGGAACACTTTCCTTGAATAAGCACGTGATTATCTTCTTCCACATCCTGAGACACACACAGTTATGGTCTACACTCTGTATAACTCACTATTGTGAAACGACCCTGTAAAACTCTAAAATGAGCCATCCCCGTTGTGCATATATAAACAATAGGCGTGGGTATCAGTCAATAACACAACAATATCTAAAAAAGATGTTTAATAAAGGATGAAGTAAACTACATGTTTCGGCCTAATGTGGCCATCATCAGGTTTACACTCGAAAGTATTGTGACATATCCATACCAATCCTGTAAAACAATACCACAGTACTTTCGGATGAAAACCTGATGATGGCCACATTAGGCCGAAACATGTAGTTTACTTCATCCTTTATTAAACATCTTTTTTAGATATTGTTGTGTTATTGACTGATACCCACACCTACTGACCCTGTAAAATTCAATTCAATCAAGATCGACATTACAAACACTAACAAGAAGTCACGAGAAAAACTTAGGAGGCATATTAACACAGGGGTCTAAGGGGAAGTGATGTGACGCTCCTTGAGAGCTACCATAACCTCTCCTTCCCAAACACCAACATCACCTTCGAGTGGCGGACCCTGTTAATACAGACGATGCTCTGGTGACCGAGTATAGGCGGGATAACCTTACCAAATGCTGTGGAGGAAATGCCATAGACATCCAGGTGTTTGTAGAAGTGGCAGCCTGATGCCAAGAAGGTGGCAGACCCACCATCAGGATAGGTCAGGCAGGCTAACAACCTACCTGCGCCGAAATCTCATCGTTTTCAATAAGTCTATGAGAAAGAAAAGCCGGATGATCTAAGGTTCTTAGCAGCCGATAGACACAAGTGGAAAGGACTCATAGACAATCTATGTTCCTACAAGGAACAACGGACTTTATTATTATTAATTATTATACTAACACTACTGTCTTCTGGGATATGACGCCTTCGTACTGCCCACAGACCACGAGATGATCCCAGCTATGAATGTGATAGACGCGCATGCGCAAGATTTGCTGGTAAATGAAGAGTTGCTACTACCAATCCCGGAAGCACTGGCACAGTGCGCTCGCACTCTGCACACTACTCGAAATACTTAATGTTTTCAGTGTGCGTGTGCAATTAAAAGGTTCTATCGTTCCTAGCAATACTATCCCAGCATTCTCCTGCAGAGCCATCTATGTCCCGCACTGCGCCAGACATGCCCTTCCCCCCCTTTCTTGCGGATCATCACGTTGTCTGCCGTTCGTAGTCCGGTAGATAACTACCATTTTTTTCCCCCGGGAGGAATATTCATACTTCTTAACATCAAAGGAGCATAAGACTTGAGTTCTTCGACACCAGATGGAGTTAGCACGGTAGCACATCCAATAAGGCGGTAAGGTAAAGGTAAAACAATCCCATTACAGGCCTGGGCAGGCCCTGAGGGTTCCAGAAGGCTGAGGCTCCCAGATTTGAAGACAGTCGGCACTTGAAGGCCTTACACACCGGCCGCCTTTACACCCCAGGAAATATTCCTGGTACTCATTTCTGTTAGAGGCTGAGTCAACTCCAGGGCCATAGTGCGGCCGGAAGGATTATGTCAATGAAAAATTCCATTGATACCATCGGAAATATAACCCGCGACCTACCAGCTTGTAGCGCAGTTTCTCAACCAACTGCGCCACCGCATACCCCCCAAAAAGGCGGTAAAGTTAACAAATATAACTGTGAGGACCTCAGATCTGTCATGTCGCTGACGTTCCCTCCAGCCTATCAATCCACAGAGGCTAAGGAGTGATTTAAATGATTATACGATCCGGTGATCAAGGTCCGTGCCTAAACTATGTTTCTACTTGTTAATATGTAACAATCTGGTTCACACAGAACCTGTAAGCGAGTTTATAATCTCTCTGCGTAGAAATAATGCATAGAATCAACGATCTGACTTCCATCTCCATCAAGCCGACAGCTAAATATAAACTCAGGACTGCACGCAACTTCCTTCTTCTTGCCATTCATGACACAAATAACTTGCACTGACAAACGCTGAACATAAACTGCATACGAAGGTCGATTTTAGGAACCTACGTTAATAAATGGTGGGCCGGGTAGCTCAGTCGGTATAGTGACTGACTACGAGCTGGACGGTCCGGGGTCGAATTCCGGTGGGGACGAGATTTTCCGCACGTCCAGACCGGCCCTGGGTTCTACCCAGACTCCTGTAAAATGGATACCGGGCCTTTTTCGGGGGTAAAGTGCAGCCGGGGCGTGGTGCTGACCACTCACCCCCTTCTAGTGACGCGGTCGTGGAAGAGTAGAGCTATACCTCTACCCACCCTCTGGGCCACACCGGGCCTGCAACGGGATCACTTTACCTTTACCTTTACGGCAATAAATTTATACCAGTACAAAAAATGCCTCTTCTTACACATAGATTTCCCACTCCAGGAGTTCGCGAGGCCCATAGGTTGGTATAATTTTTCGCAGAAAACGAGTAGTACAAAGGCAGGATGACATTTAGGGGCAAGATATTAGTACCATATGTTACAAAAATTCGTCAGTTTGTTCATTTGGTATTTGGTGGGACAGATATACATGAACAAGATAGTATCTGCAAATGTTTTGATAAATAATGATTCAGAGAGGCCAATATCGCAAATATCGGTGTGTGCTCTTCTCGCAGTGTCTAACTTCATTACGCCTACAGCACCGCTGAACTAAGCGAGTAACTGTCACCACATTTCTTCCGTGATATTTATTTTTCCGGACTCGACGCGATAGTAAAAACTGTTACAAAAAAATGTTTTATAGTTCAGTGGTTAAGGGTACGGCCTATTAAGTAAGGTACCTGTTACCGTATAATGGGAATTACAAAGTCAACAGACGAATGCAGACATCGCCTACTCCGAACTACGCAATAAAGAACGCGCTGAAATACGGCGTTCTGAAGATTGTTAAGGTATCGTATGAGAAAGTGGGCTTTATCTGAATAGTCAGCTTATAATGACTTGGAAATACATAACGGCGATACAGTACACCAACAGTATTTATATCCCGGTCGTGCCATATCAGCTTACCTACATGCCACTTAAGAGCTCACAATTAGGATATAACAAGTTAATGCCTTACTATTATTAAAGGTTTTGTTAAATAATCATTAATTTTCTAAAGATAAAACACTTCAGCTTCGCCCTCCACGTTATTATTTGGTACGATGAAAATTTACGTTAAATTCCAGTCGTACCCAATTCGTCTGTGACTTTCATTTGGAATTACCGCTAAAATTCTCCATCATTTTTAAAAATATCTAATCAAAATATATGCACAGCGTATCGTAGCCTCTAGCACGCTAACCTAATGATTGAAAATGTAGAAAAGAATATGTGAATCAGCGGTGTTCTTAGGAAAATTAAAGAATTATGAGCAGGCAAAGCATCAACTTGTGTTCAAAGACAAGTATATGGCACTCTTCGTACAACCGAAAATACGGGATCCGAATGTCCATTGACGTAGCTCTGTGTCCCAGAAAAACGCAATTCTGAACTGCAATCTAATGGTTTTGAAATCACCATCACACTATAAGACTTGTTTAATTGTTCTGAAACAAGGAAGACGCACAAAACACAAACAAATGAGTAAGTATGCGTAAACGGAGGGAGGGGGTTACCAGGAAGATATGTACCCAGTTTGAATCTTGACTGGCTACTTGCTACCCTGAGCTGCATCTGCACAATACCACATACTGCCCCACAACAGACCAACAGCACAACCTTCCACTATTTCTCCAATTTATCATTAACATTTGAACTGCTAATACACACCAGTTAGCGCAATTATGAACTTCAGGAAGCGCCGGCAATGAAACAAATACACATTAAGTACAGTCATCCCCGTAAATAAAAGCGGACAGAGCTGCTGTGTTGTAAAAAACGCTCGTTCTTACGGCAACATCTTGCGACATGTTTCAACCGTAAAGCCATCATCAGGCCCATCATCAAAGAAACACACAAAAGGAGTTCTTTGTGTATTTCTGTGATGACGAGCCTGATGACAGCCGTAAGGCATGACCACGTAACACCGCGTGATTTGCATTGTAGCGGTTGTGTTCGTCTGTATCCATTAACTGACCACATACAAATTAGCATCTGGGTAGAAGAGTAAAGACTGCAAGCAGCAGGCCCCTTAGAAACGTTGGTACCCCACTGTCAAACTGCATGACGTCACAACCGGCAGGACGGCAACTTCGCCATAATAAATGGCAATCTAACGAACCGTGCTGACGTTAGAGAGAGGCCCGCGAACCAGACCGGGCAGCAACGACATTCCTGCAGATTCCTCAGCTGTGCTATTCAAACGTTGGCCGCCCCCACCGCCCTGCAGTGTTGCCACATTAAACTTGAGATTCTCATTTTTACACTTCGTCTCAAGATGCGTATTTGGCAACGGCGGTGTCCGAGCATAAGGCGGAAGGGAGAGAAGGGCGACCACAATTCGGCAGGTGCTACAGGTACTGGCATACTGCACTGCACAGTCACAAACAATGCTACAGATTCTGGCTCACTACACTGCACAATTGCAACAAAAAAAAAGCTAGATTCTGGCCCACTACACTGCACAATTGCAAACAATGCTAGATTCTGGCCCACTACACAGCAAAATCGAAAAAAAAAATTCTAGATATGTACTTACTTAATTAGAAATAACAAAACCCAGGCAGTAATCTACCAAAGATCACGGCGTGCAACGGGACAATGTACTGTGTTTGTTACACATCTCTCTTCAAAAGTGTTCTTTTACAGTATGGTAATTGTGCATCTGGTACAGCCGTGTATTTTTTGTGGCCATCTACAATACCAGAGGGTTGACACAGTTCAGTGTTCACAAATTATCGCCAATTGGCTCTACCCACAGCCGGCTGAATCCTCTCTACAGCTGTTCTGTGAATCTTTTTTTTTTGTACTTTCCTCTCGTCTGCACGTCAACCTCAGTGAACTGTTACAAACGGCATGCAGTAGGCACTTCATATCTCCCACCACTCTGAATCTCCTTCGGACAACACGGATGTCAATAACACTTGGTTCGCACTATAGGCAGTTTACAGGTTACGTAATATGCGACTTATATAAACTCGGACTTACGGTAAAAAAAGCCTATAAATTGTTATCGTTATTAATTTTTTTTTCTGTGGCGCTGCGGCCCAACGCGGGCCATGGCCTCCTCATTGATGAGGTTTCTAGATCACACATAACGACGCATCACAGTCGGTAGGACTCCTCTTGACGTGTGATCAGCTCGTCGCAGAGACCTCTACCTGACAACACACAACACTCACAACAACTCCATGCCCCCGGTGGGATTCGAACCCACGATCTCAGCAGGCGAGCGGCCGCACACCTACGCCTTAGACCGCGCGGCCACTGGGACCGGCATTTATTGATATTATTAATAATTAATATAAATATTAAATGTATTTTACTTTGTGTGTTGCGTACGAGAAACGGATAGAAGTAACATTTCAAACATGTGCACTGTTATTGTGCCGGTCTCAGTGGCCCCGCGGTCTAAGGCGTAGGTCTGCGGCCGCTCGCCTGCTGAAATTGTGGGTTCGAATGCCACCGGGGGCATGGAGTTGTTGTGAGTGTTGTGTGTTGTCAAGTAGAGGTCTCTGGGACGAGCTGATCACCCGACCAGAGGAGTCCTACCGACTGTGGTGCGTCGTTGTGTGTGATCTAGAAACCTTCTGAATGAGGAGGACCTGACCCACAGGGGGGGGGGGGGCGGCTGTTGCGCCAAAAACAAACCAAAAAAACCGCTGTCATTGTACGAACGTATATACCACCAATGACGTGTGATAAAGAAAGAGGGGGGTGGTCGATTTTTAAAGAAATTTCGGGTTACGTGTCAGTTTCAGAAATGGAAACCTTAAGTAAGGTGGAAACTGCGTGTATTTTTCTCAGGTCATTTGGTATGTAGCCCAAATGTTTGGAAGAAGAACTTAAAAATATTTTGTTCAAGGACACTGCCCTTCTACAAGCGTGCGGTTTGATTGGTGATCGGAACACATCAGGTACTGTACGTCCTTGACACTCCGGACTGTCGTGTCTGCTTCTTCGTTATGACTGTCACTGCAGCATGCGTCTAGTCTCTCCGTGATGTCCCGTCTTACTAATTGAACAGCACTCAGCCACAACAACCACACAAACTGACAAGCAGACACAAAGAATATTGTAGCGCCAGACATGCAGCAGAAGCAACCGATTCACGGTTTGACCGAAACTGGACACAGGTTCAGAATTACCTACCCGACTAATTAACGCTATGGGGCACAGAGAGTTCTTCTTTCGAAGCAAACGTTTCCTTAGCTAGTCAATAACTTCCCCGCATTTTATGAAAAACAAATCTTCATTACAGCTTCCATAGCAGACTGTCGCTTGTCGCTATCTCACCAAATCAACCCAGTCCACGCTCCGATAACAATACTTGAAGATGAACTGTAATAAGATCCTCCCATCCACCCCCCACGTTTTCCAGGTTGTCTCTGTCCCTCAGGTTTCTCCACCAAACCTCAGTAAGTGTCTGTCCTCTCCCCCATCTTACACGTTTTAAGTTTATCACTAGAAAAATATTTGGTGAGGAGTACATACCATGAAGCTTCTCATTATGCACTCTTCTCCGGTACCCAGCTACCTCGTCCCCGCTCGGCCCAAATACCTTCCTCAGTACCCTATTCTCGTAAACCTTTAGCTTATATTCCCTCCCTTAGTTTAGCCAAGTTTCACACCCATATAAAACCACAGGCAGAATTGTAAGAATCCTATACTTTAATCTGCATATTATTGGATACCAAACTGGTGACACAAGATTATGCAGAAGGCAGCAGGCTATTCCGCGTTAATCGGCTTTTAATTCTTCATAAATTTCATTTTGACTAAAAAAATTCCGGAAGGATAATGGAATCAGTACATCCTTAGCGGACACTGACAGCATCACTCTGTACATCCTTAGCGGACACTGAGAGCATCACTCAGTACATCCTTAGCGGACACTGACAGCATCACTCAGTACATCCTTAGCGGACACTGACAGCATCACTCAGTACATCCTTAGCGGACACTGACAACATCACTCAGTACATCCTTAGCGGACACTGACAG
>Ga0131853_10026560_pt1 | contig 10415 bp, 10 predicted proteins | sample TergutLab28metaG_FD_92764 | JGI IMG/M metagenome (GOLD analysis project Ga0131853, IMG submission 92764) | Labiotermes labralis P1 segment gut microbial communities from Petit-Saut dam, French Guiana - Lab288 P1 (version 2) (version 2) | ecosystem: Host-associated > Arthropoda: Insects >... | reverse complement strand
CTAGTCCAGGGGTTCTGGAGGCAGCTGTAATTTGGTACAAGAAATTTCATTTCATATAGTAAAATTTTCTTAATTTTTGGTACTTTAAGACTATTTATGATGATAACCAATTTATTTATCATTGCTAATGTAAAACAATTGCGAACCGGTGGTAGTTTTAGAATTTTACTGCCTTTTTGCTGAATATCTTGGGGTGTTGGCGTCCTAAGTTCAGCAATTTTTAACAGTTTTCACAATCAGGTTGAGTTTGGCACGATTGTGGAGGGCCTTCGGAATTTCAAGGGGGGGGGGGGGTTGAACCCCCTAAACCCCCACTCAGTATGCCACTGGTGTAGCACATAAAATCTGTATTCTCCAACGCATCATTGCTTGGCGACAGTCCGATACATAAAGCAAATACTATTCAGTGCTGCAGTGGTATAGGTGTGTGACATCATACTCTTTCACACTTGCAGTACCTCCTCCCACACTTTCATTAGGAATCTGTATTCACATTAGTGTCATACTGAATGATAAATTGTGTTATATCAGTTTAGTGCATTTCAGTAAAACCCGAATGACATGTCAATGCTGACTAGTAAAATGTGTAAGTGATCTGATGTTTATTGGACCGTGCATCATTGTGATAACTGAAGAATAAAAATGCCACTTATTATTTTATTGTACTTCTTATAGGCTCAGCGTGTTTCGGGCACTACTGTGCCCATCATCAGGAGCTGGCCATTATGTTGTTGATTACCACGTTGGTCTTTTGTTCTTGGTTTGCTGTATGTTGGAGGTTAGGCTGGAGTAGTGCCCAGACATTGCTCCAGCCTAACTGGACCTAACCTCCAACATACTGCAAACCAAGAACGAAACGACCCACGTGGCAATCAACATTACAGTCGTGAGCTCATGATGATGGGCATAGTAGTGCCCGAAACACACTGAGCCTATAAGAAGTACAATAAAATAATAAGTGGCATCTAGTTGGTTTTTTGTTCTTCAGTTATGCGTAAGTGATGTTTGGCCCAGAGAGTGCCTGGTTATTATATTCATACATGTTGTTGTATCCTAAACCTGATTAGTAAAGCCAGATCAGAGTAAATGGTTTTGTATGTGTTTTTTTTTTATTTTGAGCATTTGGTTTCCGTTCTTAACGACAACTCTTAGCAAGTACAAACTCTTCACTGTTATCATTACATTAATGTTATTTGTTTTGAGCAAGAAGTAATTCAATATAAATAGTGTACTGGATTGGATGGTTTCATGGCACTGATTATGAAGATCCCAAGTTCCATAAATTGTGCAAGATGGACCGTTATAAATCATACATAATTTTGCTGCTTGAAATGGTTTGTAACAGCCTAGAGATTTCTGCCTTGTAATTGAGCAGTACTTGATTTTGAAGGTGATATTTATTATTAATAACTTGAGTGACAAGATACAGTATTTGAAGTATTTAGGATATGAATACAGTGATGTCCTTCAGTGATTCCTACTTACACAGCCCATTGATATTTATAACATAGTGATTCAGTATTACATATTTAGATTAATGTTTATAGCGGAAGTTTTCCCTTGGTATGTGGTGTAATGATACTTTTTTAAATATGTAGCCCCTTCAGCCATATCTTTGTGCCTTTGTTCATTAAATAGTTCAGCTGCTTTATTCCACATTGAGTGTGATTCCTTTTATGGTTTGGCCTAAGCCATTGTTTTGGGGTTTCATGTCCTTGGAACTCACAACAGTCAGTTCTTGCTGATGGGGTTAGGTGATTATGTAATGGGAATCAGGTACATTGTTTTAGGGATTCATTTCCTTGGAACTTGCAACAGTCAGTTCTTGCTGATGGGGTTAGGTGATTATGTAATGGTAATCAAGTGCATTGTTTTTGGGATTCATTTCCTTGGAATTCGCAACAGTCAGTTCTTGCTGATGGGGTTAGGTGATTATGTAATGGGAATCAGGTACATTGTTTTTGGGATTCATTTCCTTGGAACTTGCAACAGTCAGTTCTTGCTGATGGGGTTAGGTGATTATGTAATGGGAATCAGGTGCATTGTTTTTGGGATTCATTTCCTTGGAACTTGCAACAGTCAGTTCTTGCTGATGGGGTTAGGTGATTATGTCATGGGAATCAGGTGCAGGCTTAGTTTTAATATGAGAGACAATCATTTCAGTAATTTCTTGTACTTTATTCATCCTTTAGAACTTTTTGACTGTGAAGTGTACCAAATCAATCCGTGGTTTTGGAGTTCGTGTTAATATACAGCTCTGTGTGTGTGTGTTTGTGTGCACACAAACATGTTCATGTAGCTGACTTAGGGAACAAGTTTGTGATACCTAGTAACACTCAAAGTCTTAAGCTTTATGTGGTCAGATGATGGCAAAATATGTACACTTATTGGAATACATATGTGTATTTCTATAAGGCCTATGTAAGGGCATGTGAAAAAAACCGTTGGCCTAGATTGAAATATAACAAAATAGCATTTTTGCTCCAATTCTGCATTCTCTTACAGCACAGCATTATATAATTCACAATTTTCTGTATTGCTTGAACCTAGTAACACAGGACTTGGATGTGTAAACCTTTGGCAGATTTAGTTATCAAAATATCGCTTTTCTTTCAGCCAGCCATTTTCTGTATAGAGTGGTGTGTTACTACCATGAAATAAATGTTAACCTTTTGGCGCCAGAATTATTTCTTTAATTTTACCACACCCTGTATAGAAAATGTGAATAATACAGGAACCAAATACGTTAGAATTATGAAACAAACTTCATTTTGAAGGAAAAAAAACGGAGAGTATATACCATGTTTAAAATATTCAGTACTTATGTTTGTTGAATAAATATATAAAATGCAACTTTAGAGGTTAGCGGTGCGGTACGATCACTATAGTTGACATTAGGGGTCAAAAGGTTAACACTTCTAATGATATGTGTATAAGTTGGTATTGCTGCTTACTCTTTTATTCTCTGTGCCTACATTCCACAGGTCTTACCTTGGTGAAGACTGTTCCACAGCTGCAAGTATTGCCCAGAACGTTCAGCGTTGGGTGTGCTATGAGAGTATCATTACAGTCTTCATATTTGTACCGTGCATCAATGACGATTAAAACACTTTATTATCCAACAGGTGCACAAATATATAATTCGTAGGTACAGTTAGAATTATTATAAAATATTTAAAATTGCTCCAACACATTTCGGATCACAAAGGATCCATCATCAGGGAGCTTTTTACAGTGCTTGGCTAAAATTACAGTAATGGTTCTATCTTGTCTGTTGATATGGATGTAGTCGGTGTTATGGCAGCATATTTACCTGTGGTGCATGTGTGTACTGCACAGTCTAGAGAGTGCCTCTCTTAGGTAAATATGCTCCATAACACCGACTACGTCCATATCAACAGACAAGATAGAACCATTACTGTAATTTTAGCCAAGCACTGTAAAAAGCTCCCTGATGATGGATCCTTTGTGATCAGAAACATGTTAGAGCAATTTTAAATATTTTATAATAATTCTAATTGTATCTATGAATTATATATTTGTGCACCTGTTGGATAATAAAGTGTTTTAATTATCATTTCAGTCATGACCCATATGATCTTGGAGCTGTTGCAACAGAAGTGCAGTTTGTTGTAAAGTAGGATTTATGTTCTATTCTGACATATAAGTACGCATATTGAAACATTTAATCTGTGAATTTGCTTTTGCCTCGAGTGTCTTCATGTTCAATGATTGCAGACACAGCTACAGGAGGCTGCAGTTCTAGCACTCGCGTACTTACTCCATGGAACAGAATCCTTGAGAAGCTAACCATTTTTCACCTAGCAAGGAATTAACCACATTTTATGGAACCTGAATGTTCGTCACTGCATTCACAAGTACCTGCCACCTGTCCCTATCCTGAGCCAGCTCGATCCAGTCCATACTCCCACATCCCACTCCCTGAAGATCCATCTTAATATTATCCTCCCATCTATGCCTGGGTCTCCCAAGTGATCTGTTACCCTCAAGTCTCCCCACCCAAACCCTGTATGCATAGCTTCTCTCCCCCATACTTGCAACATCCCCTGCCCATCTCATTCTCGATTTTACCACCCGAACAACATTGGGTGAGGAGTACAGATCATTAACCTCCTCATATGTTTTCTTCACACCCCTGTTACCTCATCCCTCTAAGCTGCAGTTCTGTAAACAGTTAAATTTCTAATTAAAACAATTTCATCACAAATTTGGAAACCTTTATTGATGGTACATATTCTTGTAGCAACAAGAAGTTATGTTGAAACATTCAGAAGTGTGGAAGCTGTGCTTTGTACTGTGTCAGGAATAACAGTTACTCCAAAATTGTTCATCCTGGTTTGAGTAGAGTAGAATACTTCTGTTGTTGCTGCTGCTCATGGTAAAGCCTGGGGACTTCACAGGTGTAGTGTCTGAAACACTGGTTTTGAATAACAAACGCAGGAATGCTATAAATACGTGGAACAAATATAACTGCAAGATGACTACAGGGAGGTCTCTTAGCTTTAGATTTAGTGTAGTTGACATGACATGGAATGGAAGTGCAGTAGACCAGATTTAAAGTGTACATTCAGATTCTCACACAGCCAAGGATTTGAATTGTTTGTTGGAATTTAAATCATCTGATGATGAATGTGGGTACAAATGTAGCCATGTAGGTAGAGGCCAGTTAAAATGTGGTGGCACATGCACAGAAACCAGATTTCATCGGCGAAACGGATGGGTCCATTTAAATCGGCGGATGGCGTCAGTTCAGTCGACAACTGGCAGCCGAGGCACGCGCATCAGCGGTAGTAATGCTGGATACACCATGTTCTGAGGTAGTGTGAAGGGTACTGGCTACCCAGTCCACCAGTTTTCCCTCCCGTGCATCACCGTGTGCCATCACATTTCAACTGGAATCTACATCTGTATGTTTTGTATTTCCCTTTGCTGAGTGAGCTGTACCTCTGCTCTCCTTCTAGGTCTTCATGGATTGTTGTGGCATGAATTTTACCTCTATTATATTTCAGCAGAACATATTCTTGAGGTGGGTATTGGCTTAAATATCTCTGATTGGGTGAGTAACAAGGAGTTGTCAAAATTTCCTTCACACGCCCAAATAAAGTTTCATTTCTGATGACAGGCATTCAAGAGTTATAATTTATTATTCCCACTGTAATATTGACATTCTGTTTCTAGCTTCATTGTCCCAAATGGGATTTGTGTAGCACTGTATTCTTTTTTTTCCATGCCATCATGTGGCGCCTGTTGGTGAACATGGCGCACTCCCCCCATGTGTGTCTACTGAACATTCTTTGTTTGTCCCAGGTCATATTTACTCATCTTTGTGGTTAATGGTTTGTTTACTGCATGCACATTATACCTTCATGGCACAGAGATACAAGATAGTTGTACAATGCACATATGTGTGTGTGGATGTGTAGCAGCTGTGTGTTTTAATGTTTAGTTGTTGGCAGTCAGATTAGAAACCAATCATTGAAATAAACTCTTCCTGAAGTAATGGTACAGGGATGTCCTCCTTGTCTGTGGTCAGTTTGGACTGGCTATTTGCCACTTGTGTGATTCCCCTTCAAGCCATGACTTTTTGGCCATAAATAATGTAAACATAGGTTAACCCTTTAAATGCCAAATTAAATCCCATCTGCCATTTGCTGGCATTATTAGGAGCTCACTATATTCTCCACTTTAGCAGGATAAGGGTTAATGGTGATCTTGGTTTTTACAATATGTTTTACAGATACACATTAAGTGTGAACATTATTGTAAAAATAGATATGTGGGAAAATGAATTGAAACCATTTTCTGTTGGGAAATTTGCTGTCCATGGATGCAGTCTGTGGCAGTGCAGGGAGCTTTTATGTAGAATTCACAGAAATTTTGATCCATATTTGGGGAAGCATATTGTGTAATGAGGACCCCCTTTTTGCCAAAAATCATTATAGGTACTAAAATAATGAAAAAAGTTTTTTTTTTATTTTATGTCATGTTTGTATGTAACCAACCTGATTTGACCACATCGACATGCAAGTTTTCTTGTGATAAAGACCTGATTTAAAAAATTATTTTTTTTTTGTGTAATGTGTAAGGTTATGTATGGTTTTACAATAAACTATGAAATTATGTTCTGGGCACTAGAAAATGAGATCCTGGTAGTGTGTTTGGTATATGACAAAAATGCACTATTCATTGGTATGTATAAATTAAGAAACAAAATGAATGTTGGTGGCACATGACTTTATTTAACCATTTGAATCGTACTTGGACTAGTTTCATTTATTCATCTGTTCCTTTGGATCATGGTGAACTGCAGCAATTTGTCTGTAGATAGTCATGCCAAGCAGTAATGATAATACACTTCATTGACTAGTAATAATGGTACTAACAAAGCAGTAATACATAAATCACATTATGTGTAAAAGGTAAGTTTACTGTTTTTTTGGTCTCCCATGGAGTGTCTGAAGCATAAAACTTGTTGGACAACAAACAGATGCATTGAACATACAGTGTAGTTGAAGGAATGAAATTTGTGTAATCCTTTTAAATAGCAGTGTAAAGGTCTGCAGGTAGAAATCGCTGAACTGAGAGGTGTTTTCAAAACTGGAACTGGCTCTGGATAAGTCCCTGCAGTAGACAGGAAGAGTCGTCCCCCCCATCCCCCCCAAAGAAGGCCAAGGTGGGTATGTGTTAAGATTGATAATTTTGAAAATCAGTTTTGGTAATGTGAATTTAATTGATGAACTTCGTTATGTGGAATAATGACAAATGATCAAAACATGTGTAATATCTCGGTTGTAAAATGCGGGGAAATGTGTTTGGTAAATAAAAGGGAGAACAGTACAAGAAACGGTAATTACAAGACGTCAATCTCACTTCTCATAATTTTTGAAGGGAGAATTTTTTAATTGGAAGCTCCGCCCCCCCCCCCCCTCCCTCGTGTAATGTGCCTAGGTCACCTAGTCATGTTACTTATCATACCCTGTAAAATTAATTTCATTGTATTGCGTGGTGCATGAGATTAAACAAAAAATCCTTAAGGTGGCCCCTGACATTTCTGAACGCGCTCGCTTGTCATCAAGACTTTGGTTTATATTGGCAGCAGTCAAATGTGCTGTGTCGAGAGTTGTTAACTTCTTATCATGGCTGTTTTCCATTTCGCCAGGACCATGTCGACATTGCGAGTGTTTGAATTTAGGCTCGTAGGCAGACCGTGAAGCGGTGGGTGTATATGCGTGTTTGTCCACATATTTATATACGTATGCAATGCTCTTTTATGCTGTGTATATTCATTTATGTATGCATAGACTTTCTTAGGACCACAAAATCAGCAGTTTAATGAGATAATGCGCTCTATAACACTGCACAAAACATCTTGCATGCACATACATTTTTGAGAATAAACGAGACTGAATATCACAGCGGTATGCTTGGTGGATGATAACAAGCGGCTTTAGCGTTTCAAACTGCAGCAGAAGATGCCGGACACACACCGAGATACGTAGAAGATTCGCGATGTTAACGGAAGCTTCTGGATCATTGTTGATTAAAGGATTTCCAGAATTGTAATGCGCTGTCGCACTGTAACAAACTTTAGCTGCAGCACTCTTTTAACTAGAATGGCACCTCATTAATTTATGTGTGAACCTATTGCATTATCTATCGTGCCCTGCTGGCGCTAGATGCAGTTCGCGTCTGTGCCTTTTTTTCTTATGGATCCGTTTCATGTTGTCTTCACGGAGCTAGCATGTGTGTCTTTGATGTTACGCGACTTTCTATTGGGAGTAGTCAGATTTTTAGTCCAAGAGGTTGCAGTGCACTCACTTGCACTCCCCTGGCTACGAACCGGCCAGTAGCCCCAATGCTTAGGGTGACTAACCCATTAAAACACAGTGTTTACTGTACAACGGGGTGCTGATAAGTCCTTAGCCCGACTAGGAAGGAAACAAACTACAGCGACTCGGGATTTATTCAACGTGTTCCCCACGAAGCTCATTATACTTGTTAGACCGTTGCTCCAACTTTCGCAAACCACTCAAAAAAAAAAAAAGTCAGAAGTTTGTCCGTTCAACCATTTCTCTGCGGCAGCAATGACATCCGCGTCTGACAAAAAATAGCGACATATCAATTGTTTTTCCAGTCCAGGGAACAGGTGGTAGTCCGACGGGGACATTTTGCCTCATACGTAAGGGTAATATGATTCTTAGACATACCGACTTACCTATCGAACACCTTTACGAGGTTGGACGTCCTAACGGAGACGGAGCCTTGTGATTTCTCCTTGCGTTGAGAAAAGGTACACACAAAAAAAAAGTTTTGTAAAATGTATTAGCCCATATTTCGAAAATAAAATTTATTAAAATTTTTGTACGTTATCACGACAGACTGCCCGACGTTTTACGTAAAGGAGATTAGATTGAAGATAGCCGTGTTATGGCGTGTTACTCCTTGCCTGGTAAGAATATTCCGACGTTTCGGAAGACCGTACTGCTGATGAGAGCAACAGCCCCCAGAATACGGCGATGTTCATAGTCCCGGCCGTGAGGACCCCAAGTATTGCAGAAACTGGGGTGGATTGTATCCTGTACGAGTATATGGCATGTGTGGGAAAACATTAATTTTGTTCGGACAACAAGCTAGGCAGCGTTCTGTCACGTAATTTTGTGGCGTATTTGGGTGATGTTTATACCTCCTCAGCTATGCTAACAGCCTGCAACAATTTCAATCGAAGAGGGTGCTGTTGTGGCGATTTACATAACATCTTAATTCGGAGGGAATTTTTGGATAGCGTTTTGTTTTTCAAAATCAGAACAGTTTTCTAAAAGTTTTTTTTTGGTACCATAATATCATCTGATGTCCTCTATCTGGTAGCCTGAAAAGGCCCAAAATATTAAGCCAAACATAATTAAAGATAATACGATCTGAACAAGAAAAGTGCAAAATATCTTTCTGAGAAAAGTGGCTGGCAATGTCGGACACTATCAGACGTCAGTATCGGATATTGTCCGACACTACAAACGGAGGATTTATTATTAGTATTTGAAATCAGGAATCAGAGTACAAATTATTCTATAAGCTAATGGTTCCGGCTGTGAGTCAAACTTGTGGACGTACTAGCGTGATGAGGTCCCCTCCTGCTAGGAGATCTCGTTCACTGTATTACAGGTCAGCTGGCCACCGTCGTTTCGATCTTCGTACGACGTTGTCTCGAGGAATGGGGTGGAGTAGTGGGTTAGTGCTTGGTACTTCTGGCGTGGATGACTTCTTGCACAGATGGAATACCTAGGTCTTCGTGGATCATAGCATCGGCGACATACCGTGGAAAGTCAACCGTTGCTCGTAATATTTTAGACTGGCATCTCTGTATGATTGCAATATTGGACTTGCAGGCACAGCCCCATAATTCAATGCCATGGGTCCATATATAGGTAATGAGGGATTTGTACAGCAAGAGGCAAATGGAGAATAAAAAAAACATTGCGAAACTTAAAACAATAAAGAGGGAAGGGAAGGGTGGTAATATTTCTCAGTTGGCCCTCGGGGAATTGGTAATTATTCAACGAACTGAAGATGCAAGACAGCATATTTATGACTGCCTGTAGGAGCTTTTGATTTTGTTTTTGGCGCTACACCCCCCCCCCCCAGTGGGTCACAGCTTCCTCATTCACGACGTTTCTGGATCATATACGACACACCCCAGTCAGTAGGACTCCTCTGGACGAGTGATCAGCCCGACACAGAGACCTCTACCTGACAACACACAAAACTCACAATGACGCACCACAGTCGGTAGGACTCCTCTGGACGAGTGATCAGCCCGACACAGAGACCTCTACCTGACAACACACAAAACTCACAATGACGCACCACAGTCGGTAGGACTCCTCTGGACGAGTGATCAGCTCGACACAGATACCTCTACCTGACAACACACAAAACTCACAATGACCCACCACAGTCAGTAGGACTCCTCTGGACGAGTGATCAGCCCGACACAGATACCTCTACCTGACAACACAAAACTCACAACAAACAGATATCCATGCGTCCGGTGGGATTCGAACCCACAATCCCAGCAAGCAAGCTGCCGCAGACCAACCCCTTAGACCGCGCGACAACTGGGGCCGGCGCCTCTAAGAGTTACAAATCTTAAAATAAAGAAAGATGAAATTATGTAAGCCTTCTTCAGCGCTGCATTTCAAACAATGCTTTTGACTCGCCAAAAGAAAGACCAACTGACATGCAGCAGGTAATGTCGAGTACTGTTCGACAGTACTGCTCTCTGCTCTCCGACATGCAGCAGGTAATGTCGAGTACTGTTCGACAGTACCGCTCTCTGCTCTCCGACATGCAGCAGGTAATGTCGAGTACTGTTCGACAGTACCGCTCTCTGCTCTCCG
>Ga0131853_10026559_pt1 | contig 10415 bp, 5 predicted proteins | sample TergutLab28metaG_FD_92764 | JGI IMG/M metagenome (GOLD analysis project Ga0131853, IMG submission 92764) | Labiotermes labralis P1 segment gut microbial communities from Petit-Saut dam, French Guiana - Lab288 P1 (version 2) (version 2) | ecosystem: Host-associated > Arthropoda: Insects >... | reverse complement strand
TATTAATATCATAATACGTATCCAAGCATATCGTGATGCCTCCATTCAAATTTGACACAGAGTTTGCTACAAAAACTAAAAATTTCGGGTCGCATGTTAAATTCTCAGCTGACAATTTCTTTTCGTCAACTGTCGATAAAGAAAATGTAATTATAATTTAATCGTCATCAGAGGCCGCAACAATAATAGAACAAAAAGAATTTTTTTTAATCCGATTTGAACTATTTGAGCATACTATAAGAGTCGAGCCCTTACTAACCGTCTCCAGCATGCTCTTACTTACTTACTCCATGGTGCAGAGTCCTTCTTGAGAAGCTAACTGGTTTGCAGCTAGTCAAGAAATTCCCTGCATTTCACAGAACCCGAAGGTTCATTACCGCACTCACAAACGTCCGCCACCTGTCTCTATCCTGGGCCAGCCGAATCCAGTCCATGTAACCACATCCCACCTCCTGCAGATCCGCCCTAATATTATCCACCCATCTACGCCTAGGTCTCCCCAGTGGTCTCCTTCCCTCCGCTTTCCCCACCAAGACCCTATACACCACCTCTCCTCACCCATACGCGCCACATTCCCAGCCCATGCTCTACATTTGAAGTTACAATAGCTTATTCACGTCCTTACAAATTATATGCAAGTATTTTTTTTTGTAAACTATACGTGCTGTTCTTCTAAAAAAAATAAGTTTACATAAAATTTTCGGAGTATTTCGTAATTACGCTACGTCAAACTCCATGCTACGACCTTAAATTTCCTGGCACTACACCGCTTATCAAGTGTAACACTCCTCCCCTGGGTGAGACCTGGGCCTCCATTCAAGTAGCAGATTACCCTGCTAGATTATTGGGGAAACAAAAACTTAAATTGCAATCAACTTCTAACTCTGTACTCCCTTCCTCTGTAAAGCAGAATTAAATGTAGGTGGGTACAGTTGAGTTGACAGAGCGAACTTTGAGAATCCGAAAGCTCAGACTCTAATCGTTTGAGCGTTAAGCAATTTTGCCTCGTATTCAGGACGTTCTTGTTCCGACTGGGGTTGCAGAGATTGTCTGCAGTTCCTGTAGGTAAATTCTACAATAGTTTATAAAATATAGTACGATCCCTTCCTATGAAATCCAAAATGTGTCAAAAAGAAGCAGAGTCATTGAACATGTTAATTGAAATTCTAACTGTGCAAGAGGTAACCTAATTCAGATTCTGGTCTTCTGTATTACGACACCACAGAGCCTTGCGTTTGGTTATCACCCATTTGAAGGAAGCCTGTTGTCGCCATTCTACCCTCGCGATGGAGGAAGCACATTCTAAGAAACAATGGTAACCATGTGCAAGTCTGCAATATGTCATACCTCAGAAGACGACAGTACTATATTAACCCCTGCGAAAACCTCAATTCCTGTATTAGCTAACATCGATAAGAAGTTCTTATCAATCAATATTTCCTGGTCATCTAAATCTTCAATGGCTTCTGTTGGGGTTAATCTAATATTCATGAAATTTGGTTGCAGTCATTTTCAGATTTCCACCTGTAATATGATAATCTTACTACTGATATTCATTAGGTTCACCTCTTAAAGTTATGAACTAATATCTAGGTATATTTGTATTTCATGATCAATTTATTGTAATATACTTGTCTTATCTGTTACCTACGCTTTTCGTGGTTCCTGAGAAATTGGTTCCGACAAATGCAATTTTTAAAGAAAGCCTAAAAATACACATATGCAGGTGAATCAAAAAAGTAAACTGATTTTCCTTGCAGAGGTGCTGCAATCGACGCACTGCGAAACCTAGCGATTGTCTCCATAACTACCTGCAAGGCATCTCAGTGACGTGTCGGTGTCAGGTTGAGTTAGTGTTTAATTTTTTCACAAATTTGTTTAAAAATGGCGGTAACGCTTTCAATTTTCACCGTTAAAAGAGCGAGCTGTGACCCGATTTTTTTGTGGCTGGAAGGTTTTAAAAAATCTTAAATTTGTACCAAATATTAGCGCAATATATTGAACACTGCATGACGCACACAAATGTGTGAGAGCGAAGAAGAAATATTTGAGGTTGAAATGAAAACTCTTGATGATGAAGAACGATCAGGCCGGCCTTCGGCATCACAGAAGACCACTGTGCTGAAGTGGACGTACTGATTAAAGGAAACAAGCGGACTAGTGTAAGGGAAATTGCATTAACTGTGGGAATTAGTTACAGATCGGCATTTACTATCGACCACGATTACCTCAGTGTCCACGACAGCTAACGGAGGAACGCAAACAGATCCGTTTACAGATATCTGAGTACAATTTGCAGAGACATAGCCAAGAAGAAAAGGACCTGTTGCAACTAACTGTCACGCGTAAAGAAACATGGGTCCATGACTATAAAGAACGCTCTAAAGGACACAGTATTAAGTGGAAACGTCTCACATCTGTGAAGACAAAAATTCTCACATCCCAGGCCTCTGCAGGTAACGTGATGTTGCATTTGTTTCGGGACTGTAATGGGCCAAAATTGGAACAATACCTTGATCAAGGCGCTACTGTTACTGCTTCGTCGTACAAAGAAATAATGAAATAAAAGCTGAAGTCAGCGATCTGCAAGGTTCTGTCCAAGTGGGTTCTTCTGCTCCACTACAAGGAGCGCCCGAATTCCACGGCAGCTACCGTTGAAGCTACCAAGAAGCTGGTATTTAAACTTCTTCCACGTCCCCTCCCCTCTATATTTCGGACCTAGCTCGAAAGAATTATTCCATGTTTGGGTACCCCCCCCCCCCCCAAAAAAAAGCCTAGCACGGACGAAGATTCGTAAGTGATAATGGAGTTAAGGTCGAAGTGCATAAGTGCCTTCGATCAGAAACGAAACTTTCTTCGCAGATGGGCTTGCGACCCGCTACACTATATATTGTGTACATTGAAAAATGCGGTGATTATGCTTAAAAATGATAAACTTTGCAGGTAAGAGGTAAAGTGACAAATAAACGCACTTCACTTTCTCTCTGCTAAGTACTTGAATTTGGAACACAATATTTCTGGTTTCAATCTATAGCACTGCATATGTAACAAATTTAAACGTGGGGTTGCTAATGTCTTTGTGCTCAAATAATTTCTTTTCGGTTTATTAAGGCTCTTAACCCCCCCTAAGGCACAGAGGTTGAAATTATACATATCAACATTTAAGAACTTCGCCCACGATGCATTTCCATGTTCCGTAAGACTGTCAAAAAAGCAGATGATATTACCCTAAATAACCCTAATGGAATTATCTCTGTAATAGACGCATAGTGTTTTCTGTGATATAAGAATTTCCTTCTTAAATTTTACTTAGATACATTTTTGTGCTTGACAGTGTTAACAACAAAATTTATTTTTATGAGCGTAGAGCTTGATTTTTTATGTTCTGCCTCTGTAGAGTTTCACTTGCAATTAATGAACATAAAGTTACTGAGAGATATAAAACAGTGAAAACCCCAGCATGTGGTGCTATCTGTATTACGAACTGGAATAGCCCTTGCAATTCTGATTATGGGAATAGTGGGTTGAAAGCGTACGTTTCGCGACAAAGTTATTGTATTGTCTTAGTGGCTGTCGTGACAACAAATCGATACGAAAGTGTAGAATTTTATGTTTATGGTTCCGTGCATCGCTGATCTATATTAATAATTGTCCAACGAGACGCAATACAAAGCAGTCTGTTTATTATTCTGCAAGTTCACTCTACATGTAGAGTGAACTTGCAGAATAATAAATAGACTGCTTTGTGTTGCATCTCGTTGGACAAGCTAGCTTAGCCACGTTGGAGGGAGGTAGCTGACAATTACCGGAGGCTGTAGTCACAGTTTTGTGTATTCCTGATGATAGGTGTGGTTGACACCCGAAACATGTAGAGTGAACTTGCAGAATAATAAACAGATTGCTTTGTGTTGCACTCGCTGGACAATTATTAATACGAAAGTGTAGAATTTACAGTTGTTAACTCGATTCATTACAGCGAATGGCGCATTACAGCACTCATGTCGGAGAAACTGCAACTGAAGTCACTGATCTGCTTTGAAACTAAGAAATTTAGACAAAACAGAGCAAAGGAATATTTGAGAATTGCGTTCTTCTGGGTTATTACGCAGCGAGAAGAGATAATTTCTTACCGGCGTTTCGGGACAACCTATCATTCCCATCTTCAAGGATGACCTTCGAAGATGGGAATGATAGGTTGTCCCGAAACCTCGGTAAGAAATTATCAATACTCGCTGCGCAATAACCCAAAAGAATGCAGTTCTCATTTGCTTCGCGGTTGAAGTCTATGTTCCAAGAAATTAATTCATGTCACACGGATTTAGGAACAGATTAGCATAAAACACCCGAAAACCGAATAATCAAACTTGACAATTCCGGTCCACATCCCCGTTTCTATTGACAACCCTGCCTTAACTCACTGTTAGAAACGATGAATCCCTTGAAGGAAAATCTAAAACCACTTAACTGAATATGTCTCGTATCATTTTAAAACAGTAATTGTAGACTAAAATTGTGATCGAAGTATTCAGGGTAGACATCGTCTGCTCATATGCATAACTATCTCGAAATCTTGAGCATTAATAAGTGTACATAACGACAGCATAGCACCTCAAAATATTCTGTATAGTATGGCTGCCAAATTACATATATTGAACAGACCAAAAACAAACACCAACACATGTGACTTACTGTTCGTAGATAAGAGTGCACTTGAATAAACCTCCTCCTGACGTTAGAAAATGTAAAGAATACACATATATTGCACCACGCAATATTGCATGGCGCAATATATGACAACTGATTCCATCTATCATTTCAAATCACAATAAAAATCCAATTACCTGCCCCCATCACGCGGTCGTATTTCAGTTTGACAAAATGTCTGCGTGGACATATAATTCTGGAAAAGTGTTGGACATCATTTCTCGTTAAGGAGGAAATTCCTACATCGGATTCACATTCGCGACTTCAACGTGCTAATGGAGAAGGCTGCATGGACGCTAGCAGTGTCAGATAATGGGTAAGGCGTTTTAAATGAGGGAACACAGATATCGCCAGTCAGCCTCATAGTAGGCAACTGGAAATACAAATGAGTTTCAAAACAAAAGTTGACAAACACAATGATGCCGAGCGCTTTATCCTGACTTCCATGTATACATGGCACATGAGCAGCGGAAGGGTCACATCAGATCTCAAAGTTATCATCATGGAATTGTAAGAAATTGTCCTACCGTGGTATCAAGACTTGTATCCTAGAATAGCACAAATCGCAGCCAGGTGACAGCTTGCTTTACGTCGGCGTCAGCTGTTAGTCGTTTGCCAGCCAGGTGCATCTTAAGAGATACAGAGAGAAGGAAACCACCATTTCGAGAATTGGTCTGTACGAAGTCTGGCCCGTACCGTCACCCGCAGGTGCCGTCAAAATTCATGTTACAAGTAGTGGAGTCAGTTATCTCTGTCTCTTTGGGCCGCCTCTCAAGAAACACTTTGTTGGCAATGAATTTGCCGTAACAGACGCCGAAGTGAAGCAAGCTGCCACCTCCTGGCCGCAGACACTTGACTGTTGGGATACAAGCCTTGGTGTTAAGGCGACAGATGTCATTAAATGTCAATAGTGGGTAAGCGGGGGTTTGAAGTTTACTATCTGCTATCCATGTGCCATATTTATTGTATATCGACGTTAGAATATTCTGTTCTCGTTATCTCATTCTTTGGAACTTCTTTTAACGTGCTCCTCTTCTTGACTGCGAAGTCAATGAATGGGAAACCCAGTCGGGTGTAGCAGTCAACTGATGCTAACAGATTACAAGTATTGTTTACCTGAACAAGGAATTCACACTTCCTCAAAATTCCATCGACAAATTTAAAATAAACAGACATATTGGAAGATCTCATTACAATTTATCCACACCTACAGATGTTTAAGCATTCGGCTTTTCTTGTTCATTACTGAGCAACAAAGCAACAGCTTGCAGGACAGTATTTACGATACAACAATATAACAGTATCATGCAAATATTTTGCAAAAGTTAGAGCGTTGTGCCTCAAGATATAAGGATTATAAAACATGACGTCTAAAAATAAATATTGCTAAATGGCTGGCAGTCTTTTGCAGCCGATTCCAGACAATGCTTGCATTTAGCAGATATGACTCAAGAATGCAGAATATAATACGTAATGAAAATTAGAAGAAATAAGCTCTTATGTTATGTTTTTTGGTGCGCTGAACCTACCAACAAGACAGATTAAATACCTGACGCGTAACGTGTCAAAATATGGGTAGAATAATTACAGAGGGACATTGTCCTTAAGGACATATACCATGATAAAAAAGTTTTATATTTCTTTAAAATGAGCCCTTCTACAGACAGGATCTTTGAGGGAAAATAAATGATTAACCAGCAGCCATTTTGTCTATTCTTATTTTAAGTGGTACGAATGAACCATATTGTCATCTATATCTATAAGTTACTTCAATACAGAGAAAGAAGTTAGGTTAGGTTAGGTTAGGTTTCTCACTCAAATCTCATCATTAAAATTCTTAGTGCCAGGATTTCTGCATTGCATTTATTGGGCAACTTTCGTTATTTTTTAAAAAAAAAATAAGCTTAAGGCAGGAAGTGTGATGAAAAGCCAGTATTGACAACAAACACGCGTTTAACGATTCACCTTCATTTCCCGTCAGAAGTAAGATATTTTTCTCTTGGAAACTGTGTACAGCTCGATTCTGAGCTATCGAATGAGTATCGGAGTTTCTTTCCAAGGGATAAAATCGAGACAGTGCTTGATAAACAATAAGCAAATAGCACTACCTCATCTCTGTCAGTGTGTATGTCACGTCAGTATATTTCTTCTTAATTACGTCTGAACAATTTGATGTATTTTTACACATATTAAATCTGGCATGAATGTCTTTCCTACAGTTTCAACCCCATACTTACACGTCTTAATATTTTGCCATCAATAACACAGTCATTGTCTATGCAAACTTCTGGAGCGGTAAGGACTTCGTATTAAATCCAACGGAGGTAAAAATGAAACAGGACTGGTATTGTTTGGAAAGGTAGCCTGTAATTTGTGAATATGTAACACTAGCAATTTGGAAACGGGGACTATGGCGTATTATATATATATATATATATAAATGTGTGTGTGTGTGGAACAAGGGGTAACCAGATTGTGTTCAAGAAAATATCAGCGCTTGGTATTCGTTAGATACTGAATCACGGGCAGAGACAGGCAGCAACAGTATGTCTGTCTGCCGCTCGATGCCACTGCAATGCGGCTCCAATTGCAACACGGAGCAGAATGACACAACTATCTCTCAACTTTTTATCCGACAATTATCTGACACAAAGGTGGGTACAGAAATCGCAAAACACTTAAAATTTGCTACAAGTTAAGATTTTCAGTAATACAGACACCAATAAAAAGTAAAATGTATAAAGTAGTAATGCCTGACGAAAAATATAACTGCTTTTATGTTAAGTTGTCCGTCACAGTTCGCAATTTGTATTTTGGAAAACCTAATACAAAGAATTAAAAAAAAACAGATTTTTGTGGAATATAACGCCTCGTAGTTCTGTTTATGGCTGCCAACGTGTCGGAAGAACCAGCTTCATCCACATACAACACTGCTGCCGTTTCTACCACACTACGAGCCAGCTTAATCACACTGACGGCAGTCTACGCAACTGCACCGTGAACATCAACCCCCCTTAAATATAGGATTTGTTGAACAATTTATTATCCAACTAATGCACAATATATAATATGTAGATACAATTAAAATTATAAAATATTTAAAAGTGCTCCAACATGTTTCGGATCACAGAGGATCCATCATCAGGGAGACTTGCACAGTGCTCGGCTAAAAATTACAAGAATTATTCTATCGTGTCCGTGTCAACGGACACGATAGAATAAGTCTCCCTGATGATGGATCCTCTGTGATCCGAAACATGTTGGAGCACTTTTAAATATTTTATAATTTTAATTGTATCTACATATTATATATTGTAGATTAGTTGGATAAAAAAGTGTTTAATTATCATTGATGAACGGTGCAAACATGAAGATAGGTTTTGTTGTTGCAACAAATGACTGAGATTCTTGTAAGCTAAAGTGTTCTGTTGAGACAACAAGTGTTAAATCACACATTACCGAATACACCTTTCCATATTTGAGAAAATATTCTGTATAACATTTCACACTGCAGATCTCACTGTAAATATCCACATGGAGCAAAATGCCATTTCACAAAAAGCAATGAAAGATGCTGCAATTTGCGAATAACAAGGATTCATCACCGCCTTCACAACGGTAATAGTTTGAATGATATCCTTAGCCATCTGAATCAGGATCCGACTTCACATCCATTTCAATAAGAGGAATTTTAATATTGATATTTTAAATTGTCCGTTTACTTTTGTCACTTTTTAATAAAGAACAACTAAATAAAGTTAATTAGTCTTAATTAAGTGAATCTACTTGGACTTTAATAAACAGTGACAAGATAAACGGACAATGCAAATTATCAGGGTTGCAAATGTCCAAAACGAAAAATAACTATAACTTAATCCTAATTACGTGTACTTAGTTGGATTTCAACGAAGAGGAATCTTAATATTTAGAACCGAGATAGCTGTCAGTACAGTGAATAAGATAAGGTCTGAACAGCGGGGTTAAATTTCCTTCAGAGCAGAGAATGACATTATCTCCACGTCATGCAAACCGGTTATGAGACACACCGGGTCTCCCATTCAATGCGTACAGGCGGCTTTTTCCCTGGGGATAAAGCGGCCGGTGCGTGAAACCGACAACTCATCTCCATCTAGTGCCGAGTTTCATAATACATGAAGCTATAAGTCTGCTCTCCCACACGCTTACAGCTTGGAACTTAATTAATTCAACACACGTAAAACCTAAACTTCTGCATTAAAATTTAACAATATTCTTGTATCTGCATTTATTACTCCCTTCAGTTTGTTAAACTAAAATTTTGTACGTGTCTCTCATCTGTTCAGTTGGTGTTCCATGCCCCGTTCATATTACAAAATTTCATTTGATTCCCATAGAAAAATGTGATTTCGCTTACAAACCATAAACCTTCCACCATGTAGTCTGCATCCTCCACCTACTACCGCTGTATTAATTAAAAAAAAATTATAATACGATAAACAATACAACAATATTATGAGGGTTATTCAGACGAAATCCCACGGAAATTGAAACTAAAAAGGATTCGTCAGAAGGTTTGTCAATATATTGCCCACCATTTAGTGAATTTTTAACTACCTCTAACTGCATACACAATTTCGGAATCGACTTCTTTTTGCAAACCCCCATATTATCTTCCAGAGTTGAGGCACCAATATTGAACGACCCCGTCATATAAATTGGCATTGTTCATGACACACAGTATGCGTGGAAACTGCAGTATGTTAGACACCGGTGCCTTTTTCACCTGTAATTTAACTTTACTTCCTTTCTGGGTGTCCAATTATAATTAAAGTCTTAGATTTCCCGCAAAACAGATAATCTATCCATTTACATTAATACTCGATACTTTGATATTTGTGTTTCTATTTATATTTGTTATTATTTCCTTACACCTAACATCGGTCAGCAAGCGATATGGAAGGCAGACGCGTGTATAAGTTAGCTGGCATTCTGTGATTGAATCAAACTGTATTCCTGCAGTGTATTGTGCCTAATTCGAAACTTTACCTGTTGTTGGTAGACACCTACTGCTTACTATTGTCATCTCTAACGGTAAAGTGCCATTCGCAGCACTGACCTTAAAATATAGTTAGGCTACAGATATTGAAAGACATGTTACTATATCTGGTTGTCACAGCAGTAGTCTCGTTACAAGCCAATTTCATTCAAAATCCAAAATGGCGACTAGTTGCACACACATAAGGAATTTCAGAATCTTACTAAAAAATGCTAATTACAGTAATCAACACCATACGACACTGCAGGAATGCAGCTACCTGTATGAATATTATTTATATAAGACATTTAAAATATATGGATCACTGTAAGGTGGTGTTGAGGAGAATATTTGGACCTAGGAGGGACGAGGTAACGGGGGAATGGAGAAGATTGCATAACGAGGAGCTAAATGATATGTACTCCTCACCCAATATTGTGCGGGTGATAAAATCGAGAATGAGATGGGTTGGGCACGTGGCGCGTATGGGTGATGAGAGGGGGTGTACGTAGTATAGGATCTTCGTGGGGAAACCGGAGGGAAAGTGACCACTGAGGAGATCTAGGCGTAGATTGGTGGATAATATTAGGATGGATCTCCAGGAGGTGGGATGTGGGTATATGAACTGGATTGGGCTGGCCCAGGATAGAGACAGGTGGCGGACGCTTGTGAGTGCGGTAATGAACCTTCGGGTTCC
>Ga0131853_10026558_pt1 | contig 10415 bp, 6 predicted proteins | sample TergutLab28metaG_FD_92764 | JGI IMG/M metagenome (GOLD analysis project Ga0131853, IMG submission 92764) | Labiotermes labralis P1 segment gut microbial communities from Petit-Saut dam, French Guiana - Lab288 P1 (version 2) (version 2) | ecosystem: Host-associated > Arthropoda: Insects >... | reverse complement strand
TGCAAGTTCACTCTACATGTTTCGTAATTGTCCAACAAAACGCAACACAAAGCAGTCTATTATTTTGCAAGTTCACTCTACATATTTCGGGTGTCAACCACACCCATCATCAGGTGTACACAAAAACTGTAACTACAGCCTCCGGTACTGGCCATATTTTTTGTGTGCAGGTACCTCCCTCCAACGTGGCCAAGCTAACTTGGCCACAAAAAATATGGCCAGTGCCGGAGGCTGCAGTTACAGTTTTGTGTACTCCTGATGATGGGTGTGGTTGACACCCGAAACATGTCGAGGGAACTTCAGAATAGTAAATAGACTGCTTTGTATTGCATCTCGTTGTACAATTATATAGATGAGCTATGCACGGTACCACGCCCTGTATCGTTGTGTGTTTCCGACGTTTCGAAAGCAGTACATTTTTTTCGAAGCGTATTTTACTCTTCATCCAACGACACAGTGTCAGAAGACCTGAATCCTCATAAATAAGCCGGTGAGAACCTCACCTTTTCAAAATACTTTATCCCACTGCGTATGGGTGCTCATAGATTTCTTTAACAGTTAATTTACTGAAGTAGTCTGGCCAACAATATCGATGTACAAGAACTTACGCATTTGTTAGGACACATCTAAGAAATGGGTGCTTAAATGAAGCAGAATATAACATTGCCAAGTGTAGATGATTGGGCAGTAGAGCAGCTTCTTTGTTCTGTGCAGGTTTGTGATCGTGACCCGCTCATTATGAGGACTGTCAGTGTGCATCTGAATAGCCCGTTGACTGAGTATATTTTATATTTTACCGTTTATGTTTGTTTATATCAAGATTTTTTTTAATGGGCCGTCTCCTACAATATATTGTTATAATGCTGACTTAATATACTGACACAAGTTACCTTAACACAAGCTAGTAGTTTCTAATTTAGGAACATAACTTTATTTACAGGTAAGCTGGCTTGTCTCTCTTCAACCGGGATCCCTTCCTTGTCTGTGAGTACGCTACTTTATGTTCATGGTCTAACTAGTTAATCCGGGAAACGTTAATCTCATAATTTATCTATCTGAAATTTACATAAAATAACCGGAGGGGTTAGTGTAGCGGTAACGCCTAGACTTGTAAGCGATTAGTGCCTGTTTTGAATCTCGGCTGTTGTAACTGAGGGTTTTTGTTTTTTGCGATCCTGTAGGCAGATGTCAGAGAAATATCTTGAGTAGGCCGCGACCGATCCTTTCCAAATATTTTCCAATTCATCCTTCACGAATCATCCTGCAGTTCGACGCTATAAAATGTCAGACACAGCCGTGAAATTACCCACAAAAATAATAATTCCAACACATTTAGTACAAGGCCTTATTGTTAAACACTGGTGTTACGAAATGTGATGAATCTGGGCTGATGTTGACTACTTGGTAGTGTCTTGTAATTGGATTGTGACTGAACAAGTCTCTGTCTTTATCGTTGCGCCGTGCATTCTGTAGTTTATTTAATTAACACGCCAAAAATCCACATATATTCATTTAATGATGTAAAATTCACATTAAAACACTTAAAATGCTCCTACATGTTTCGATCGTACGATCATCCTCAGAGAGCATACACTGTCCTTGCTAAAGTTATAGTTTAAAAACACTCAGTGATTTACATCGTTACGTTGAGTTGGTGCTGTGGCAGCATGTCTGAAAACAAATATATTTATTTAATAGACCGTCAAATCAATATAGTAAGAATTAATTATTGTACAATAATTAGACTACATGGAATGGAACGTGAGTTGTGTTTACCTTGCGTATTGTGTGAGTCATATACTGTTCGGAATGAGCCTGGCTATTGGACGTGCGTTGTGCACAACGCACATCCATAGCCAGGCCCACTCTGAACAGTATACGACTCACACAATACACAAGACATGCTGCCATAGCACCAACTCAACATAACGATGTAAATCACTGAGTGTTTTTAAACTAGAACTTTAACAAGGAACAATGTATGTTCCCTGAGGATGATCGTATGATCGAAACATGTAGGAGCGTTTTGAGTGTTTTAATGTGAATTTTAGATCATTAAATGAATATATATGTGTATTTGTTGGTGTATGAATTAAATAAATGAACAATCTGTTATGCTGAACGCCTTCATTACTATATTTATCTGTGTGTTTGCTATTTATCACACCGCGTGGGCGATGGATGTGTTAAATTGTTTATTGAAATTTAGGTTTTTAAAGTTAATGGAAATTATCGCCTCGCTAAGTGTTTTCTTCAAGGGATGAGGTGGCTCAGTTGGTCGAGACACTGCGCTACTGCGGGTTCGATTCCCGATGGTGTCGTTGGAATTTTTATAGGCATAATCCTTCCGGCCGCACTATGGCCTCTAACAGAAATGAGTACCAGGAATATTTACTGGGGGGTAAAGGCGGCCGGTGCGTACGGCTGACAACCTTTCCACCTTCATGTGCAGATTGTCTTGAAATCTGGGAGCCTTAAACTTCTGGAACCCTCACGGTCTGTTCGGGCCTGAACAGGGTTTGATTTATATTGAATTCGTTTCTTCTTTTCTTGATTTCTTCGGTGACATCATGTTAACTGTGTATTAGTTATAGACTTTATCTACTTGTGGTTTGTTATTGTATATGAGTCCTTGGTCGCTGTAACACGACATTCTTTGAGGTTAGAGATTCCGTAAATATGCTTATATATCGGATAAAACGGGTCGTATCTCTCATTTTACCGCAGAAGTTACACAGTAATGTTACTACCCTACTATCGGGAACGGCGGCAGTACAGTGGTTAAAGGCCATTAAGTTACCTGAAGTGAAATCAACTCTTCTGTACGAAATGATGTCTCCAATTGTATCTGATAACATGCCATGATATTACACAAATGTAAAAACATCTGTGCTCAATCTACTTATGAATTCGCGAGACATGTTGCACCTAGGACTGTCATCGGATAAATAACAGCACACAACTGAAGGACAGAACACAGAAGGTTTTAAGAAGTGATATTTAAAATTATAATAGATGTGTCAGAACATGCAGTACTATGAAACAGAATAAAATATTTATGCACCAAATATATTTTGTATATAATTAATACTGTTATAAGCCTAATACTAATAAAATGTGGGGAAAAAAATTGCATTCCATGTAGCTTTGTATATATAAATGTTTTAATATATAAGTATTTTATTTAGTTTTATAATGATGGATGTTTTGGTCCTTTTTGTAATAATTGTAGGCGGTACTTGTTAAAACTTTCTCTATTCTTCCGTCAGTTTCTAACTACTTGTTATTTCTGTTGTAACGTTTCCAGGACAGGAATATTTTGCGTTGGTTTCTGTAAATAAATTATACGTGTCTGATTTTTGTACTTTTGACGTCATATTATCAAGTAATATTGCATTTTTCTTACACGGTGCTTACTAAATATGTTATACAGGGTGTTTCAGGAGGAATAGTAAATATTTTAGGAGGTGGTAGTATGGACTATTCCGAGTAAATAAGTTCATATAAATATGTGTCCAATTTTTAATGGGTGTGAAGATACAGCTGTTTGAATTTGGAGAGTACAGATCAGATTTTTGTCTGTGGGGATGGATGGAAAGCGAAATCTGCAAAGCAAAAGTAAACACAAGAGACGATTTGATCCCTCGCATTATGAATAGTGCTGCCTTCATAAAACAAAAACGCCAAGACGACCACAGGACAGCTAAACGTACTATTACCAAGAGGGTTGAAAAGTGCATTGAAGTCGATGGTGGGATTTTTGAACACTTACTTTGAACTGTTGCAATTTATGGAGATCGTTTACATAACCAATAAATGCAATCAATACGTCATTTGTCTTTCCTTCATACCTTTTGTAACGCTTTTTATGCGTAACATTCAAACAGTTCTATCTCCACACCCACTGAAAATTGGACATATGTTTATATGAACTTATTTACTCGGAATAGTCCATACTGCCACCTCCTAAATTATTTACTATTCCTCCTGAAACACCCTGTAGATAAGGCTAACTCCGAAATGAAATACCCGTACATTTTCTACGTACTTGTAATCTGTTTTTCTGTCCCTGTTCTTTTGACAACAATAACTGCTTCCATAAATCTAATCGGGGTCGTTCGTTAATAATTAATACTTGGCAACTAAAAATACTGCACACTCATAAACTCTACTTGTATTACTCATGATCGTTTAACCCCGGCAGCTTCGTGTTAAATGTATAAATGAAAGTCTGATGACAAAGAGTAGCTTCATAACGAAGTAGACAAGAGCTGTGCGCATAGTGCAGCCGTATTCGTGGTTCTCAATTGTACGCAAATAAAGTTAACGTGTTCAGCATGCACTGACCCTCTCAGCGAAGTAAACAATGCGTTTGTTACAGTGTGCGAGCAGCTCAGCAACACTTTTTCAAAAGTTTGAAACAGAACACGACTTATAGTTCAACACAGAAAACTACACGACGCAGTTAGCACCCCATTTAACAGCCAAAGTTTGATATTTTTCAAATGAAACCGACTAGGTTCACACTACTTCTTAGTATATTTATTTCAGCTTTTCTACATGTTTCAATCAACTATGTGCCCATCATCAGGGGAACTTACTGTATCTATGCGACACTGGTATTTTTCGGTCTGTATGGTTGGCTGTCTGGTCTGCTGTATATTTATTTCAACTTCTCTACATGTTTCGGGCAGCTATGTGCCCATCATCAGAATAACTTACTGAATCTATGCGGCACTGGTATTTTTCACTGTGTATGGGTGGCTGCCTGGTCTGCAGACCAGACAGCCACCCATACAGAGTGAAAAATACCAATGTCGCACAGATACATTAGGTTCTCCCGATGATGGGCACATAGTTGCCCGAAACATGTAGAGAAGCTGAAGTAAATGTACTAAGAAATAGTGTGCACCTAGTTGGCTTCATTTGAAAAAGATTATACAGGGATGCACGGTCAACAAAATATAAAAAAAACCCCAAATGTAGGATTTGGCGGAGATGTTTACCTGATTAACATCCAATGTAGTTTCGATGTAAAGACACTCTCACTACATGAACACACATCTCTCGTCCTGGTACGTGATGCTGTTTGTTGACAGTAGCCTTACTCATGCTACCAACCTATGTAAATGTAATTTTTAGGAGCATATCTATATAACACGTGCCTTCATTGACCGTTAGCTATATGTTAATGCGACTCGCATTTTACTGCCAATGAATGCCTTCTCCTGTATTCCTGTCGGTGATGTGCTTGTGTCTGTCCGTGTCAGCAATTCAGTGACGGTTATAACCTGTCAAATTGTATGCACACTAACTGTCCGATTTATTGACCCGCTGTATGGACATGGCCATGAATATCCCGCCGCTACAGTAGTTCTGTACAACTTGGTGTTATAAATAATTCAAACACTTAAGCGGCGCGTGTTTGGTGGATATTTGAAAAGCGGTGGTACTTAATCAAATAATTTAAATCATTTTAAGATAAGTCTGTTGGGACTTGATGTGTGTCAATTAGTTGCGTACGATATTGGCCTGAATTTTAATTAACAATTTGATTTCGTACCGCGCAGTAAACACGCTCTGATTCTATTGTAAAAACAGTCCGGTAATTCTGTGTAGGTGAGTAATAAAACACTTTTGTGGGAATTATGCGGAATGTATTATTATTAGGTATTTCCTGTGTGAAACCCGATGGCGCGTACAGTAACAACTGGGCTTGAAAGGTTAAAGGTAGTGATATCTGATAATTCATTTTTACGAGTTGTGTGCATTCTGTACCTGACATGCTGCAAACGTAAACGTAAACTTATGCTAGTAGCATTGCTACATAAAATGTGTACCCAACGAAATCCATGGACCACATTCTTTTGAAAAGTTAATTATTACTCACCTGATCAAGAAATTTCCCGAATTTTATTATATCCTGTGATCCATTACCATATTCGCAACGCTCCTCACTTATGCCTATGCTAAGTCAGATACACGTAAAACTATCCCACCTACAAAGTGTCTGAATCCGGAATGCTTATTATCCTTACTTCTTATTCTTCTCCTACTCTTTTTCATCCTTCTTCTTCTCCTCCTCCTCCTTCGCCTCCTCCTCCTCCTCCTTCTTCTTCTTCTTCTTCTTCTTTTCTTCTTCTTCTTCTTCTTCTTCTTCTTCTTCTTCGTCAGCTTACTCTCCGGATGCACGACAGCCTTAGGCTTATTGTACAGCCCTAAATACTCCGTTCAGCACAGATTCCATAACCCTGTGCTTCGTATGAAGAGGCAAAGATCCCATACTGAAGCTGTGCTTGTGTCTTTTGGTTCGACAGTCAGCTTCCCAAAGACATTATAGCGCTGACGAGCCAACGCCTCTCAGCAGCAAATAATATGCCGCACTGTTTCAGTCTCCATCCTGCAGTTATCCTTGCTAAATTTGTACAGTAAGGATAACGTGATTGCGAAGAATTATTTCGAAAAGTGTCTTGTGTCCATGGTTTGTACCTCCCTGAAGTGTAATTGTTCAGTGTCCTGTCTTCATTTTGACAGTCATAAATATTTTTGCCCCATACTGGTTCTTAGGCCAGCGACCCCAGGTAACCTGAAAACATGAAGGCCCTGTAACATGTACAAAGATTTGAACACAAAAATTTTCTAACCATTTGGTCTGTGTGTTGATATCACCATGTTATAACAAAATTGTAATAGAGCTACAGTGCACAGATTATATTTTATAGATATAGCTGTGGTTTGTTTAGTAGCTTTCACTTTTGAAATATAAAAGAAGCTTTCGACAGATAGAGATATTTTGTTTCCCCACATTAAGAACGTGTCAGGGTTTTAGGTTTTTGTATGCTATGGACGGACAGACGGACTTAAGTAGACGTACTAGTGTAGCACCTACTGTGGTGTCTCATTCTCCATTCTAACCACCGACACTTGGAAAGGTTCGCGAACCGTAATTAGAAACACTTCTCTACTCTTTCAGAGCTAATTATGTGAGGAATTAGAATGACTTCTTGACAAGGGAAAAGACAGGGTGTATGTCTGTATTCTGAATGGCGCCATCTCGAAAAGGGTGGATGAAAGACAGAAGCCAGAACAGCCTACAAGTGGCTCAGGTTGTCCGGTAGATTAGTTACAGACATAATAAAGACACATGTTCTGTTTCATGTGAGGGTTTTCTGTACTTGAGATTCTTTACCACCCAACAGGAACTGAAGACAGTTTGGGGTGAACTGAATTTTTTTAAAGAATAAGGGAATGAGTAAGATGAAGATAAAACTTAAGAACAAAGCGAAAATTGATAAATGGTTATTACCACTTAATTTAACGTCTTGCTTTTCAGCAGCCATTTGTGTTGTTGTAATGAATGTTAATTGACCTACACGTGTATAATAAAAACTTCTATCTAAACTGTCAGTTCTTTTTCCCCGTGATATGTTACTGATGTGGCAGGGCGTCTTCAAGAAATTCCTTGTTTTTTGGAAACTCACATTAACTTTTGGCGCCGGAATTTTTTTTTAAATTTTAGCACATCCTGTATAAAAAATTTGAAAAATACAGGAACCAAATACGTTAGAATTATGAAACAAACTGCATTTTGAAGAGAAAAAACGGAGAGTATATACTACGTTTAAAATATTCAGTACCTATATTTGTTAAATAAATATATAAAATGCAACTTTAGAGGTTTGCGGTGCGACACGACCACTATAGTTGACATTAGGAGTCAAAAGGTTAACCTGTACCTAAATCTCAGCGTTTGAACGTCTTTTATCTAAATTTAACTTTTCGAACACGTATCCAACATGCGGCCTACAGTCGCTGAACTCATGTGCTATTGGTTAGGTACCTGCTGTTTCATACACTATGGACGACGTACGATGCCTATCGACCATAAGGTCTCTGGTTACGTAATATGTATATTGATTCTGTTAATTAATGACAGCTAGTTGCGTAAACATGCTTATTGATCCAAAGCACTAGATACGCAACCAAGAGGCTGGTTGACATAAGGTGGGAGAAACACTCCAGAGAACCCCCCCAATCAAAACCCTCCCCGAATTTCGTGGCCGTTTCAGATCAGAAATAAAATAAATTGATTTTTGTCGCATACCTTATCCTTTACTTCAGCCACTTCACCCGTTCAAATACATCAAAGGTAAAAACGTAGGTGGCACGATTGGTTGAAGCACTGCGCTGAAAGCCGGAAGGTCGCGTGTTCGATTCCCGTTGTTATTGTTTAATTCTTCCGGCCAAACATTGGCCCTGGGGGTCGACTCAGCCTCTAACAGTGCGTAGGGCTGACAATCTACATGCGCCGATTGTCTGGAAATCTTGGAGCCTCAGGGCCTGTCCGGGCCTGTATAGAGTTTGCTTGTCATTGGGACTTTTGTTCTTACTGGGTTCCGTTTTCGTCTTCGTTGCATCATTGAATGCATAATAGACCAAGGGCTGTGTTAAAAATATTATCTACTTCGTAATTAACAGGTCCATCTAACCTGGTTTCGTGAAAAATCTTTCACTGTAGTGACAAAACAAATGATTATGGGATGTCCTAATTTGGGTACGCGATTTATTTGGTACTTCTGTTTCACTTCCTCAAATAGTTCATGAAAATTGTTTGAAGCATTTGTTATAATATTGTAAAATCCAGAACTTTTCAAGAGCGTCGAGGGCTTGTTTAATGACAGTTTATCAGCTGTTGATGTTATGAAACATCCAGAAAAGTATGTGAAGTTGATGTGTGGTGAACTGGAATGCATACGAGAGGAAGTGATAACGACCTCCATCTTTAACACTAAGGCATGACATATTCTTAACCTTTTGGCGCCGGAATTATTTTTTTAATTTTAGCACACCCTGTGTATAAAATGTGAATAATACGGGAACCAAACAAGTTAGAATTATGAAACAAACTGCATTTTGAAGAGAAAAAAACGGAGAGTATACACCATGTTTAAAATATTCAGTACCTATATTTGTCGAATAAATATATAAAATGCAACTTTAGAGGTTAGCAGTGCGGTAAGACCACTATAGTTGACATTAGGCGTCAAAAGGTTAATAGTGTTTAGAGTTTCAATTTATATACAGCTCATAGAGTTTAGTGCTTCTGTGTTGCTAAAATCAGTGAGTTAATGCTGTTTCTTTACATTGTGACCTTTTATTCCGGGTAAATAATACGAAACACATGGGTCTTCATATATTCTGTAGTAACAATTCAAGTTTTCTGTAAACATTAAAGCACTTGGTCACATAGTCACCTCTACAGTTTAAAGGGTTAAAGTATTGTAGCCGAACATTTTTAGTATAGTTGTTTCTTAGGATTGCTGACGTCAGTTACGGACGGTTCGTGGCATGCGTTGTAAGTTAATCTCTCAACGTATATTCAGGACCGTTGGTGATAGATAGGAGGGGAGAGATTTAAATGAGAAAACGTTAGCAGCGGACAACAGACGCTAGCAGTCCAGTGAGAATTCAGTCGCGTACGAGTGTTGGTGTAAGTAGGAGTACAGAGAAGTGACTGCGTCAGTTTCTTAGAAATGATCTAGTTGTTTTACTGGATATAGCGCTCCATTAATTTATATCAAGAATAAATTGAGTAAATAAAACAACAAGTAAAAAAGAAATAATTAAAATTATATGTGATTCGGTGAACCACACCCGTTTACCGAAAGAGGATCACCTACCAGACTGAGCGCGTCGGGACAATAAAGTTACGAAGGGTGATCGTGTAGAGTATGGTCCAGACATCCGACAGGTACGAAGATGTACAACTGCATTGAAACATCTGTCGAGATATCGGACTGCAGAATTCAGTCCACGAGCCTTCAAGTGGCACTTTCGAATGATATCAGATTTTACAAATTATACTTTAGAAATAAAAATTATAATAAATTCCCGTAAGAAATAAAATTCCTGAGGGTAAATACATTATGTTCAGTAACAAAATAGCAACAGCGACGCACCTGTTCGGTCGTGTATTCATTTTTAACTGCGCCGGGGTTAATGTGAACACAAAAATTACCGTGTGGGCAGAAAACCTACTTTCTTCGCATGTTTATGAGTTTTGTAATTAAACAAGACCAACAGAACTGCAGTACTGGAATTCGTATGGTATGCTACGTTGAATATTCGGAAATTTACAGATATACACGCACACGCGCGCGTAGCACCTGCCCACGCATGTTTTTCCCCTCTAGAAATGAACTGTGAATTTTATTACGGGGCGTGACATATGAAACCAATTTCCGACTCGATAGCCAGAATGCATGACAGCTTAAATGAAATTCGGTAATTATGAAAAAAGAGATCAGCAGTCATAGAGGTCATATGACAGCTTAAATGAAATTCGGTAATTATGAACACAGAGGTCAGCATTCAAAAGTTCAGCAGTCACAGAGGTCAGCGAGTCACAGGTCAGC
>Ga0131853_10026557_pt1 | contig 10415 bp, 12 predicted proteins | sample TergutLab28metaG_FD_92764 | JGI IMG/M metagenome (GOLD analysis project Ga0131853, IMG submission 92764) | Labiotermes labralis P1 segment gut microbial communities from Petit-Saut dam, French Guiana - Lab288 P1 (version 2) (version 2) | ecosystem: Host-associated > Arthropoda: Insects >... | reverse complement strand
GACGTTGCTCCCTTGATGAAACGCAGCCTCCATCAGCGTCATTGCGAGGGCAATGATACTACAGAGTACCAAGGGTCATATAGCCCGAAGCAATCCAGCAACGCAAATCATTGACGACGCAAATTGTCAATCCTCACACCACCGACGGCTCTAAAATCAGCTCGCCGCCTTCTTGGAAGCGGGATAAACCCAGCTGCGGCCAGGGCAGGGTTGGCTCTAGGCCCAGCACCAGCTCTGCCATGCTTTGGCCTGTGGCGGGTGCAAGCATAAAGCCCCGGCCGCTGTAGCCTGCGGCGGTGTAGAAGCCCGCCAGCTCTGGAGACTGGCTGTAGATGGGGCATTTGTCCGGCGACATATTGTATAGCCCTGCCCATTGGCGCAGCATGCGCAGCTTTTTTAGCGGCGGCATAGCGCGGGTTATGGTTTTGGCCATATGCACAGGAAACTCGCTGTCGGCGGTTATGCGCAGGTCGCGGGGCTGGTTATCGCAGGTGCGGCCCATGATAAACGAGCCATGGGGTACTTGTTGGCAATAAAAGTTAAGAGAAAAGGACATGATAACGGGGTTAAGGGCGCGCTCTACCGGCTCTGTCACCAGGATATTGTGCCGCTCGCTATACAGCGGCAGCTCTACGCCTGCCATGGCCGCCACCTGCTGGCTATAACCCCCCGCGGCGTTTATTACGCGGTCTGTGGCAATGCGGCCATCGGATGTTTGCACGCCTGTAATGCGCCCGGCGGCTGTTTCTATGCCTGTTACAGATACGCCGGTGTATATTGTACCGCCCAGCCGCCTAAAAGCCTGGGCAAAGGCCTGGGTGGTATGGAAGGGGTTAAGATGCCCATCCCGCTGATGAAAAGCCCCGGCCAAAAGCCCATCGGTGCTTAACGCGGGGGCTATTTCTTTTATGCCATCGGCATCCAGCAGGCGGCTGGCTATGTCCAGGCTGTTTTGTAGGGCAATGTTCTTTTTGGTTTGCTCCAGCTCTTTTTCGGTAGATATCAGCAGCAAATAGCCGCCCTGGTGAAATTCTATGTCGATATCATCGCTATATTGCAGCTCGTCCATGGCATTTTCAAAAAATTCGCAAGAAAATTTGGCCATAAGACAGTTAAGCCTAGTGCCCCATTGCTGGCGTATACCCGCGCCGCAGCGGCCTGTAGCACCTGCGGCAAGATAGTCCCGCTCTAGAATAACAACGTCTTTCGCGCCGTGCTTTAGAAGAAAATACCCAATGGCCACGCCAGAAATGCCACCGCCTATTATAACATAATCTGCTGTTTTTTTCATATTCCGCCACCCCCATCGTCATATTCCGCCAAATCCCCCAGCGCAATGCTTTTAACGCTTGGGCGATGGGTGACAGGCGCAAGCTGCGCTATGGGCACACCCAACGCGCGGGCCAAAAGCCCCTGCACTATGGGCACACAGCTGCGACCCTGGCATGGACCCATACCCAACCGGGCTACGCGCTTTATTTCGTCAATAGAGGTCGCGCCATTTGCTATCATATTGGCTATATCCGTCTCGTCCAGGTCGTTGCAGCGGCATACCACGGCGCGCTGGCGTACATCTAGATGAAAACCGCGCACCACGGGCACAAGGAGCTTGTCCACAGCAATGGAGACTATAGGCACTTTGTTCATGGAATGGTTTAGCAGCACCTGCACCACTTGGGCCATGGCCACAAAAGCCCCGGCGCGGTCTGTTGCCACCACTTCATCCCCTACGGCAGGTAGCGGCCTAAATTCGTAGGGCAGCTTTATTAGGGCGCGGTCCTTACCTTCGGGGTCTTTCCATGCCATATCCACCACCATAATGGCCAGCCCTGGGCATTTTGTGATACACAGGGTGCAGCCGTTGCAGTTGTCGTAATTAATGGCGGGTGTATCGTTAATATCATCAAAGGGCAGTATCGCGCCCCGCGGGCAGGATGTGGCGCATGGGTTGCAGGGTATGCGCTGAAAGCACTCTATGATGGCCACAGGGCCTTGTGCCAGCCTTTCCTCGGCTGGAAAGGCCGCTGCCACTTCTTGTGCTGTGGGTATGCCGGTTTTTTCTAGCATAATATCACTCCTATATCAATCAGTCAGTTGTTCCCAGTTCCAAGGCCTGCCGGTAACTCTTTCTATATGTGCAACAGGCGACCAGTCCTGTATTGGGTTGCCGGACAAATCCAAACTGGTAATTCCTGTAACACCCGCCAGCGGCGATATATCGCTAATTTGGTTGTTTTGTAAGCTTAGCCACCCAGCGCCCGTAAATCTAATACCCGCTAGCGGTGATATATCAGAAATTTGATTGCTGTTTAAATGCAATCTTTGGAAGCTCGTAAACCCTGCCAATGCAGATATATCAGAAATCTGGTTATAGCTTAAATTTATAAAGGTCAAATTTGGAAGCCCTGCCAATACAGATATATCGGAAATTTGATTGTCAAACAGCCATATGTCTCGTAAATTTACAAGCCCGGCCAGGGGCGATAGATCCTCAATTTGATTTTCCCGTAAGTCTATATTTGTCAAGCCTGTCAGCCCCGCAATGGGTGTTAGGTCGCTAATTTGGTTGTTGCCCATTGTAAGTGATCTAAGATCGACTAAATATTGCAAAGAAATGATGTCTTCATTTTGATGACCTCTGTTGTTATGGCTTATTGATGTTGTAGCCGTACTGAGCCGTGATGTTCCAATAAGCACAGTATGCACATTGGATGTAGAGCTTACAACCACCGTGCTTGTGCCATGATCCCAACTGACAAAATAACCTATTGCTTCTAACTAATTCGCGAATGGGCAGCATTGTCCTGCCGCCTATGTTTTGCGGCGGCACATCCTGAAACCATAGTATATCTTCATTGACCAAATAGATTGGATTGTCGCTAAAGACGAATATATCATAATCCTCTCTTGTTAAAGTGACCATGCCACCTTCATACCACACAACATTAAAACCCAAATGCTCGAAAACTTCGCGTATGGGTACAAGGGTGCGCCCGTCTACAATTGTCGGGCCTTGACCTTCGAAGTCTATTGCCGCGCCATCTATGGTTACATTTATCTCGTTGGCATATAGGGTCGTGAATGTAAATACAAATATACCCAGCACCAACACGAAAATTATCGCAACTATCTTCTTCAAAATTTCACCCCTTGTAGGGAATGGATTTATCCATTCCGAATCATCAAACAGAAGCCTGCTGTATCCCCTCCAAAATCCGCCCTCCATGCCCATGGCGCAGGGATTGCAGCTGTCCCAGGCAGTCTGCCTTCTTGGCTTCTATGGCGATAACATCATAACCCAGATACTGGGCGGCAGAAAGTCCGGCCAGTCGGCCTGTAACCATGGCGGAGGAGGCCTCCTCTACCCCCGCCACATCCCCTGCCACAAAGATATTTGGCACGGTGGTGCATAGGTTTTCGTCGCGATAGGGTACATAGCCGCCCAGGGCGGGTACAAAGAGCATCTGACAGCCTGCCTGCCATAGCAGCTCGGAAAGTGGGGAGAGCCCAACAGCCACGCACAATGTGTCTGCGGCAAAGACCCTTTCTGTGCCCTGTATGCCCTGCCAGTTTTCGTCCAGCTGCCACAGGGTCACGCGCTCTACCTTACCTTCGCCTTCGGCACGCTTTACGCTGTGGGATGTCATTATAGGCACGCCCATGCGCGCCAGTTTGGAGGCATGCACAAGATAGCCGCCAATTTTTGGGGCGGCATCGCAAACCGCCAGCACATCCACCCCGGCTTGCAGCAACTGATAGGATACGATAAGGCCAATGTTGCCCGCGCCCAGCATAACAACGCGGCTGGCAGGTTTTATACCGTATTGGTTCATTAGGGTTTGCACCGCACCTGCGCCATACACCCCGGGCAGGTCGTTGCCGGGGAAGAGCAGGGGCTTTTCGGACGCGCCTGTGGCAACCACAGCGGCGCGGGGTTTTATTTTTTTGTAATGCCCGTCAATCTCTGCCGTCCAAATGCCGTCATCGTAGGCTGCAAGCACAGTTGCGTCGTTAACCAGCCGTATATTGGGCATTTCTGCCATTTGGTCCAGCAAAATATCAGAAATATCAAAACCGCGATAAGAGGCATATTGTTTTTCGCTGCCAAAAAACATATGGGTTTGCTTTACCAGCTGTCCGCCGGGGGCGTGGCCGCGCTCCAGCACCAGCACATCTGCACCGGCTGCTCCGGCCTCTACAGCGGCACAAAGGCCTGCCGGGCCCGCGCCGCAAATCAATAAGTCTGTATGTATCATAGTACCCCCTTATCGTCCTGGGTTTCTACCACCATGCCATCGCGCACAAGCTCTATACAGGTCTTTACATTGGGCACGCCATCCACCACCATCATGCAGGAAGAGCAATTGCCAATGGCGCAATAAAGCCCCCGTGGCCGCTTTGGACGGGTGGGGTGGGTGTGGCCGCCCATGCTGTGGGCCAGGGTGCGCACGCCAGCGGCATGCAAGGCCACGGCAATGGGTTCGCCTTCAAAGGCGGCAATGGCCACGCCATCGAAGGTAAATGCAACAGCCGCGCCGCGCTTGAAATCTAGGATGGGATGGGAGTTATCGGAAAATCGCATTAAATCACCCTTTCTCGCAGGGGATGTTCAACTTCTTTAAAGACACTATAGATGTCGTCCTGCGAAATATGTTCGATGGATATCTTGCCGCCACGCTTAAAAATATCGGCTACATAGGCTACGCCCTCTTCCAGCACTTCAGAGATTCTGGCCATTTCGCCTGTGGTTAGCATCACTTTGTCGTATTCGCAAATAATCATTGTGTATCCCTCCATCAATTATCAATATGCGCGGTTATCAATCGCATTTCGTCTTTGTTTAAATCGTCCATCCATCCTGTTAGAACCTTAGCCGACTTGCCATTTGGGCCTACCAGAGTAAGAACAACTTCATATAGCATACCATGGCCATTGTCGCCTTTTTGCCTGGCAGGAAATTTGTGAAGATTTTTCTTGATATTGTCAATTAGAGCTACGGCATTATCTTTAGTATAGCCCAAGGCCGCTTCGAAAGCAAAAGCCTTATCAGGGTCTCTATTATAGTCCAGCGCGTAGCTTAGGAATTTTTCCGGCGGAATAACGATTTTATCTATTTTCGGCAATATGCCCATCTTCATTAATCCTCCGTAAATATTAGCCATCAACAACATTTTAACATATCCATTGACACGGAGCAACAAAAATATTATGATGATTATACAAAGTTTAAGAACCAGCGGTCAATAATGGATTGTGCGAATTTTTGAGCCTGATTTTTCGCCAATCAAGGAAATCGCGACTGTCGTCGCCACCAAAGCCATAGCTTTTGTTAGGAGCGATTGACGCAGAGTGGCGGAAAATCAGCCGAAAAGGCGTGCAATAGCTTATTGACTGCTGGTTCTAATATGAAAGCGAGGGAAAATAATGACAAATGCACTATACACCGTACCCGCCCCCATCAACGAGCCTGTGCTATCCTACGCCCCAGGCACGCAAGAGCGCGAGGCTTTGCAGGCGCAGCTGGCCAAACAGGCCGCCGCCGTTGTGGACATACCGATTGTGATAGACGGCGAAGAGGTTCGCACGGTAAACAAGGGCAAGGTGACAATGCCGCATAACCATGCCCATGTTTTGGCAGAATATTACATAGCGGGGGAAGCCGAGCTAAAGGCCGCCGCCAATGCCGCTGTGGCCGCCCGCCAGGCCTGGAGCACCATGCCCTGGCAGCATCGCGCATCTATATTTTTAAAGGCCGCAGACCTGCTGGCAGGCCCATGGCGGCAGGTGATGAACGCCGCAACCATGCTAAACCAAAGCAAAACCGCCCATCAGGCAGAGATAGACGCAGCTTGCGAAATGGCGGACTTCCTGCGCTTTAATGTGGCCTTTGCCCAGGATATCTACAAAAACCAGCCCATAAGCGACGGCGGCATGTGGAATCGCATGGAATACCGCCCGCTGGCGGGTTTTGTGGTGGCCATATCCCCCTTTAATTTCACGGCCATTGGCGGCAATCTTGGGGTTGCGCCTGCTATTATGGGTAATACGGTGGTCTGGAAACCTGCCACATCTGCCTTGCTCTCCAATTATCTGCTGTATCAGTTGCTGTTGGAGGCCGGGCTGCCCAAGGGGGTTATCAACTTTGTGCCCTGCAAAGGCAGCGATGTTAGCAAGCATCTGCTAACAGACCCGCGCATGGCCGGGCTGCATTTCACAGGCTCTACGGCTGTGTTTAATGCCTGCTGGCGGCTGGTTGGCGAAAATGTCAGCATATACGAAAACTATCCGCGCCTGGTGGGCGAAACAGGCGGCAAGGACTTTATCTTTGCCCATCCCACAGCCGATGTGGAGGCTCTAACAACCGCCATGGTGCGCGGGTCTTTTGAATATCAGGGCCAAAAATGCTCTGCTGCCAGCCGCGCCTATATCCCCGAAAGCCTATGGCCGCAGGTGAAAGCAGGTGTGCTGGCAAAGACTGCCAAAATAAAGGTGGGGGATGTGGCAGATTTTTCAAATTTCATGGGTGCTGTTATAGACGAAGCCGCCTTTAAATCCATCACGGGTTATATCGACTATGCAAACCAATCCGCCGATGCAGAGGTGCTTTGCGGCAGCTACGATGGCAGCAAAGGCTGGTTTGTGCAACCCACCATCATCCACGCCAAAGTGCCAGATTTTAAAACCATGCGCGAGGAGATTTTTGGGCCTGTGCTAACGGTTTATGTCTATCCTGATGCGGATTTTGACAAAGCCATACACAGCTGCAATACCGTAACCCCCTATGCCCTAACAGGCGCGATTTTTGCCCAGGACCGCCAGGCCCTGGTTGCGATGGAATCCGCCCTGGCAGATGCCGCCGGCAATTTTTATATCAACGATAAGCCCACGGGCGCGGTGGTAGGCCAGCAGCCATTTGGCGGCGGGCGCGCATCCGGCACAAACGATAAGGCGGGCAGTGTGCTAAATCTGTTGCGCTGGGTTAGCCCGCGCACAATAAAAGAGACCTTTGTGCCGCCGAAGGTTGTGGAATATCCGTATATGTCGTAACGGGGTATCATAAAATAGGCGAGCGCAGCTCGCCCCTACGAGCCTCGTAAATGTGTGGTAAAAGGGTAATAGCATGTATCCCCGTAGGGGCGAGCTGCGCTCGCCTGATATCCTGCAAACGTGACTAATACGGTTCACGCCATCTGCAATAATATTGCAGGGAACCATTCATGCGTTCCAATAACATGCACGGTAGTCATCGGAATGGATAAATCCATTCCCTACAAGCCGCCTGATATCCTACAGTCGAAACGACAGCAAGAGCGGCCACAAACTATCCGATAAACGAAAGGACGATGCAAATGACCAACCCAAACCTAAACTACGCAAATTACATGGAAGTAAAATGGAGCCCTGTGGACTTTAAGCTGATTTTTGCCAACCAAACCACCACCGCTGGCGGCGAGGCCATAGACCTGCACGAGCGCAGTTATATCTCCATTAGCCCGCAGCTGGCAAAGCAGTTTCTGCATGTACTGTCCTTTACGTTGCAACAATACGAAAGCACGGTGGGGGAGATAAATGTGCCGCTGCCATCTTTTGAGAATCCAAATAACTAATAAGGACAAGGAGAAATAACATGCTTTTACCATCAATATGTTTTCAAGGCAACTGCGACGAGGCCATTAGCTACTATAAAGAGACTATTGGAGCCCAGGTTAAGACCATCAACTATTTTCGCGATGCCCCGGCAGATTCCGGCATGGAAGGCCTGCCGCCGGATTTTGTGATGTATTCGGAGGTATCAATGTTTGGCATGACCATGGTGATGACTGATGGGGCGGAAAATCCAATGACAGGCGAGCCTTTTTGGTTTACCCTATCTTTCGATACCCCGGAAGAGGTGACGGCTGTTTTTAACAAACTGGCGGCTGACGGAAAAGTTACAGATCCCCTGGCATCGCAGTTTTGGGCAGCCCTAAACGGCTCGGTAGAAGACCGCTTTGGGGTGCATTGGAATATTGGTACAAATAATTAAAACGGTCAGGAATCCCCCATACCAAGTTGCAATCAAAATAATACTAACCGCGCGGGCACATAGCGTCACCTACAGCACGCACCCGCGCGCTAAGTATTATTAAGAACCTGTGTTCAATAAGCTGTCGCACGTCTTTTCGGCTGATTTTCCGCCACTCTGCGTCGGGCAAATCCTCGCGTGCCTTTGGGCACGCCACGGATTCACCCTCCTTGATTGGCGAAAAATCAGGCTCGAAAATCCGCGCAACCCATTATTGAACACAGGTTCTAAGATTGCAACTTGGTATCAGTCAGCAGTTTACTGCATCCAATCAAACAACCTAAGAATTGTAACTATACTCTGCTCCCTAGTATAAAGCCCCATAGGAGAAAACAAATTATCCCCAACACCATGCATAATACCAGCGGACTGTAAACGTCCTACAGCATCTATAGCCCAGGAAGATATTGATTCAGTATCAGCAAAGTCTGCATTTGATTGTGGTAATGTATGACCCAACACATCGGATAATCTTACAAGCATAACTGCTGCTTGTTCTCTTGTTAATGTAGCATCGGGATTAAAGTATCCGTCTCCTACTCCTAGTACTACACCTAAAGCGCCCATCTTTTGTACGTTTATGTCATCTGTATCGTTAAATGGTATTCTATATGGTATCTCTACTCCTGTATATGCTTCATGTAATGCTGTAGCGAAAGCTGCGAATTCTGCCCTTGTTGTTGGTTGGGTGTATAGGGATTGCAACAATACAGGTACTAGGCCGTTGGAGATTGCTGTGTTAACGGGTTCTATAGCCCAATCTGATGGCTGCTCCGGTGTTGATAGTTGGTATAGTGGGAGTTGTGGGTCGGTAACAACCGGTGCGGGAGTAGTTGCAGGAGTTGGTGTAGGTTGTAGTGTTGGGGTTGGGGTTGGTGTAGGTTGAGGTGTAGGAGTTGGGACAGGTGTTGGTGTTGGTGCAGCACCTGGAACTGTCCAAATGAGATATGTTCCGCCAGAGTGAAACATATTTGAGTCGCGTGAAAAGCTTACCTCAATTTCAAAAGTCTGCCCAGGCGAAAATTGATGTATAAATGGGTTTAAATCAAGAAATGTGTTGCCTCCCTCTCCAAAAATCGGAGCATTTCCACCAACATGCGGCCTATGCCAACCTAATATTCTGTATCCAGTGGCATGAGGCACAGGATTCCATCGTAAAATATTATTTGCATCCACATGAAGTCCGGCTATCGCCTGTGTGCCCGGCAAATCGCTAGTCCAAGTTACTGTATTGCTTAGCGGGCCTCTCGGTTGTATATCATCAAATATTGTCCAACCATCAGCATAATGATAGTTAGTGAGATGCGTAATGTATGCATGAATATTATGTGTGCCCGGCCCAATAGATTCACTACGCATATCAAAAAAACCGCTTGTTATCATAGCAGTAGACTGTATAGTAGCTGTTAAATAGAAACCGGTATCAGTACGAAATTCTAGATTTGCTAAGCCTGTGGGCCAGCTAGGAATGCTCCAATGCAAAATGTCACCTTCAAGTCGTAGGGTTGGTGTTGGTATTGTGCTTGCCTGTGTATTTATTGGCATAGCAACCATCACCGTAACGGCTATAAAGGCCGCCATCAAAAAAGCAAAGCCTCGCTTGTACCTAAAATTCTTCATAAAAAAATCCCTCCGTATCAATAATTTTTTGTAAAACTATTGTAACATAAGAGATTATATATATATATATTGACTAAAGTTTATAGCACATTTAGAGGATTTGTTAGGCAATATGTATAGTGATGTAGCGTGATATGTATGTCATCCTGGGTCAAGCCTGGGGTGGTGGGCCTTGGGGGTTTGTCGTTAGTCAAAAGGCCGCCCTGCTTGGACGGCCTTTTTTGCATACAAATCTATTTATTGCCGCTCATAATCCTGGCAAGCAAGATAACAATGCAGGCACCGCCAACGGATATAACGATGTTCATTATATCGAAACTAAAAGCACCGCCGAGATTTCCAAAGCCCAGCAATGAAGCAACAAAGCCGCCAACAAACGAGCCTACAATACCAAGGACGATATTAAGCAGCAGCGAGTTTCTGCTTTTCATGATTTTGCCGGCTATCCAGCCCACCAATGCACCAAACAATAGCCACAACAATACCGAGATAAGCATAAAGCCCAACCCCCTTTCTGATATAATAGATTACCAAAATTTTACATTCAAACTATTATATCATATGTCCCATTTTATGGCAATAGAAGAATTTGTATAGATGTGGCCGGTTTGCGTCGTCAATGATTTGCGTTGCTGGATTGCTTCGGGCTATATGACCCTTGGTACTCTGTAGTATCATTGCCCTCGCAATGACGCTGATGGAGGCTGCGTTTCATCAAGGGAGCAACGTC
>Ga0131853_10026554_pt1 | contig 10416 bp, 10 predicted proteins | sample TergutLab28metaG_FD_92764 | JGI IMG/M metagenome (GOLD analysis project Ga0131853, IMG submission 92764) | Labiotermes labralis P1 segment gut microbial communities from Petit-Saut dam, French Guiana - Lab288 P1 (version 2) (version 2) | ecosystem: Host-associated > Arthropoda: Insects >... | reverse complement strand
GCCGCGGCGGCGGGAGCGGCCGGAGCCGCCGGGGCCTCGGCGGCGGGAGCGTTCTGGGCGGCCGGCGCGGCCGGCGCCTCGACGACCGGAGCCTCGGCGGCCGGACGCGGTGCCGGCTTCGGGCCCGGCTTGGGACCGGTCGGACGGCTGGGGGCGGCAGCAGCCGCGGGGGCCTCGGCAGCCGGGGCCGCGGGCGCGGCCTCGGCGGGCTTCTCGGCCTTGGGGGCGGCCTTGGCAGCCGGCGCGGCCGGCTTCTCGGCCTTCTCGGCGGCCTTGTTGGCGCCGAGCTCGGCACCGTAGGTCGCCTCGAACTTCTTGACGGCAGGCAGCTCGATGCTGGAGGAGGCGGTCTTGGCGAACTCGCCGATGGCGCTCAGCTTCTCCAGCGCCTCCTTGCTGGTGATGCCGTACTGCTTTGCGAGTTCGGAAACTCGGGTCTTGGCCACAATTCTCCTTCTGGCCTTAAGACCCCGTCTCTCGGGTGGAACGCTTAAGACCGTTAGTGGTTGGTGCTGCGTGAACAGCGGAGGGGGCTCATCGCGAGTTACTCATCGAGTGCTCATGAGCTGGTGCTCCAGTTCCTGGTCGTATCCATCGGGAGTGTCGAGTCGAGGTACTCCCCCACAGCCGCGGCGCTGAGCCCGCCCTCGCACCGCAGTGCTCGGCCGAACGCCCTACGCCGGACCGCAAGGTCGTAGCACTCGGTGGTGGGATGCAGGTGTGCTCCACGACCGGGTGCGGTGCCCGTGGGATCGGGGACGACGGCCGGATGGCCGTCGACGAGACCCGCGGTCACCCGCAACAACTCGCTCTTGGCGGCCCGCTTCCGACAGCCGACACAGGTCCGGACGGGTCCGGTCAGGGTCGAATCGTCGAAGCGTGCCACCGAAGATCAATCCTAGCGTCTCGGCCCGGCCGTTATCGAACCGGGACCGCGACCTGCCTCTTACCTGTGCGCCGGGCGCTCAGGCGCCGGGCTCCGCCTGCTCCTCGTCGCTGCGGATGTCGATGCGCCAGCCGGTCAGGCGGGCGGCGAGACGGGCGTTCTGCCCCTCCTTGCCGATCGCCAGCGAGAGCTGGTAGTCCGGGACGACGACGCGGGCCGACTTGGTCGCCGGGTCGACGATCTCGACCGAGGTGACCCGGGCCGGCGAGAGCGCGCTGGCGACCAGCGTCGCCGGGTCGTCCGACCAGTCCACGATGTCGATCTTCTCGCCGTGCAGCTCCGCCATCACCTGGCGCACCCGCTGGCCCATCGGGCCGATGCAGGCGCCCTTGGCGTTGACGCCCGACGTGGTCGCCTTGACCGCGATCTTGGTGCGGTGACCGGCCTCGCGGGCGATCGCGGCGATCTCGACGGTGCCGTCGGCGATCTCGGGGACCTCGAAGGCGAAGAGCTTCTTGACCAGCGTCGGGTGGCTGCGCGAGAGCGTGATCTGCGGACCGCGCATGCCCTTGCGTACGCTCATCACCAGGCACTTGATCCGGGTGCCGTGCTCGTACCGCTCACCCGGGACCCGCTCGCTGACCGGCAGCAGCGCCTCGATCTTGCCGAGGTCCACCATCACGTCGTCGGGGTTGCGACCCTGCTGGATGACGCCGGAGATGATGTCGCCCTCCTTGCCGGAGAACTCGCCGAACTTCACCTCGTCCTCGGCGTCGCGGAGCCGCTGCAGCACGATCTGGCGGGCGGTGGTCGCCGCGATCCGGCCGAAGCCGTCCGGGGTGTCGTCGTACTCGCCGATCTGCTTGCCCTCGTCGTCGAGCTCGGCCGCGAGGACGCGGACGTGCCCGCTCTTGCGGTCCAGCTCGACCCGCGCCTTGGGGTTGGCGCCCGGAGTCTTGTGGTACGCGGTCAGCAGGCCCTGCTCGATCGCCTCGACCAGCACGTCGAAGGAGATCTCGCGCTCCCGCTCCAGGGATCGCAGGATGCTCAGGTCGATGTCCATCAGGCCTCTTCCGCCTCGTCGTTCTCGTCTGCCGTCTTCTTGAACTCGATCTGCACCAGCGCCTTCGCGATGTCGGCGTACGCGACCGCACGGGCCTCGCCGTCCACCTCGAGGGTCACCTGCTCCTCGTCGGAGCCGCGGATGCGGCCGGTGACCGCACCGCCCTCGACCAGGGTCGCCTTGACCAGCCGACCGGCGTTGCGCCGCCAGTGCCGCGGCAGGGCCAACGGCCGGTCGACGCCGCGCGAGGTCACCTCGAGGGTGTACGGCAGCGCGCCCATCACGTCGGAGTCCTCGTCGTCCAGGATCTCGCTGATCGCGCGGGTCGCGTCGGCGACGTCGTCCAGGGTGATCCCGCCGTCCTTGTCGACCGCGATCCGCAGCACCCGGCGCTTGCCCGCCGGTGTCAGCTCGATCGCCTCGATGTCGAAGCCCAGGTCTCGCAGCGGCTGCGCGATGACGGCGTCGATGCGCGCTTCGGTGGCGCCCGGTCCGGCCATGGGACGTCCCTCCTGGATCCTGTTGTGAGGTGCAGTTGTGAGCCTTCACCCTACCGGGTCGGCGGGCCCCAACCGATATGGTCGGCGCCGTGATGAGCCCGACCCCCACCCCTCCTGCGGGCCCCTCCCGACGGGCCGCGCTGCGGATCGGCCTGGGGATCGGCCTGGGGATCGCCGCAGCGGGTCCGCTGGCGGTCGTCCTGTCCGCCTGCTCGGGCTCCGAGGCCCGGGACCGGCTCGACGCGGGCGTCGACCGGCTGGAGGCGCCGAGGCGTACGCCACCGGCTCCGCCCAACCCGGATCAGCCGGCCGTGGACGCCGTCATCGGCGCCACCCTGGGACTGGTCTCGGCGCTGCGGCCGCTCCGGGGCAAGGACCCGGTCTTCGCCGATCTGGTCGCGCTGCACGACGCGCACCTCGAGCGGCTCGGCGCCGCATCGGGTTCGGGGTCGGGATCGGCCTCGTCCGCCACGGCGGCCGTGAGCCTGGACGGCTCGCGGGCGCAGGTGCGAGCGCGCGAGCACGATCTCGCCGGCGTTCTGGCCCAGCGGGCCGGCTCCGTCCAGGACGGCCAGCTGGCGCGCTTGCTGGCCGCGATGAGCGCCGCCGTCCAGCAACGCGTGGAGATGCTGTCGTGAGCCGGCTGATCACCGTGCTGCGCGCCGGGCTCACGGACGAGCACGCTACGGTCTACCTGTTCAGCGTGCTCGGCAGCCGGGTCTCCCCCGGCTCGCTCGCGAACACGCTCGGCGCCTCGTTCCAGGCCCACCGCGACGCCCGGGACGCCTTGATCGAGCGGCTCGCCGCGCTCGGCGACAGCGCGCCGCCCGGAGCCGCGCCGGCGTACGACCTGCCGGACGGGCTCGGCACCGACCCGGGCGTACGCGCGGCGGCGCTGGCCGTCGAGCAGCGCGCCATGGCCGGGTACGGCCAGCAGGTGGCCGCCACCCGCGGCGCCGACCGGACCCGGGCGATCGGGTGGCTCGGCGCGACCGCCGTACGCCAGCTCGCGTACGGCGGCTCCCCCAGCGAGCTTCCCGGGCTCTAGGCCCGGCGCATGTCCCCGGTCTCGACGAACCGCTGGTGCCAGCCGAGCGCCTCGGGGAGCAGGTGCGGGGTGTGCTGGGCGTGCGGCCGGGACGCCCGCGCCCGAGCGACGTAGTCGGTGAGCGCGTCGCGGTAGTCGGGGTGGGCGCAGTGCGCGATGATCCGCTCCGAGCGGGCGCTCGGCGAGAGCCCGCGCAGGTCGGCCAGGCCCTGCTCGGTGATGAGCACGTGCACGTCGTGCTCGGTGTGGTCGACGTGGCTGGCCATCGGCACGATCGAGGAGATCGCGCCGCCCTTGGCGGTGGACGGCGACACGAAGAAGTTGAGGAAGGCGTTGCGGGCGAAGTCACCCGAGCCGCCGATGCCGTTCATGATCGCGCTGCCCATCACGTGGGTGCTGTTGACGTTGCCGTAGATGTCGGCCTCGATCATGCCGTTGATCGCGATGATGCCGAGCCGGCGGACCAGCTCAGGGTGGTTCGAGATCTCCTCGCTGCGCAGAAGGATCCGGCCCTTGTAGGCGTCGACGTTGGTCATGAACCGGCGTACGCCCTCCGGGGAGAGGCCGAAGCTGGTGGCCGAGACGCCGGTCAGCTTGCCGGCGTCGAGCAGATCGAGCAGCCCGTCCTGGATCACCTCGGTGTAGGAGGTCATCCCCTCGAACTCGGCGTCGAGCAGCCCGGCCATCACCGCGTTGGCGACGTTGCCCACGCCCGACTGCAGCGGCAGCAGCGAGGCCGGCATCCGGCCGGCGCGAACCTCGTGGCGGAGGAAGTCGACCAGCAGGTCGGCCATCGCCCGGGAGTCCTCGTCGACCGGCTTGAGCGGGCTGTTGCGGTCCGGGGCGTCGGTCTCCACGACCGCGACCACCTTCGCCGGGTCGACGTGCAGGTACGGCTCACCGATCCGCTGCATCGGCGAGGTCATCTGGATCGGGCGCCGCTCCGGCGGCAGCGCCGAGCCGTAGTAGATGTCGTGGAAGCCCTCGAGCTCGCGCGGCTGCCAGGCGTTGACCTCGAGGATCACCCGCTGGGCCTGGTCGAGCCAGGTCTTGTTGTTGCCGACGCTGGAGCTCGGCACCAGCAGCCCGTTGGGCAGGATCGCGGCGACCTCGACGACGGCCACGTCCAGCGGTCCGTAGAAGCCGAACCACATGTGCTGGGCGCTGTGCGAGAGGTGTGCGTCGACGTACTCGACCTCGCCGGCGTTGATCAGCCGACGCAGCTCCGGGTCGGAGTTGTACGGCAGCCGCTTGGAGAGCCCGTGCGCCTCGGCGAGCAGCCCGTCCACCTCGGGCGCGGTCGAGGCGCCGGACCACAGCTGGACCCGGAACTCGTCCCCGGCCGCGTGCGCGGCCCGGATCCGCTCGGCCAGCGCGATCGGCACCGCCTTGGGGTAGCCGGCGCCGGTGAAGCCGCTGATCCCGACCCGGTCGCCCGGCCGGATGTGGCCGGCGGCCTCCTGCGCGGAGACCACCTTCGCCGCCAGCGTCGGGCAGGTGATCCGCGCGGAGGCCATCGCCTCAGCCCTCGTACTCGTCGCCGCGCACGAGCGCGGTGAGGTGCGCGACCGCGTCCGGCAGCGAGACGTCGGTCTTCTCGCCGGTACGGCGGTCCTTGACCTCGATCAGGCCCTCGGCCAGGCCGCGGCCCACCGTGACGATCGTCGGCACGCCGATCAGCTCGGCATCCTTGAACTTCACGCCGGGGCTGATCTTGCCCTCGCGGTCGTCGTAGAGCACGTCGAGGCCGGCCGCGACCAGCTCCTCGACCAGCTTCCCGGCGTACTCGAACAGGGCCGGGTCCTTGCCCGCCGCGACGACGTGCAGGTCGTACGGCGCGATGTGGCGCGGCCAGCACAGCCCGATCTCGTCGAGGGTGCCCTCCGCGATCGCGGCCACGGCGCGGGTGACGCCGATGCCGTACGAGCCCATCGTCACGGTCTGCAGCTTTCCGTTGACGTCGAGGACCTGGAGGCCGAGCGCCTCGGCGTACTTCTTGCCGAGCTGGAAGACGTGGCCCATCTCGATGCCCTTGGCGGTCTCGAGCACGCCGTCGGCGCAGGCCGGGCAGTGGTCGCCGTCGCGGACATCGGCGGCCTCGATGGTGCCGTCGGGGGTGAAGTCACGGCCGGCGACCAGGTCGAGGACGTGCTTGCCGGCCTCGTTGGCGCCGGTGACCCAGGCGGTGCCGGCGGACACCCGCGGGTCGACCAGGTACCGGATGCCGCTGGCGGACTCCTCGCCCAGGACCTCGGGGCCGATGTAGCCCTTGACCAGGGTGGCGTGCTTCTGGAATTCGGCCTCGGTCATCGGGGCGACCTCGATCGGCTCCAGCTGGCCCTCGAGCCGCTTGGTGTCGACCTCGCGGTCGCCGGGCAGGCCGATGGCGAGCGGCTCGGTGGTGCCGTCGGGGTGGGTGAGCGTGACGAGCACGTTCTTCAGGGTGTCGCCGGCGGCCCAGGGCCGGTCGGTGCGCGGGTGCTGCTCGTTGAGCAGGGCGACCAGCGAGTCGATGGTCGGGGTGTCGGGGGTGCTCTCGACGTGCTTGGCGACGAGCCCCTCCACCGTCGTGGCCTCGGGGGCGCGGACCGCGACGGCCTCGACGTTGGCGGCGTAGTCGCAGTGGGTGCAGCGGACGTACGTGTCCTCGCCGACGTCGGCCTTGGCCAGGAACTCCTCGGACTTCGAGCCGCCCATCGCGCCGGCGGTCGCCTTGACGATCGCGTAGTCGAAGCCGAGCTGGTCGAAGATCCGGACGTACGCGTCGCGGTGCGCCTGGTAGGACGCCTCCAGGCCGGCCTCGTCGATGTCGAAGGAGTAGGAGTCCTTCATGGTGAACTCGCGGCCGCGGAGCAGGCCCGCGCGGGGCCGCGCCTCGTCGCGGTACTTGGTCTGGATCTGGTACAGGCTCAGCGGCAGGTCCTTGTAGGAGCTGTACATGTCCTTGACCAGGAGGGTGAACATCTCCTCGTGGGTCGGACCCAGGAGATAGTCGCCGTCCTTGCGGTCCTTGAGCCGGAAGATGCCGTCGCCGTACTCCGTCCAGCGGTTGGTCGCCTCGTACGGCTCACGCGGCAGCAGCGCGGGGAAGAGCACCTCCTGGGCGCCGATCACGTTCATCTCCGTACGGATGATGCCCTCGACCTTGGCCCGGACCCGCAGGCCCAGCGGCAGCCAGGTGTAGATGCCCGGGGCCGCGCGGCGGATGTAGCCCGCGCGGACGAGCAGCTTGTGGCTCGCGACCTCGGCGTCGGCCGGGTCCTCTCGCAGGGTCCGCAGGAACAGGGTCGATATCCGGGCCAGCATGGGCGCAAGGCTATCGGCGCGCCCTCGGTGGGCGCGAGCCGGTTCCACCCTCTCGATAGTCCGGGACGTTCTGGCTGGCTCACAGCCCGTACGGACAGCCAGAACGTCCCGGACTATCCGGCGCTCTCCCCTAGTTCCCGGCGCTCACCTGGAGCACGCGGTCGGTCATGGCCGGGGACTCACCACCGATGAGGTACGCGGTCGAGCCGACCTCCGCCACGCCGGCGTCGGCCAGGGGCATCGGCAGCCGGCCGGCCGCGGTGAACCGGCCCGACGCCGGGTCGAACCACCACATCGTGCTGAGCGGCGTGTTCGGGTCGCTGCGGCCACCGACCAGCAGGATCCGGCTCCCGAACGGCATCGCCATCGTGTGCCCGATCCGGACCGGAAGGTGGGCGACGACCTGGGCCTTGCCGGTGGTCGGGTCGATGCGCTGCACCGCGGTCTGCATGACGCCGCCGACCTCGCCGCCGAAGAGCCAGACCGAGCCGTCGGCGACCGCCGAGGCGGCGTAGCGCACCGGCACCGGCAGGTGGCCGATCGTGTGCCACGCCCGGCCGTCGGTGGAGGCCAGGATGTCCGGCTCCGCCGGCCGGGAGCCGTTGTAGCCGCCGAGGGCGAGCATCCCGCCGCCGGCGCCGACGACGGTCAGGTCCGAGCGCGCCTGCGGGAGGTGGCCGACGATCTTCCAGCCGGCCCCGGTGCTGGCCTGGACGACGGACTGCTCGCTGGCGTTGCCGCCACCGACCACGAAGGTCGTACCGGCGATCGTCGTGCCTGCGGTGTCGTGGACCGCCACCGGCAGCGCCGGGCGTCGGGTGAGGCGACCGGTCGCGAGATCGAGACCGTACGCGTCGGCGAGCGAGTGATCGCCCGGCAGCAGTCCGCCGGCGATCACGACCCGTGACCCGGAGAGCGGCGCGACCGCCTCGCGGCTGAGCGCCTGCGGCAGCCGGTACGGCAGCACCTGGATCCGCGGACGCACGCGGCCTGCGGGGGTGGCCAGCGTGGCCAGCGTGGTCTGGGCGGCCGGTCCGGTGGTCCACGTCGGGGCGCCGGCCGGCGTCGACGAGGTCGCGGGCCGGGCGGTGCCGCCGCAGCCGGTCAGCAGCAGGGCGGCCGCCGCGGTGGCGGCCAGGCGGATGGTGGTCGGCACGGTCGCGGTCATCGCATCGTCCCGGTGTGGCCGAGCGAGTAGCGGCCGGGCTGGGGCCACACCAGCAGGCCGTGCGGGCTCCGGCCCGGCACCTTGATCCGGGCGATCAGCTTGCCTGTGGTGGTGTCCCAGCCGTAGACCTCGCCGTCGTACCGGCCCGAGAGCCACAGCGTCTTGCCGTCGGCCGAGAGGCCGCCCATGTCGGGCGAACCGCCACCGGGGATCTTCCAGGTCTGGACGAACCGATGGCTGCCCAGGTCGAAGACCTGGACGGCACCGGACATCCGCATCGAGACGTACGCCAGCTTCTGGTCGCGGCTGAAGTAGATGCCGTGCGGCATCATCAGGGTCGGGTAGGCGTGGGCGACCCGGAAGTGGTCCCACGGGATCTGCAGCAGCAGGTCACGCCCCATGTCGGCGACGTAGAAGCTGCGCCCGTCCGGCGCCAGGCGTACGTCCTGCGGCTTGCTCGGCTTCGGCAGCGTGATCCGCCCGATCACCTTGTGGTCGAGCGTGGAGACCTTGAGCAGCGAGCCGGAGAACTCGCACGAGACGATGAAGTAGCGCCCGTTGGCGGAGAAGTCGGCGTGGTTGGGGCCCGAGCAGCTCGGGTCGCTCAGGACGTACTGGCGCTTGAAGGTCCTCGGGTCCGACCAGACGATCTGCTGGTGCTGCTCGTCCATCACGATGGCGTGCTTGCCGTCGGGGGTGAAGTAGAGGTTGTACGGCCGATCGGTCGCCACCGTGCCGGTCATCGTGCCCGTCTTCGGGTCGAGCTCGGCGAGATGGTCGGACGCGCTCGCCTCGACGTACAGCCTGGAGAGGTCGTAGGACGGCGTCACGTGCTGGTTGAGCACGCCGGTCGGCAGGGTGCGGACGATCTTGTGGGTCTTCTGCGAGATCACCCACGTGACCGCGGGCCCGGAGGCGTCGCTGTCGGGGACGTAGAGGTACTGCGGATCGTGCGCCACGCTCGGCGCGAGATCGCCGGGCGCATCCGCCGCGTACACCCCGCCGGGCAGCTCCGGCGGCATCCCCGGCAGCGGGTCGCGGAAGGGCCCGCGCGTAGGACCGGCTCCCAGCGCCGCGGTGGTGGACGGTGACGACGTGGGGGTGGCGGTCGTCGGCGCCGGGGTGGGCGGATTGCCGCCACAGGCGCTCAGCAGGGCCAGCGCCGCGACGGCGACCATCGCGGGGGCGAACGGCAGCCGCACTCGGCCTCCTCGGGATCGGCGGGTCACCACCGTTCTACCGGCCCGAGGGTGACGCCAACATGACAGCCGAGGAGTCTGGTACCTGACCTTGCTCACCTCCCACCGGCGTGTCGGTGTGAGAAAGGTCAGGTACCTCAGAACATCACGGTGGCGAAGGTGGCCGTCTGCCGGAAGCCGACCCGCTCGTACGCGGTCCGGGCGGCGGTGTTCCAGTCGTTCACGTAGAGCGAGACAGCGGGAGCGATCTCGCGGCGTACGGTGTCGACCACCGCTGCCATGCCGCTGGTCGCCAGCCCCTGGCCGCGGCGGTCGGGGACGACGTACACGCCCTGGATCTGGGCGGCGTACGGGGAGGCGCAGGCGACCTCGGCCTTGAAGACGACCCGGCCCTCCTCCACCCGGACGAACGACCAGCCGCGGCTGATCAGCTGCAGCACCCGCGCCCGGTAGAGGTCTCCCCCGCCACCGACCTCGGGCGAGACGCCGACCTCCTCGGTATACATCGCGACGCAGGCCGGATAGAGCCGGTCGAAGTCGGCCCGGGTCGAGCGCCGGACCAACGGATCGGGCGCCACCGCCGGCGGCCGGTCGAGGACGAGGTGGGGCTGGACCCAGCGCTGCTCACGGGGGCGTCCCCACGACGCGGCGACGGTGTCCCACAGCACGCGGACCGGCCCGGCGGGGCCGACCAGGGTGGAGACCGTACGCCCGCGGGTCAGGGCGCGCTCACCGAAGGCGCGCGCGTCCTCGGCGGAGGCGTTGATCGGCACCAGGTTGGCGCCGACGTGGCAGGCGGCAGCCAGGTCGCCGTCGACCCAGCGACCCCAGACCTCGCCGCCGAGCCAGCGCGGGTCGAGGCTGGTCGTACGGGCCCGGTGGTCGGCGAAGACGTTGACCACCGGATCGCGTCCGGTCAGCTCGAGGAACGCGGCCAGGTCGGCCGGCCCGAGCGGCCGGATCCCCTGACGCATGGTGAGCACGGGGTGAGCCTACGACCTCCGCGCACCTGACGTTTCACACCCCGACACGCCGGTACGAGGTGCGGAACGTCAGGTGCCAGGGATCACGAGACGCTGACCTCGGCGGAGGCGCCCTCGACCGGCTCCATCTCCTCGGCCAGCCGCATGGCCTCCTCGATCAGGGTCTCCACGATCTGCGACTCGGGCACCGTCTTGATGACCTCGCCCTTGACGAAGATCTGGCCCTTGCCGTTGCCCGAGGCGACGCCGAGGTCGGCCTCGCG
>Ga0131853_10026552_pt1 | contig 10416 bp, 2 predicted proteins | sample TergutLab28metaG_FD_92764 | JGI IMG/M metagenome (GOLD analysis project Ga0131853, IMG submission 92764) | Labiotermes labralis P1 segment gut microbial communities from Petit-Saut dam, French Guiana - Lab288 P1 (version 2) (version 2) | ecosystem: Host-associated > Arthropoda: Insects >... | reverse complement strand
ATTATCAAAATCAGCAAAGGAACCCACATCTTGGAACCTTAAAATAATAGACACTTCCTACTCATCTGGTTCAAGGGGAGGTTTGGGAAAGAATCAGGGTTCAACCGCCGCTCAACCACCCCCCCCCCCCACACACACACACACGTTCTCATTGAAAGTCAGCAATTACCTTCGTTACATAGCAACAGTTTCCTGGTTTTTCAACTGTTTTGCTGTTGCCAACTGAAGGATCGGTGATCCAGCTTTCCTGTTGTCTGCCTGAGGAAGTTACCTCAGCAATTCACCATAAACTGCCGTGGGAGAGCATCCATATAAGAACGAATTGCTTCCCTCATGCAGCTACTACTGTCGGCATATGTACAATAAAATACAACAAAATAAATTAAATATAAAATAACATTTTTTACGGGGCACTACAATATGCATGTCATCATGCTAATTCATTATTATATTTAGTCATATTAATCACCTCGTTAGGTTATTTATTTTATCTTCAGTTTCCGTAAAAAATAAGGACTTCCTGAGCAACTCCTATCTTGTCATCAATGACTCTGCTCCTCAAGTTCTTGGTCTCTATATTAGGCCATACAAATAGACTTTTTTTTGGGGGGGGGGGGAAGCTGAACACAAATATTGAAGAGTCACACAAATTCGCGACAAACTGTCTCCAACACTATGCCAACATCACTTTCCATGATTTCCTATGACATTTATTCGTATAATTCCAAGTGATTTGCATATAGTTTGAATTATGTGAATAATATGCTTAATGGGCCGGATCTTTAGAATATACAGATTCCTCACACTCAAACTGACACCTAAGACGCTATCAATATTGAACTGACCAGTCCACTTCATCCCTCAAACTGTTCCATAACCTAATTAAATCTCACGTATGAGGGACAGCGTATCACATCAAACAGGGCAGCTCCAAAGTAATGGTGTAAAGCTTCTGATGTGTTACATATCTTTAGTACAGGAACTCCTCATACAGTAAGTCAGACCACCAGGCAAACAACTGCTGAATGCTATCTCTTCGGTTCAAATTCTGCCAGCTCATCTCTTTATGGGGTATTACGTACAACCACTGAACGAAGCCGGCTACAAGTAACGACATCCCAGCCGCTTGTGGCGCCACGAGGCCTTTTGCACAGAGTACCATTGAACTTTTCACCGGGGTGCTCGTGATCTACTCTAATCCATGCTCGTGATCACAGATCATCTAGTGATCATCCGTGGTCAGTTTTTTCATCTTAAAAGTTTGCTGGAAATAGAAAAGAGGAGAAATAACTTGCGCATTTTGTGCGGTAGGAAATGTCCGTGTCGAAAGCTTCAGGATTTTCGGGTACTTGTAGACACTAATTACTTTAGCTTGTAAACGAAGTATGTTCAGTAAATGTTAGCGATACTAATACTGACATTATTTTTGTATGTTCGTAGTTGCTCTCAGAAGGTGGGCATACAACTTGTCTGGCTTCAATAAATACGGTAAGTCGGAGATTAATGAAGTGATGTTGGATGGTATGGTACAGTGTATGGGAGACTTTGGTACTAACTGTGGAAGAGTGTTAGTATTGATATGCACACATCCTCATAGTAAAGTATCTGAAAACCCTACCTAACCTTCAAATAATCCACTGACCTCATAATACAGAGAGAATAGCAAATTGTGCTTTAAATGCATAAAAATACCGCGCTGTATTGGTAGATGCGACAGAAAGTTAAGTGAACTGTGTCTAGTGTTTGTTAGCCAACATATTTTGTGTTCGTGAGTGCTGAAAGCAACTGCAATCCTAGTTTACCATGTCAGACATATTGTCCTTTTTAGAAAAGAGCTATTTGCCCATGTGTGGTTTACATATGGTGAGGATGAAAAACGCCAGTACCTTTCAAAAAATGAATCTTGGCTATTCATCCCATTAACTGTATAGAAGTAAAATTATGAGATAGACATATTCTGCTGAAATTTAGTATTTCGTTGCTGTTTTGTCTGTTTGAGGCCTTCATCATGATGACTGTTATGATGAGGATACACCAGATGTAAAGGAAGCTTTAAGACGACTGCCAGCACATTTGGTAGATGAACGTAACTTTCGGATTATACGTGCCATGCAGCTGTCAATCCAGAAGACCATACTGCCAAAAGAAGAGTGGGTAAAATTTGAGGAAGTGAGTATGATTTCATTTTCCAAGGAATTTATCATCCAAGTAAAACAAGGAGCATATAGTAATAAAAAATGCAATTGGTGTTCCTCAAGATGTGTACAGGTTATTAATTAGTGGCTTACAAAAAACAGGATGGAGGATTCTGCTTTTTTTCTGTCATGAAGATGCGTAGGTAGAGGACACATTATTAACTTCTGTGGTAGGTAGGTGTTAGTGGTCAGCACTGGCTGGAAACAAAGGTGTTATCCCTTGAAATTCTGAATTTTAATCACTTTCCTACTGAATATGTAAATGGATTAACGAAGAGCCTTTTTTTCACTAGGTCTTGTCATGTTGGGAGACAATCTTGAAATTAAAAGTAAATATGCTGAAAGAGAACAAGTGAGCATCTTTAAGGAACATCAGTTTGTGTTTGTTTCAGGATCATAGATACTTGAAGCCATACATTGAAGAAGTGGCTAGGGAGCGACAGGAAAAAGAAGAATGGAAGAAGAAATGAACATAGTGAAAGTGTAATTAATGTCATGTCTGTAGACTCTTTTGAATTTGTACATAAATATTAGTATTTAAACAGAAAATAAATTGTCTCTAACTGGAATATAAACCTTTCACATTTTCTTTCTTAGCAAATGTACTGTATTTCTTTAAGTCATTGAACGTATTAGGTTGAAGTTAGAGGAGAAACCGAATCAAATAAACACCATCACACGTGCTTGTAACAAAATTCCAAAGGATCTGAGAATCTTTTTTGACAGGTTTGTATTTGACACACACATGCAGGTAAAAGTGAAATAAATGCCCAAAGTATTTGGCTTGTGAAGTTGCAGTCCTGCAAATTTTGGGTATCTTTCTTCTCAACCCTGTTTTCTCAGTAGTGTATTAAAATATCCTGCACACGTGTCACTGGCTCGGGTATGTTAAAATGTTTAAAACTGGCCTGGCACTGCAGCCACGTGTGTGCGATCTTGTGTGCAACCCTTTCTGAATTAGCATTCACAGAAATCTCATGGTGTGAGAAAGATGTGGCCCAGGTGCTTAGAAACCAGTACTGCATCACTAACTTGAAGGTGCCAACAGCATGTATTTCCCAGCAGATTTCCATCCAAGTACATGACACAAAAGGGACTTCAGTAATTGATGGGGAACTGATGTCAACCTAGCCCGTGACTGTTCGCACTGGTTCAGGCAAGTAGACTTCGCAGCCATGTATGGTGTGTCATATCTGTGTATGTAAAGTTCACCCTAGAACATGTCATGAAGGCACAGAACGGGAGTAGAGGTATAGCTCTACTCTTTCTTTAACCTTGGCGCTAGAAGGGGTGAGTGGTCAATGCCACGCCCTGGCCGCTTTACCCCCGGGAAAGACTCCGTACCCATTGTACAGGAGGCTGGGTGGGCCCCAGGGCTGGTCTGGACTGGCATGGAAATTGCGCCTGCACTGGGATTCGATCCCCAGACCGTCCAGCCTTGTCTGCCAGTCTGCCTTGTGATAGGTCCATAGTCTGTGAGATTTCAGACTTCTGCCGCGTTGTAGATGAGCCTTTGCTCTTCCGGGTTATTACGCAGCATATTTTGGTAGCTCTTTACCAACATTCTTGTACAATGCTCCTTGTTCTTTTTCCCCCCCCCCCCCTCCCCCCACTCCCATGCTCCAACCTCACTGTCTCACTGACTTTCCCTAAGAACCAATCACGGCCAACACAATGTTATATAAACATGCTTTGGCCTGTAACTGGCATTCTTTTTGGACTGCTTGATCTTTGAATAAGAGTGTGATAGGCTATCCCAAAATGTTGGTAAACAATGCAGAAGGGCAAAGACCTCAGGTCCACAGACTATTCCACAGTAAGTTCTCCATAGAATGTGATCTAGTGCTATCACTTTCAAATTCCAGTATCTTCTCTTTTTTGTTGGGGTCCTTAGTAGCTGTTTATGTCTTCTTCCTTGTCTTCTAGTCCTTTGTATCTTTTCTTCAATAACATGTTTTATAAGTCAGCCTTCCTATTTTACTGTTGCATGTAGGATGTTCCTTCCTTCCTTGACTATGTAATAAGGCAGAACAGTAAGAGGAATTATTTTATGAACTGGGAAAAATATATGATCAGACCATCTTCTGTTACGGTCTTGATTTATCTTTCCACTAACCTGATTTCTGTTTATTTTATTACTTCACACCACATATATAATGCACGCACTAATATACGTCAGCACAAGAAGTATTTATTGGAGTAACAGGCTACATGTTTCAACCTGTTAACAGGTCATCATCAGGCCTCCAGGAGAACAAGTCAAAGGTACTGTTAAGAAACTGGGATCCCAATATTATTTACAGTTGTAAACAAATATAAAATCTGGTACTGGATAAAATATTATACATACATTACCTAGTTAAAACAATTCACACATGAGTGGGTATTTGACACTTGGGACAGTATTTGTTATCATTAAATTGTTGGCTGGATTATGGGCACTACTGTGTTTTCACTCGGTACGGTGAGAATCGTGTGGTATTGCCTCTCAGGGTTTTCCGTGTTGCCCAGTATATTTCAAATTGGCGGTCAGAACTGGCTAGTTATTACTATCTGTATTTCCAACTGGGTAAGTTGTATGGGTGCACCTTGTGTTAGGATCTGTGATCAGATATATTAAAGAAATAAATTTGCTGACTGTAGAAGGTATGTATTAGTGTGTTCATTATATACTTCAATAGAGCACTTTGTGATGCCTTCTCTAAAGTTTGCACAACATGTTCTTGGAACTGACAGATTCCCACTTAATCCTGAGGATTATATGGCTTTGAGGAATGCCTCAGTGTAACGTCCAATAATGTAAACTTGGAGACTTAACGCCCACACTATGTATACATGTACTTTTATGCTAATAAACCTTATAAGTCATCTCATAATTTTTCTTTATTTAGTGATATGTTCAGCACAGGCAACCTGCAATGGCAGTTATGTATCTGGAGGCCATCTCCTACTACTGAAACCTGATGACAGACAGTGGCAGAGAGCCCATTAACCCTTATCCTGCTAACGTGGAGAATGGGGTGAGCTTCTAATAATGCCAGCAGATGGCAGATGGGATTTAACTCGGCGCTAAAAGGGTTAAACATGGCCCTTTAATTTCTTCCCATAAATAATGCCATTAATTTTGTGGTGGAAAGGTAGTAGTAAAAATAAGGTAGTGATGTGTAACTTAACCCTTTAAATGCCAAGTTAAATCCCATCTGCTGGCATTATTAGGAGCTCACCATATTCTGCATGTTAACAGGATAAAGGCTAATGATACTTATTTCTGGCAGCTTTGTGAATTGAGGTACTAATGGGTCATGGCTAATAACTAAACTCTATAATATGATTTTTGCTACCTAATTTATATATTTATATATGTATAAAAACATATCAAAGAAACTAAAATTAAGACTAAAGAACACAACAATAGACAAAATGTTAACATATGCATCAGAAACTTGGGACACTAACAAAGAGGGATAGAAAGCAATTGTAACATTTTTTAAAGGAAAGTGTATAGAAGAATATTAGGCCCAGTATATGGCAACGATAAAGAAAATTGGAGGATATTAACCAATAAAGAAATTTATGCAAGTGTTAAAAAACCTACTATAATAGAGATAATAAGGTTAAATACATTATGTTGGTTTGCGCATGTACAGAGAATGGAAGGAAATAGAATTCCCAAAAGGGTATTATATATGAATTTGGGAACAACAAGACTGAGAGGTAGACCAAGAAATAGATGGGAAGATGAGGTGAGAGAGGATGGAAGAATAGTTGGTGGAGAAGAGTGGCAGGAAAAAGTACGTAACAGAGAGGAATGGAAGAAGCTCCTGAGAACGGCAAGGAATTGTCACATTCTGCACATGCCAACGGAATGAATGAATGAATTTATACGGGTGGAAGCATTACAGGGAAAGTGTTTCATGTGATCTGCCAAGGAGCAATTTAAAAGTTGCTGGCATATTTTTATAACATGGCACCATGACAACTATTTTTTTTCCCAACTACATTTCAGGTATATCTGATTATTCTTGAAATTAATAATAATAATAATACCCCCACATTTTATAAAGACATACTGCTATTTAGAATATGCACATCATTAAAATTTTTGCTGACCTTTTATTTAGAATTAGCTGTAGATCAGATAAATTTTAAGCTGATGAAGCATGTAACTGTCATGTAAAAATACATGGGGAAATTAGAGATGAGACTAAATATTGTAATATATTACAGGGTCAGTGTAAAGTCCCTATTCTCCTGTCTGAAGTAGGATATACGTTACAGTGGAAGTTGAAAGCAATGTACAGTACTTACAACAATGTTGGAAGTGACCCCTATGGGCATGGGCATGTGACACGAGGTCACGTACATATGATACAGATTACAATGAAAGACATACAGTACATGCTAGAAGTGAAATAAAGTGAAATGCCAACTTGATGCAGCTAAGTAAGTTAATAGATGTATTCTCAGTTCGACATGTTTCGTGTATATGCGCCTATCATCAGGAGCAGTAGATGTTGAGTTGCAGCATATGGTTTTCTGCACTGAGTTTTTGGCTGGGTGGTGGTCTTGAGAGCCACTGCGTAGGTCGTGTGTATGGTGGCTCTCAAGACCACCACCCAGCCAAAAACTCAGTGCAGAAAACCATATGCTGCAACTTAACATCTACTACTCCTGATGATGGGTGTATGTACACGAAACATGTCGAGGTAAGAATACATCAATAAACTTAACCTAGCTGCATCAAGTTGGCATGTCACTTTATTTCACGAGGAAGATGCACGGTCTAACAACCCTCATGTCAGAAGTGAACCCTGCAGGTATGCCACCTTAAGCACATTATGCAAGTGACTAGCCCACTTCTGGCATAGTGCCGCACCCTTTTTGCACAGCTGCACAAGGAATTTTCACTCACTCTGTAGTTAAAATTCCTACTTCATATTCAGGAGGTTCCAGGTTTGAATCCTGGTTGACAGACCGAAGTTTTGTGACAGCAGTTCATTGTTCTTTAGTCCTTATACATGCAGGTACTGGAAGAGTGCTTTAAAACAGAACTATATCCTGCATTGTCCTATACAATTCACTGTTTGTAACTTCTGTTCAACCAATAATATAAACTATGTATTTGATAAAGGGGAACGCAGTGGTGCAGCTGGTTGAGGCACTGCACTATTAGCCGGAAGATTGCGGGTTCGATTCCTGATTGTGTCATTGGAATTTTTCTTTGACAAAATCCTTCTGGCCGCGCTGTGGCCCTGGGGTCGACTAAGCCTCTAACAGAAATGAGTACCAGGTATATTACATGGGGGTAAAGGCAGCCGGTGCGCAAGGCTGACAACCTTACTACCTTCATGTAGCAAATGTCTTGAAACTGAGAGCCTCAACCTCCTGGAACCCTCACGGCCTGTCCAGGCCTGTAATGGGATTGCTGTACCTTATGTATTTGATAAGGTGTCATTAACTATGCAGGAAACAGCACAAAAGATAAAAACATAAAAGTTTTGCATTCTTTATCATCAATATGGATATCATAATACAATATCATTCATACAAAATATAATAAAATTGGCACCTTGTTTGTTTTATGTAAGAGACAATCCATAAATGACAGCAAAATGGCACAGTTGCAATCCCAAATCTGTTACTGACTGTAACTGATGCTCCATTTCTCAAAGTAGTGAATCTGTATACAAACGTTGTCATCTTGCAATACAAATCTGGATTCTGGTACACAAACACAGTTAAACCTGGTTATAAAGACATCAGTTTCTGTGACACCCTGTCTATAGCATCAGACAATCTGTGGCACTAATTAATTCATCAATGTTAACCATAACATTATAACCTTAATTACAGTAACACTCATTTATAATCACACAAAGTATTCAGTCCCTTTCACAATGCTATTAACAAGTTCAACTGTATTATATACATGGGTCTGTGCATCGTGAATCGAATTTAATAACTGTCCAACAAGATGCGACTTATTCAGTTTATCACATTTCTGTAGGCATATTTACACGTTTCGGGTGTTGACACCCATCATCAGGAGCTCGTACAGCTGTAATTACAGCTTCTGGTATTGATTAAACGGATCTACTACCATCCATTCTCGTTGTTGAGTTGGAACTGATTCATATGTATCGTACGATACACAACTCAACAACAACGGATGGTAGTAGATCCGTTTAATCAATACCAGAAGCTGTAATTACAGCTGTACGAGCTCCTGATGATGGGTGTCAACACTCGAAACATGTAGTGCTGCCTACAGAAATGTAATAAACTGAATAGAGTCGCATCTTGTTGGACAGTTATTAAACTGAAGTTCGACTCTCCTTCCAGGACTGACAATTGTTTTAAAATGTAAACATTTAATAAGCGACCTACATTGCCAAACAGAACAGTTGAATGTAAGCCCAAAACTGTCCAGGCTGCAAGTTAAATGAAATTAGTAATAAAATATAATTATATATACTACACTACAGAAGTTATATGTACAAGTGAATATTTTTAGTTTGTGTTTCTATGGAGAATTACCCACAGTCTCAGGGTAGCTCAACACTGTATCAAGTTCACAAAACAGAACCAGTGGTCCCTGTATTCAGTCAGCTGAATCCAACCCACCATCTTCATAGCCAGTTTCTTTTAAGATTCATTTTAATAGTGTCCTTCCATATAAAACTAGTCTCCTAGCTAATGTGCATTCTTTGAGACTTCCTGGCCAAAATGTATGCATCTCATTGCCCCCCCCCCCCCAATCCATGTATGGCATGGGTTCCACCCACATCATTGCTGATTTAACCTTTAGGAGATGGAATTGAATCCCAACTGTATCTTGGGATAGCCTCAGTTTTTCTGGCTTAGCGCTGGACAATTGCCAATACGTTTTAGAGACCCATATACAGTCTCATATTACGACAAAGGTTAATCACCCTATCACTATCTATTGGACAGCACAAGTTATGCTAATTATGACTCTTCATTACATAACTTTGTCCATTTCCTTGTTTTATCCCACACCAAAATATTTTCTTCAGCTCCTAATTCTCAGACACCCTGTGTGAACCTATACAAAATCATCCCTGCAGATTAGAAAGTATTTTCTGACATCATATCAAGAGTAGAGGCCAGCTGAAATGTGATGGCACACGCGCAGAAACCAGATTTCGTCTTTCGGCAAAACAGACGAGCCCATTTAAATCGGCGGGGGCATCAGTTCAGTTGACCACTGGCAGCCGAGGTGTGTGCATCAGTGGTAGTAATGCCGGATACACCATGTTCCGAGGTAGTGTGAAGGGTACTGGCTACCCACTGCATTCGCCAGTTTCCCCTTCACTTCCACTCCTGTGCATCACCATGTGCCATCACATTTCAGCTGGAGTCTACTAACACCAAGAATCACAGCATCAGTTATACCACAACCCTGTACGATGTGCACATTTAAAAAATACTCATAGGAAGGGCAAGAAAAAACCCACATACTTGCTGGAAAATGAGTTTTTTCCTTGCCAGCTGCCATTCAACATGTGTACTTCACCAATATTATGTACAAACAACACAAATTTCTTATAGTAAAATGCATCATTTATGGAGAGTCCCTGTATAAGATACTAAAGACAATACACTTTTGCATTTCAAAAATATTACAAAACGACGCAGCATACATTTAAAGCACTAGTTTAGTCCAACAGTATTGTTAATACAAATGACAGCTGACATAACAACAACAGGCTCGTTTTAGGTATATCCCATACTTTTGATACTGTATTAGTAACATTAAAAAATATGTTTCATGTAGTGTTAAACTGTTTGGTGTCAAGAAACCCCCCCAAAATGAGATTTAGTAATAAATGTTAAAATTTTGATTACTGACTTTACTTTAAACATCTGTACAAATTCTGCACAAAGATTTTTTTTTAATGTGTTGCATATTCCATGTATTTGTAATTCAGTATTTCTAAAATGAGCCATCCCCGTTGTGTGCATATAAACAACAGGTGTGGGTATCAGTCAATAACACAACAATATCTAAAAAGATGTTTAATAAAGGATGAAGTAAACTACATTTTTCAGCCTAATGTGGCCATCATCAGGTTTACATCCGAAAGTATGGTGGTATTGCTTTACAGGATTGGTATGGGTATGTCATGATGGTGAGATCTCAGCATCTGTGATGTTTGTTATATGCTATTTATAGGGGGCACAGGGGGGGGGGGGGTAT
>Ga0131853_10026551_pt1 | contig 10416 bp, 10 predicted proteins | sample TergutLab28metaG_FD_92764 | JGI IMG/M metagenome (GOLD analysis project Ga0131853, IMG submission 92764) | Labiotermes labralis P1 segment gut microbial communities from Petit-Saut dam, French Guiana - Lab288 P1 (version 2) (version 2) | ecosystem: Host-associated > Arthropoda: Insects >... | reverse complement strand
GCCTTTCAATCGTATCTATTATCGCGCCGATAGAGACATCGACATATTCGACAGTAATTTTTTCCGTCGCAAAGTTGACCGCAACCGAGCTAACGCCGTCCAGTTTCCAAACCGCAATCTCTATCCCGGACGCGCACGCGGCGCAGGTCATGCCTCTAATACTTAAAGTTATAGACTCCATGATGCCCTCCTATAATTTATTTGATAATTCGCCCTACCGTTTTCACAAACTCTTCAATAATCTCTTCATCGCCCTGTTGTAGCTTCTCCGCCACGCAAACACGCATATGATTCTCGACAAGAATCTTCGCTACAGCGTTCATGGCAGATTTAACCGCGCTAATCTGCGTCAAAATATCGTCGCAATACTCATCTCTCTCTATCATGGATTTTATGCCTTTAACCTGCCCTTCGACACGGTTTAGGCGGCTTGCGAGGTCTTTGTCAACCTTTTGCGAACGCTTATTTTCGAGTTCATTTCCCCCCTGAGTTGCCTTTGAAGATGCCATGTAACCCCTCCTGCCTATGCTGTACCGTGGCACGGTATATTTACCTTGTAAAATACACTTTACCATACCCCCTTGCGGTATGTCAAGGAGGTATGTGACAAAAAAATCCCCCACTTGGTCATCCTGAGCGTAGCGAAGGATCTAATCCATTGCTGTCGCTGTCGTCGCAAGTAATAGACCCTTCGCTGCGCTCAAGATGACAGGAGGGGTATAGTGCAGTCTAAATTAATGCAGCATTTGTTTTGTCAAGGTAGTTTGAAAAAGCATATCAATACAAACACGCTCCACCAAGAATAAAAAAAGCGGATACCACCCACAAAATGGAATCCGCTTTCTATCGTTTAATTATAATACATATTTTTTCTTTGCCCAAATGATTGCGTGAAATGTTTCATCCTCAATCGGGCTTTGCCATTCGACTTCAAAACCATATTTTACATGCCAAGATACGACTTGTTCATAGGTTGGGAAGTGCTTAACAACTTCTTTGGATTACAGAAAACATCTCCCCATCCTTTGGCGTGATTTCATAGCGGCGAGTACCGTAAGCCATACGAGTTTGGCTGTCATATGAGCTACCACTCCCCATAATGAATTTCCCGAAAGTGCCGCGATCATCAGTACCCTCGAAGATGGTATATTCATCGTTGCTTGGTTGGGATTCTCCAAGCATACAAGGAAATCAAGGTACACATATCCGCCCTGCTTCAATGCATCAGAGGCGTTCTTAATAAACAACTCCTGCGCTTGTTTGTAATCACCGTCAGTAACGACATTTACAAGGACCGTCCGGACATGACAACCACATCAAAGCCCTTACCCCAATCGTCTTTTAGCGCATCCGCCTAAAGTTCGACGTTATAAGATATGCGAGTATGCACCACAAAAACTACTCACCAACTGCCGCGCTAAAAATAATCTCAACCAAAATCTCCGGCCTTGCTAAATCACCTTTAAACGTTGCTCTCGTCGGCGTGCCGTAACCTTCCAGCCACGCCTCCCAAATCTCGTTAAGCTGCGCAAAGTTCTCCATATCCTTCAAGATAATGAGCGCAGTTAATATGCGTGATTTGTCCGAACCTGCCTGAGTTAGCCTGTCCGTAAAATTATCCAAAATATCTTTCAACTGCTCTTCAAAGCCTTCCTTCGGGCTAACTAAGCCTGCAAAGTTAAGCACGCCGTTGTATTCGACAATACCCGACATTCTTTGGTTCGTGAGTTTCCTTTTAATTTCCATAATAGCCTCCTTAGGTATTTGATATAGTTGATCAACTATAGTTCTTAATATCTAATGCTGACAGAGGATTGCTCCACTTTTATTTCGTCATCTTTAGTCCTTGAAAGCTTAATTTTATTACCGTTTCCGTCTTCTGCGGACAGTTTTTCAAGATCATGTTCTTTAAAAAAGTCTACCAAAGTAGTCTCTACAAACTTTGTCCATTTTCCCTTCGCGCTTTCTTCCGGATTGTACGCTTCTTGCATAGTTTTTGGATCATTCATATGTATTCCCCCCCTGAAATTTATAATTTTTGTATCAACTTCTTTAGTTTATCAGATTATGGGCTTTTTTTCAAATAAAATTCGTGTTATACTATACCTATTACGTCACAGAAAAGAGGGCATTATGAAAGAACTAAAATTCCGATATACAAATCACGATTGGTACAGCTTAGCGCGCTCGTTTTTAATTTTGATATTTGTAGTCTTAATCGTATCCATCATTGATGTTATTTTGCTCGCCATTCCTCTCGATTGGCAAGCTGCTTTTGGCGTCGCAGTGCGCTCAATCGGGCTTGTGGTCGGAGCTGTGGCCGGGTCATATGTAGGCTTCAAAATCGCATGCAAGCTTTTTGATAAGCATGGCTCCGTGGTCTTAGCTGATGATAAAATCATTATAAAGCTCGGCAGAAAAGAACGAACGTTCGCCATCAAGGACATCACTGAAGTTTACGGCGACACTTTTGCAAAATATGATGGCCTGCGCTTCAGGGACGCAAAAACCATGGGGCCATTGTACACAAAGCACACCATTGTAACTGCAAAGGGCGAGTTTTTTGTACTCGCATCGATCGAAGAGGGCTGGGAGAAGTCGGGCAGCACGGTTTTTGGTAAGGATAATCCTATTCCGACATACAGCCTTGATATAGCCTTTGACGAGGTTAAGGATCATGTGGAAGAGATTCAGGGGCGGTTAAAAGAGCAAGAGGAGCAATGATATGTTTTTTGATACAAGTTTCTTGAAAAACGACGAAATAATCTTGAAGCTTGACAGGCTTGTTGAAGCCGTTCCCGAAAAAAATTGGGTCGATGTTTATCATTTTAAAATATGCCTCGTCTCTGACGAAACAGAGGTTGGCATTTGCAACTTACGAATCGGCTATAATGAAAGTTTATATTTTGGCGGCAACATTGGATATGCGGTTCATGAGCAGTATCGCGGCAATTATTATGCGGCAAAGGCATGTTTGCTGCTCTTTGATTTAGCGCGAAAGCATGAAATGACGTATCTCTACATTACATGTAATCCTGATAATTACGCCTCGAAGAAAACATGCGAATATGCGAGCGGTATTCTTGAGGCCATCGTTGACTTGCCCAGCGATAATGATATGTATTTGAGAGGCGAGAGGCAAAAGTGCATCTATCGCTTTGAGCTTTGTGAAAAATAGTTGCAATTCGTGGTTATTGGGGATATAATGTGCGCATAATAGAGAACGCTTTAGCGTTCTTTTCTCAATTGCGCAGCGAGACCTTTTGTAAAAGTGGTTTTCTTTTACAAAAGTCGAGCCAAGGGCTTCGAATCATGGTGTAATATAAAAGAGGGCAAGTGCTCGACACACTTACCCTCAGTAGCACAGCCGCTACTGCACTATAGTCGGTTAGGCTTGTAGTTGGTTTTTATTTAAAAATAACCGCTTACCTTTGCAGATGGGGCGGTTTTTTTGCGTTGGTTATGACAAGGACTAACATTGCGAATGTTATCATCAATATTAATGCTTCATAGTCAAGTAGCCTTAAAACTGTATCATAGAGCGCAATATTTTTCTCGCGTAGCGAGGAGTCACAGTTCCGTAGTGCCCAAAGGCACGAACAGGATTGCGATGACGAAGTTATGTGCGAAAAAGACAAGCTATATGGTGTAGGTTTAAGGCAACTTGACCATCAACCGACATAGCTTCACCTCCTCTCGGAGGAAGTCAAGCCTAACCGCTCTATGCAATTGTACTAAATCCATTACAGCACGGTTTTGAAAAGAATCAAACCTCTTTTAACGCCCCATCAATAAACCAACTCCAAAATATCCACAACAAACCTTAACTTGCAATCATTTGGCGCGTTCGCTTTATTGCAATGATACGCAAAGACGTTAAATTCCTCCGCCATCGCCTCAACCTCTTTGTAGTATGTATGTTCTTTGCGCCGGATGAAAACTACTTCGTGGAAAACTACTATGTTTTCATGCGTTGAGCTTCGCAAAAAGTCGAGCGTAACATTTATATCACCCAAATCACCTGAATAGTAAATCAGCTGGTCGCTTAGGTCAAAGTAGTATGCAAAAGATTGTATCCCATCAACATGCGAGCCTTGCGTGTCAATGGCCCCTACGCCCGGCACGGCTTCAATCGGCACGAAATCAATATATTTACCGACATCTACCAGAAAAATCTTCAAATAGTTAATAAGTTCTGCCTTATATCTTTCGGTCGGGTAAATTAGCTTAATATTAGTACCGCGAATGTTCTTCCAATGCAAAATGGCGGCATGCAGGCTGCCTGCATGGTCACCGTGCAGATGTGTCAGCAGCAGATAGTCGATTCCATCAATCAGATTCTTCCTCGCAAGCTGCGGATAAACCGTATAGCCGCAGTCTATAAGTACTTGCCCGGCCTCGGTTTGAACAATGGCGGCTGAGTTACCGAGGTCGTAGTCATAAACTCCGCCTGTACCTACAAATTTTATTTTTGTTGGGTAATCATTATTTTTCATGGTTGACTTTCCTTTCTGTAGTTGCCTAAAAAAGGGCGAGGTGACATCGTCCACCTCGCCCTTCCCCATTACACTTTTCTAAGCTCCATCATTGGGCACATTGCATCAAGCACGATGAACATTTTGCATATTTTCCCGTCCAAATCATAGTCGAATTTCACCGGCGCACATACTGAATAGCGCGGAAATTCCACATAAAAGTTATCATAGCCCAGCGGCACTAAATCCAATGAGTTTTTGGAGATGCTTATTTTCAAAGTACCGCTTTCAAGCGAAACGACAAGCGAACCGTAGCCGTCGTGATGATAAGTTCCCACATAGTCTTCAAGCTTATGCGCCTGCGGCGGCGCGTTTTTCGCCTTCCCTTTGAATCCGTCTAACATGCCTTGTGCGGTTTTTTTGTTTGTATCCATAACGTCTAAGAAGCGTGCGCCCCAATCAATTTCAGATAGGCCAAGGGCCAAATCGCAGATGTAATAGCCAATCGCAGCCGGCGTTTGATTGCCGTTCGCGTTCGTAAGCACGGAGAATGCGACGTTATCGTTCGGCAAAAAGCCCACTAAAGTCTTGTATCCGTCAATAGTCCCACCGTGATGCACGAGCTTGTGTCCGCGGTAACTCTCGATGAACCAGCCTTGACCGTAGCTAGTAAAATCAACCTCGTTAAACTCGTACGACATCATTTCTTTCGCCTTAATAATCATCTGTGGGTTATGTAAGTTTTTCGCCATCTCTTCGGAGAAAATTCGTTTTCCTTCAAACTCTCCACGTCCAAGATTCAGCCTTGCCCATTTGTCTAAATCGCGTACTGTCGAACTCAGACATCCCGCGCAGCCCATATTGTCAAGCACGTTAAAGTCAAGCTTTTCAAATTTGCCATCAGTATAGTTATACGGCTGTGACATGGTTTTTAAGGATTTATCACGGTACTCTTTTGCGCTCGTATACGAAGAATCCATGCCGAGCGGCTCAAAAATACGTTTCTGAACGAACTTTTGCCAAGGCTCGCCCGTGATTCGCTCAACCAAAAGCGATGCCAGCGCAAACATATGGTTTTGATAATGCATCCGAGCCCTGTGAGGGAATGCAAGCGGCAAATGTTTGAGATTGTCAATAATATTTTGCAAGGTCAGCTCCGAATTATTGAGCCATGTCAGATCATGGCGAGGCAGTCCGGATCTATGCCCTAGCGCGTCGCGGATGGTCAAATTATTCGTTATGTATTCGGTGTTCATTGCAAAGTCAGGTAAATGTTTCTTTACGGCGTCATCCAAGCTTAGTTTACCCTCATCCGCCAAAATACAAAGAGCCGTCGCGATAAAAGCCTTCGAAACCGACGCAATAGCGTAAATTGTATCGGGCGTTGCGTCGTAACTATTCTCCACATCAGCAAGTCCTCCGCCGCAGAAGAAGGTCTCACCATCCTTATAAACGCTTACCATAATAGATGGCACGTTAAAATCCTTACGAAGTTTCTCGATAATCTGGTTTAACTTTTGCTCCACTGCAATCACTCCTTAGTTGTATTTTGTATCCGGTAACGGTCCATAACCTTATTCCATCATCTTTTTTCATATTTTTCCGAAACTCTGCGTCACATGCGGAACGTTCGTATTTCGCTCCAGCACTACACTCCACGCGATCCTTGGCTTTCGAAAAAGTATGAAAGATCTGACGAAAGCAAGTTATGCACCGTTGCCATATGTAAAAAGTATAGCTCAGCCCTGAAAATATGTCAACGAAGCTCGGCTTTTGAGCTGCCTGGACTTAGTATCTTCCTATAAAAAACAACAAAGCAAACCACGGCAATAATCGTAGAAATCAAGTCAGATATCGGCACGGCCATAAGAACAGCATGGTGCTGATTTTCAAATATAGTCGGCAGGATAAAGATAAGCGGAGTGATAAGCAAAGCTTTCCTAAGCACCGCGATAGACGCGGATTGCTTACCTTGCCCCAGCGCGATGAAGGTCTGCTGGCAGGCAGTCTGCGCTCCAAGTATAAAAAACCCTAGAAAGTACACCCTAATCGCCTGAGAAGTCGCGGCGATTACATCGGGCTCATTATTAAAAATTCGTATAAACATCTCGGGGCGAAGCATAAGAAGCGTTATAGATACAACATTAAACGACATGAACCCGACGAACATTATCTTAATCGCTTCCCTGACTCTATCATAGTTTTTCGCGCCGTAATTAAAGCTAAGAATCGGCTGAACACCTTGTGCGAAACCACCGATAGGCAGCGTAATAATTTGGACAATGCTAAGCATAATCGCCATGGACACAACAGCCATGTCTCCGCCGAATCTTAGAAGCTGGATATTAAGCGAGGTGATTATGACGCCTTCCGTCGCCATTATAATAAACGGAGTAAGTCCAAGCCCTGCAATTTTCAGCAATATCCGTCGCTCAATCCCCAAATTGCATTTTCTAATTTTTATTTTAGTTTTTTCGCCGTATAAAAACCTCAAAATCCATAGCATCGAGAAAAATTGCGCAATAACAGCCGCAAGAGCCGCACCTCTAACACCTAAGCCGAGGTGAAGGATAAACAATGGGCTTAAAACTAAGTTAATCCCCGCGCCAATCGCAATCGAAACCATTCCGACGTTCGTATAGCCCTGCGTGTTTATAAACGGGTTAAGCCCCAAAGTCAGCTGCGTAAAAATTGTTCCCAAAAGAAAAATGCCCAGAAAATCAGACGCGTACATGAGAGTGGCATCCGATGCTCCAAGCATTATTAATATCGGCGTTTTAAACAAAGTAAAAAACACGGTTATGAGTACCCCGATTAAAATGAGCATGGTGAAGCTGTTACCAAGTATCTTTTCCGCCTCTTCAGTATCTTTTTTGCCCAAAGCAATTGCAGCAAGCGGCGCTCCTCCATTTCCAATCAGCGCGGTGAGCGCGCCGATCAGCATAGTAATCGGAAAAGTTATCCCGATCCCCGCCATGGCAAGCGCCCCATCAGGCATTTGCCCAACAAAAACCCTGCCGACGATGTTATAGAGCAAGTTCGCAATCTGCGCAAGAACGGCAGGAACGGCAAGCCTTAACAGGGTCATCTTCACATTTGGGCTGCCCAAATCAATACTGCTTTTAGTCATAATAGTCCTCCGTTTGGTTTTAGATACGATTATTACGCTAATTATATAACATAATCCGTTATACATCAAGCAAAAGAAAAAGAGGCCATCGCGGCCTCTTTTGTCTTAACTTCACTTACCTACTTATCCTTATTCTTGCCTTTGTGATCGTTATTGTCGCCGTTCATTTCCGGAGCCGGTTTGCCGCTCGGATGATTCTTCTTGTCCATCAGCTTACCTCCTTTAGCAAAGTTCTTCGATACTTGCATATTAAGTAACTGCATAGAACAAATCTTTCATTCTACACCCATATTATTGTAATTAAAAAAGAAAATTATACCCTTTTTTTGAAAAAATTTCATGTATTTCTTCAGTATACTTTTGACGAATTTTGTAGTTGATTTTTGCGCTCAATTTGTTATAATTATTATGCCGAATTGCGATTTTGTATTTATATAAAATCCAATTCATAAGGTACATAATTAAGGAGGTATTTTTATCATGAAAAAGTTTATTCCACTATGTTTAGCCATTATTATGGCGTTTGCTCTTGTAGGCTGTAACGATCCGGCTCCTGCGGCTACCACGAGTGCCGGCAATGACGATCAAGTTAGTGTTGCGTTACTTATCGCGGGTAACTTGGGCGATATGTCGTTCAACGACAGCGCACATCGCGGCGTTTTGAGAGCGGAAGCTGAACTTGGCATAACTTTAAGAGTTATCGAAGACAACAATGATCCTGCAAGATGGGAAACAACATTGCTGGAAATGGCGGAAGAAGGCCATAACATCATCATCGGCGCGAACAACTATCAAGAATATATCGAAAGACACGCCGATAGCTTTCCTAACACCGTTTTCGTTCTGTTCGACACGGAAGTTAATTGGGATGCTGGCGAATTTGCAAACGTAAACTGCATTATTTATAAGCAGAACGAAGGTTCATTCTTAGGCGGTTATTTAGTTGCGAGCCTTTCTGAAACCAATATTGTTGGTTTCTTAGGCGGCATGGATATTCCTATTATCAATGACTTCTTGGTAGGCTTCATTGAAGGTGCACTTCATGCTAATCCTGACACGCAAGTAATTACTGTTTATTCTAACAGCTTCGCAGATAGCGCAAGGGGCAAAGAGCTTGCTTTCGCTATGATGAACCAAGGTGCTGACTATATCTTTAATGTAGCCGGCGGCACGGGCATCGGCCTTATCGAAGCAGCTTCTGAAAGAGGCACGAGAGTGTTAGGCGTTGACTCTGATCAAGCTGTCTCGTTTAGAGAAGCAGGACGTTACGAATTTGCTGAGGTTATTACCTCTTCTGTGCTTAAAAATGTAGACTACTCGCTCTTCCGTGCGATTACTAACTATATGGATGGCACACTTGTACTTGGCGGCACGGAGTTCTTGGGTATCGCTGAAGGCGGCATGGGCCTTGCGGATAACGAGTTCTTCCGCGCACATACGCCGGCTGATGTAGCCACGCGTCTTGAAGCACTTGAGGCGGCCATCGTTAATGGCGACATCGTAATCGGCACTGCTTTAGGCGCAAACGCTGTTGATGTAATCGCGCTTAGAAATTCTGTAAATCCATAGAAACTATGTACGTTTAACTTTAAAGTCCGGGGTTTATATGCCCCGGGCTTTAAAAAACAGCTTGAGGAGATTAGGGGTTGTTAATGTGTTAGAGTCTTTAAACGAAAACAGGAAAAACGTAATAGAAATGCGCCAGATAGACAAAATTTACCCAAACGGCGTAATCGCTAATTCAAAGGTTGACTTCACCCTCAAAGAGGGCGAGATTCACGCGCTTATGGGCGAGAACGGTGCGGGTAAAACAACACTTATGAAAATTCTTTTCGGCATTGAGCAGGCCTCGTCCGGGGAGATTTATTTGAATGGGGAAAAGGTTTCTATCGCATCTCCGATTAAGGCTATAAACATGGGAATTGGTATGGTTCATCAGCATTTTATGCTTGTGCCAAGCTTGACAGTTACAGAGAACGTTATTTTAGGGATGGAGCCTAGGTCTAGGGGCTTGATTGACTATAAAGAAGCCAATCGCAAAGTATTGGAAGTTATGGAGAAGTACAATTTCGCAGTTGACCCAAATGCAAGGATAAAAGACCTGAGCGTCGGAAAAAAGCAAAAGGTTGAGATACTTAAAGCCCTTTATCGGGGTGCTAAAATACTAATTTTGGATGAACCTACGGCGGTTTTGACGCCGCAGGAGACGGATGAGCTTTTTACCGAGCTTAAAGGCCTCGCCGAGTCCGGCCACTCGATTATTTTTATCTCGCATAAGATAAATGAGATAAAGTCGATTTGTGAGCGGATAAGCATCATGCGCCTAGGCCGCATGGTCGATGTGCAGTTTGTAAAAGACATGAGCGCGCAGCAGATTTCGACCGCTATGGTCGGGCGCGATGTTATTACGAAGATAGATAAAACTGCGCCACAAGTGGGTCAGGCGATTATGGAAGTGAATAATATCGTTTATAAAAATGATGAAGATAAAGAAGTAGTAAAAAATGTTTCAATGAATATTAAGGGCGGCAAAATACTTGGCATCGCAGGCGTTGAGGGCAATGGTCAGCGTGAGTTTATCGACTGTCTTACCGGACTTGCTAATAATTATAGCGGCTCGATTAAGATAAACGGCAATCCGATAGAAGGTCGAACTATTAAAGAAATTCGTGGGCTTGGCCTTGCGCATATTCCGGAAGACCGCATGACATATGGCGCGGCTCTCAACGAAAATATTGCTGATAATCTGATTTCGGACAGATATGACTCTGTGCAGTATAATAAAGGCTTTTTACAAAACGTTGCAAAGAT
>Ga0131853_10026550_pt1 | contig 10416 bp, 10 predicted proteins | sample TergutLab28metaG_FD_92764 | JGI IMG/M metagenome (GOLD analysis project Ga0131853, IMG submission 92764) | Labiotermes labralis P1 segment gut microbial communities from Petit-Saut dam, French Guiana - Lab288 P1 (version 2) (version 2) | ecosystem: Host-associated > Arthropoda: Insects >... | reverse complement strand
CCTCTCCTCCCCCATACGCGCCACATGCCCTGCCCATCTCATTCTTCTCGATTTTATCACCCGCACAGTATTGGGTGAGGAGTACAGATCACTTAGCTCCTCGTTATGCAATCTCCTCCATTCCCCCCCTCCTCGGTCCAAATATTCTCCTCAACACCATATTCTCAAACACCCTCAGCTTCCTTTCCTCCCTCAATGTCAGCGACCAAGATTCACACCCATACAAAACAACAGGCAAGATTATAGTTCTGTTTAATCATAACAATTGAAAATTCTAACACCCTCTGAAGTTTTGAACCCATTTACCAACTTTCATGAAACTTACTGTGAACGTTATGTGATTTCTCAGTTCCTTGAAGTAAGTAACAATAATATGGCGGACGCGTGAACTTGTCGGTTGAGAGGACAATAATGTAACGTGCTGGAATAATGTATGGCAATAAATGTTCAAATAAATATGCGATCCCTTTAGCGGGATTTTCTTCGTTATGTAAAATAAGAACATGACGGCCCTGCGAAGGTTTTTCCTTTTCTGTTTGATGGCACTAAGCTATGCTAAGCATGGGAATTTCGGCACACAGTTAGCTGCCATTAACATACTGTACCGTGCATGTGAATGCCAGCATATAAATGTTGATATGTGCAGGTCGTGGGTTACACGGACTAAGAAGATAATGAAGTTTGAGTCTAAATCCTCCAATCGTAGGCACAATCGTTACAGAAAGCACAGATTCTTCACGAAAGTGAGATGAATGGATCATCATTTTTATCAGCCATCATTCCTATTGTGATTGCTTTGTAAGATTAGAAATATATTGAAGAGTAAAGCAGGCTTAGTGACTTTTGTTCGGATTTTTTTTTTTTTTTACATTCTCTTTCCATCTCTACTTAGTGCATGGATTTTCTATTATTATTATTATTATTGCTATTACTGCTGCTGCTGCTACCACCACCACCACCACCACCACCACCATTACTACTGACGAGCCGGGATAGCGCAGTAGGTATAGCGACTCGTTACGGGCTGAACGGCCCGGGGATCGAGTCTCGGTGGGGACGATATATTTCGCACCATCAAGACCGGCCCTGGGGCCCACCCAGCCTCCTATGCAATGGGCACCGGGTCCATACCGGGGGTAAAGCGGCCGGGGCGTGGTGTTGACCACCCACTTCCACCTAGCGCCGAGGTTAAAGATAGAGTAGAGCTATACCTCTACCCCCTCTGGACCTTCGTTGCCTGTTACAGGGTGAACTTTGCCTTTACTTTACCTTCACTACTATTACTGCTACTACTACTACTACTACTACTACTACTACTACTAATAATAATAATAATAATAATAATCGTATCACCGCCACCACTACCACTACTTTCGCCGCCAACACCATACCCACAACACCACCACCGCCAACACCACTACTGCCGACACCACCACCGCCACCAACACCACCACCACCACTTTCTTTATACTACCAGTCAGTTCTTATCAGACTGTGGATTCAGTCATCCTGCACCGTTGTGACGTGTTCAGTTACTGGCTTCCTGCCTGTATATTTTAAATGAAATTGATGATCAATGCAGTTTTATTTTCCAAAAGAATACCATTATAAAGATGGATGAAAATTTGTTACCCGTCTTAGTTTAATGGCATCCACATAATTCACCGGAAGGGCGAAAAAGCACCGTACCTTGTGAGACCACTGTTGCTCCAGCTTAGTTCTTTCCCTTCTGTCATCCACAACATGGAGGCTGTACTGACTGGTGAGACAAGAATGTTCGCTGCGTATGGAAGGATAATATTCAAGGGATTTCCAAGAAAAGGTTGTGGCTATGTTTACAGCAATCATGTAACTGAGGATAGCCACCGGTGTTTTGCCAACACGATAGAAAACCTCTTAGTTCTATAACAGACGATGAATTTTTTGGCTCTCTAAGTGACTTCCAACTTCTCAAGAGGGATTCTCTGCCATACTTACCCAGCATGCTGCTGAGGTTTGTAATGTGACAGGATCATTTAAATGTATTCAACACTTCTTGTGGGATCATTTTTTGTAAGAAAGACGACAGCAACGATGTGGCAACTGTGGTAATGGTAATTGGTAGTGGCGAAGTGTAGTGAGGTGTAGCGAAGGTCTTAGGAACAGGGTGTCTAACATTGTTAGAAGATATATAGATCGTATGAAGTTTGCTGCTTACGAGTATATGGCTGTTTCTTTTATCACATTCTTTCATGTTCTTTTGGTTCAATTTTTATCATTGTATATGTGGTTGTATGTTTTGTGTGCTTTTGTTGAATTTTGTAAATTATGTATTTTTATTGTTATGTTTATGTATTGTTATTGTTATGTATATTCTGTTTTCATCGTGCCAACTGACACTCTTCGGCTGTCCTGACTGAGGTTTTTCCGTGTTTTTTCCTCAGTTGTAAGGCAAATGCCAGGGCATGTAGCTCGCAAAGATGGGGCACGGCCCGCACTCTTCCCAGTTAGATTGTTAACTGTGTTGTTGTTGTTGTTGTTGTTGTTGTTAATTGTGTTGTTCTGATGTAATTGTGTTGTTCTTGTTGTTAATTGTGTTGTTTGTGTGTAAATATGTACTGTACTACTGCCACCGGGTGTCAACCCAATTGTAGTTAACAAATACATATCAGTAACTCAGTGTTTGTTGTTGATAATTATGATGATAATGATGATGGCTGATGCACCATTAAAAGCTGGCATGTTTCGAGTTGGTATTGAAATCTGCAACGTCAGGGCCTCCAAATACCTAACGTACAGTCTTCCCTCTCTGCTTTGTTTCCAGGCAACACGCATAGCTACGGAGCCGGTAAATTTATTGTGAGCGGTACTGATGAAAAGGACCAGTGAACTTAACTGGGGAGATAAGGCAGTGACATTAATAGCAAGATATGGAATGTATGTAAACTTTAACTTTGAGGGTTGTTCGAATCTTTGTATTCTGGACTCTTCTCAGATGGTCATCACGTGATCAACAGTGTCATACTTCTAGTTACAGTTCGTAATTAGGCACACATTGTTACTGAGAACTGCACTCTTCTGGATTATTACGCAGCAAGTAGTTGTAATTTATTACCGACCTTTCGGGACAGCCTTTCGGTAATAAATTACCACTACTCGCTGCGTAATACCCCGAAAGATCGCAGTTCTCATCTAATTTGCGGCGGCAGTCCGAAATAACTCACATATTATTACTGTTTTAGGGGTCTGTCATTCTTTTCGGAACTTATTACATGTTGTTTTTAGTGAATTTATCAGTCGCATGTAACCTGAGACCTACCCCCGTCAAAATATTTTGCAGTTCCTGACTTACATACATTATTCTTTAAACAATTCGCGGCTATCTTCGTGATCTACCTACATACCAAACTTCATGGTCCGGGATTTAAACAACACATTTTAAATATTACGACGTTTTTATTTTCCTTGTTTATACATCATGTAAATCGCATGAAGAAGTAAGGCAGATTATTATCGACTAATGCCGACGGCAAACATGGTAACGCTAGTAGCAAAACTGGCCAAAAAAACTGAAATTCTTCGTTCAGAGTGCCTGCTATTTTTGACTAGTTTCAACTAAACTTTATTTTGCTCGAAAGATTTGATACAGCCTCCCCGCCCCCCCCCTCCACTATAAAACTTCACGAGTATCCGTCTAGTGGAAGCGACGTTTGTTCCATCGAAGCGGACGGAGAGACATGTTGAAGCTAATATTCGCTTTTCGCAACTTTTCGAAAAAGCCGAAAACCGAACTTAGTATCTGTTGTTTCCAGTGCTCGAAATCTTCCAGATAAATAATTATACATATTTCATATCCATTTTATTTTGAAACTAAATTTTGTTTGAAACGAAAACACTTTTTGCTTAATATGTTTATGGTTTCGTGTAAAACCTTTTCCTGCACTCGATCGTGCCCAAGCGGTAGTCTTGAACCTAGGCCTCTAGCTCAGCGGTTACTTCTTGCAATACGCTGAACGCGAATTTTATTTGAGCTCATGAATGCACACTTGAAGTTCAGTGACATGCAGGCCTACCAGTTTTTATATAACCGTGTGTACTTCATTTTGATGCTACGAAAATTATCTCTCTTTCATTACAAAAACTTATAGCGAAAGAAATCTGCTTGATGTCATTTAACGGCGTATAAGACCTAATAAATTCCTTCTCATTACGAGGAGTGTGATGAGTAATCCAAACAGTAGAGCATTTGTACTTGCACGTTGTCCTGTAACTAGCTCCGTGAAGCAAAGCCCTTCTTGGGATGCTGAATGGCCAGGAAATTCCGAAACCTTTTTGTGGTACCCCGCGTATCATTACCGTGTGCATAAAGGGCACACCTGGTCCGTATGTGATTCAGATGAATCTAGCCCATACTTTTATGTCTACCACAAATCCCAGACACTTAATTTGAGAAGTGTGACGGAAAGCTGCAGGCTAGCGGGATTAAGAGTTCACATTCACGGTTCAAATTTCTTGGCATGATTGACTGTGGGCAGTAAACAGTGATTACGCTCGTCTGTGACTGCACACTGGGAACGCGTTTCTTTACCGCCAGACACAAATTTCCGTTTTCGTGGCCGGAATGGTTGTCGTGGTCAAGAGCTTCGGCTTCCGAGGCAGGATTTGTATTAAGGACAACCCTTAAAGTGTACGTACTAATAGTTCTACTGTTAGCGTCTGTAAGAACTTAATTTACAGGGGCTTTTGTTACGAAAAGCGGTAAACAAAGTTACTACGCCTTCCTGCGGAATTACCTGCACACCCACTTTGTGTGTGTGTGTGTGTGTGTTTTTTTTTTTTAAACATAAATGTTAAAACTATTCACTGCCAGCGTCTGTCCACGCAAGTGGTATCAAAACACCACATTTTGTGGCAGCACGTTTCTGGTGAGTCGGATCGGGCAGTTCGTTGTAGCGGTAACATTCTCTACTTGTATTCGGGAGATATCAGATTAGAACCTCGGCGGAGACGCCGGATATCCTGCTTGATTTTTTTTCCGTTAGTTTTCGCCGGTTAATTCAGACAAATTCCAAATGGTACCCAAACTAGAGCACGACTGTACCCTTGAACTTTCTTCCAGTACGTTGTTACCAGTCATCAAACTTTCGACGTTATATTACTGACAGCGCCGTAGTGTAAATATGAATTCGCCCTCAAACAATGAAACTCTCTGTTTATTTTACTTATGTTTGTGTTTCCTCATCGCGGTGTTGCGGCTGGAAATCTTGTTTCATAATATGAAGAAATGTGGTTCCAATGTAGGCTAACTGGGCATGGAAACATTGTGAAAATCCCACACTTCCACGCGTGAAATTCATTTAGCAATAATTAACTAATATATAAATAATTAACCTGTGGTTCCAATGTAGGGTAACTGGGCATGGAAACATTGTGAAAATCCAACATTTCCACGCGTGAAATTAATTTAACAATAATTAAGAAATTAATTTCCACTCGGTTAGTGCTGTTTAGGGTCACGTTTGCTGTTTAATCCGAGTTACTCCACAGATATGAACGTACGACGTGTGTAGAATGCAGAGTTTGTTATCGTCTAAAGCAGGTGGCACATGTAGTTATTTATTAACTTCGCATAGTTAAGCGTATCTGGTGTTTGAAATCTGTCCCCGTTACGATTCAAGACGTAAAAATCCCAGTTAGAACAAGCGAGTTGCTTGGAAGAATTTGATAAAAATTTTTGTCGGATGATGTGTTTTGATTGTAAAAAATTTTGTACTGCCGAAGGCATGGCCCCGGCTACATAAATCCAGCTGCTGTTCGTCTGTTGTTGCATCAGGCACTCTTCCAAAAACGGTCGGCCAAACCTTCTATTTATTATTCATCTGTATGCCAGACAAGTACAAGACACTTGCTCAAAGCAAGCCAATCACTCTGCCTCATTCTTCAGGTTAGGACGCTGTATCAAAGCTATGTAAATAAGTGTCAAACAATACAGTGTGCTGGAGCGAAAGCGGCCAGACCTTATCCTTTGTAAGATGTCGAGTGTGCAGTTCGTGTAAGTATCAACACGTCACATTCAGGATAGTAAATGCTCCAGAGAAGATATGAAGCCGAAACCCCTTAAATTTCGATCACATTATCTTAATAATGGCACTGTAATAGAATGAAAGTTGTGGTTGGGTGTTTGGCGCTTCTGCTCCCTGTTTTGGAAGTCCCGGGTTTACATCCTCGGTATAGAAACCGACTATTCACGATATTTTTTCGTGGCTTTCTTAATTCTTCCAGGCAAGTGTAATATATTACATTAATTAACGCAAAGGTAAAGCAATCTCATATAGGCCTGGACAGGCCCTTAGGACTCCATGAAGTTGAGAGGCTACCAGAATTTTTAGACAGTCGTTTCATGAAGCTACCATTACCCCACGGGGATACCCCTTTGTACTCGTCTCTGCTACACGGGCCCTAGTGCGTCCGGAAGGATTAAGTGAATAAAAAATCCCAATGACTCCATCGGGAATCGAAGGCGCGCAGTGTTTCAACCAACTGTGTAGCCGCGTTCTTCGATTAAATTAGGTAACAAACGCTTTCATCCACGTTCTTTCTAATTTATTCGGCGCTATCGTTTATTCTGTAATTTTGTTTTACTTTGCTATTTTTGTCTTATCTTATCTAGTTATATTATCCTGTTACTGTGTTCTCTTTCTGTAACTCATTGAAATTTAATGTATGTAATTTGTTTAGCATGGACTACTACCCTGACCGAGGTTTTCCGTTCTTTCCCTCGGTTGTAAGGCAAATGCTAGGGTATTCCTCTCAAAGACGGGGCACGGTCCGCATCCTGACTTCCGCCCAGAGTAGGGTAAATGGTTTGCGCTATGTACTGTTGGTGTTGATTGTTGTTGTTATCTGTAATTTCGGTCTGTAAACGTGTAACACTGCCACCGGGTTTACACCCAATTGCAGTTAAATATATCATTCATTCATTCATTAAAAGCATCATTATATAAACAAAAATAAATAATACAACAGATGATTATTCGGCCGAACTTTCCTAATTGTTTAATTCATATTCAGTTTATCGTCATCGCTGAAACAAAAATTCACCTCATCGCACATCACGTAAGTTTTGAAAGGGATCACATTTTAGATTACGGTCCTCTGGGATGTGATACCGTGTGGTTTTTAGATAGTCTCCAGCGCTTCGGTGGAACGTACTTTCTCCTGCTTCGGAACAGAATTTGACACCCTAAGATTTTCGTATTGTACATATTATAAATCACGGTGGGGACGAGATTTTCCGCCCTTCGAGACCGGCCCTGGGGCCCACCCAGTCTCCTGTAAAATGGGTACCGGGTCTTTCCTGGGGGTAAAGTGCGACCGGGGCGTGCTGCTGACCACTCACCCCCTTCTAGTGCCGCGATCATGGAGAGTAGAGTTATACCTCTAACCACCCTCTGGGCCACACGGGGCCTGTAACGGGATCACTTTGCCTTTTACCTTTTACGTATTGTAAATGTAATTTTTTCACAGTTTTTAGCCTTGACAACACCGGCAATGAATTCTGACAAGCTATGCGGATTGTAGTGGTTAATTACAGGTACTCGATGAACTCTTGGTAACAGAATCTGAATACTGAAAGCTATTAATACCAAAACCCGCCATTTGATAAAATCCTCGGCCATTAGCACTTCCCACCCAGTAGTGAAATCAGAGGACAGGACCATTTGAATATATTCCTCGTTTCTCGTTGGTGTGTCAAGATGCCGATATTGAGGAAGTCTACCGTACCAAATTTCTGCATGCATGCATGCATGCCTTGTAGCCATATCCAAACTGCATGTCAAGCTCATTGTAACGTCACAAGTTACGACATTTTACCAAACTCTCACCATACAAAGTTTCAGTAGGGTTTAGTACTTGGATCAGAGATGACCGTTTTTAAATTGGAACAGCTTCCTTATTGGCATGCGGACAGAGATTTAGGAATGTATTTCAGTGGCATGAAGTTTATATCGTGTCGTGTGTCTGAATGCCCTGAAGTATGACCACATACAGTTTACAGATGTTTGTGTGTGTGTGTGTGTGTGTGTGGGTGTGTGTGTGTGTGTGTGTGGGTGTGTGTGTGTGTGTGTGTGGATGTGTGGTGTGGGTGTGTGTGGTGTGTGTGTGTGTGTTTGTGTGTGTGGGTGTGTGTGTGGGTGTGTGTGTGTGTGGGTGTGTGCGTGTGTGTGTGCGTGTGTGGTGTGTGTGTGTGTGTTTGTGTGCGTGCAATATGTAAACAATTATTCAGACAATTAATTTCAAAGGTGTAAAAAAATGTAGCTTACTCTGAGGGTAAACAAAAGAAAAATGTGTTTGGACCCGAAGATGATTAGTGAATGGCGAGTGCAAACGGACGTGGAAAGACGCTGTCTTGTCCTGATTAGTACTATCCCGGTCTTTTCATGGATGGAGATATTACTGATTCAATTAGCTTTCTGGGTCACCGAATATTGTAGGGCTAAATGTAAAGTTGTACCTGTCTTCGGCATGAAGGCGTATTAGGGAAGTAGAAGTCTGGCTATGCTTATTCTTAACCACTGCAGTAGGTGGAGTTGAGTGGTCAAATTCACGCCCCAGACGCTTTACCCCTTTGGAAAGAACCACAACACTTAGTGAATAGGAAGCTGGTTGGGTCCCAGAGCCACTCCGGACGCTTTTAAATGCAGAAGAATCTCTTACCCCTGCCGGAAATGGAATGCCAGGCCGTAGTTTAATGAAATACATGAGGCTGCGATATATTGAAAATTTGGCTTTAATGGAGGAATACAAAGAATTGAAGTGATTTTGAAAAGGAAATTTTCGGGAAATGTTTGCCAGGAAGACCGAGAACGAACTGGGAGAATATGGATCTTAATGAGGAGGTTTTTTCGAAGATGCAAGCTCTATCGTGTTTGATGGTGAGTTATATTAGTACTAATATAACTCACCATCAAAAGCGATAGAGCTTGCTTGTTGAAACTTCTGTGTTACCAGAACGTTATTCGGACTTTAGAGGTTGTGAGATTGTGAGATGGTTGTAATTATTGACGATGAGCCTTCAGGTTTCACTAAGAAAGAGTTATTAGTTAAGTGAGATACGGCAGGCAAGCAAGGACAGATTTCAGAACGGCTTGGTAATGGATTAATCCCTTGACACCCTCTGAAGTACGAAGAGAAACGTAATTGAAAATAAGCAGCCACTTTACAGTTCGCGATGGCTTCTAATTAAGCCTGGTCCTATCTGCGCAGAAGACGACAACACTCGCCAAGGTCTGCTTCATCCATCATCAATCATGGAGTTCCCCGACGTGGAAGAAGTTGGAGCAGTGCAGAGGCGTGTAGTGGCCCGCCCGCTCTCCGTGCTGGGTGCGGCCTTGCAACCCCCTGCTGCTGCTGCACCCAGCACCACTGGCACACAAATAAATACTATCACTAATTGCCATTGACAATTTCTTGTGCAACGTACATTAGATGTTTCAAAAACAGTAACAAGGAAAGACTGAACTTTCAGGAAGGCCGGAACACACTCAAGCGGTAAGACACTAGCATCTCACTGCGGCGCCTTGAGTTCGCTGTCCAGGGTGAGGTAATGTTTTATTTGTGGTGAGCGAACACGTACTAAGGAGGGATTTCCTGCAAGAGATTCTTCCGCTCTTCCCGCTAGGCGCCATTTCAACACTGCTCTACACCCATCTGTCGCCGCACACGCTACAGTGTTGCGATAGTCCTGACCTACGTATTAGCAAATCCCGACCCGCTGATTAGGGTGCTCCATCTCTTTGACCCAGTGTTTGACTGGCCACAAAGTCAGTAAAATTTTAAACATTAAGATAATAACGATTTCCAAAAAAATTAAAAGTATACGGATCACTGTTTATTTGTTTGTGTATTTACAATTTCGTACCCGTCTCGTTTATATAATATTGAGTTCTGGTATTGTTATAGACTTGAATTTGTATGAATGTGGAAAGAAGAATTCTTTGATATTTGAAAGCAGTGTTCCATGATTTCCGTATGGAACGAACATAGACTATGAAACCCTCAATCAGGGTGTTCGAAGTGTGTACGCGTGCGTTAGATTCGCTTCTGGGATATTCGAATGACCAAAGAGGACTGCTACCCGCAACATAAAGACATTCATTGATGTGTAGGATGTGCGGCGATTTAAGGAAAAGTTGACTGTTAAATGGGATTATTTTGTAACATTTTTAAATATGCAAACAATACCGCATGCAGTCTCTGCTCTAGCAGACTGATACGTCTCTATTCCTGCCCATAATATTCATTCATTCCTCCCTCCACACTCAGCTCTGTTGCCGTTCAAAACGTGTGCAGAATATTGAAGTCCGTAAAACAAAACTTTCAATATAAGGGTTAACGTTTCTTTTCAGTCGTCCCTGTAGGTCTGTATATATATAT
>Ga0131853_10026549_pt1 | contig 10417 bp, 9 predicted proteins | sample TergutLab28metaG_FD_92764 | JGI IMG/M metagenome (GOLD analysis project Ga0131853, IMG submission 92764) | Labiotermes labralis P1 segment gut microbial communities from Petit-Saut dam, French Guiana - Lab288 P1 (version 2) (version 2) | ecosystem: Host-associated > Arthropoda: Insects >... | reverse complement strand
GTGGTAATTCAACAGCACAGTCGCAAGCTCCTGATGATGGATATATTAATGTCCGAAACATGTTGAGTACATAAGAAGTGAAATAAAATAGCAAGTGACATCAAGTTGGTCTTTTATTTTTCAACTATTTGAGCAACTGTCTGAAGAGGTGAGGTACACTTCGTCTGAATTTACTTGTTCCTTTTCTGGGGACGTTCTTCTTTACCGGCCTGTTACACTTGTAGTGTTGACATATGGAAGTTCTTCCATTTTCGAGGCATTCTCTCGATGTCTGATTTCAATTCCAAGAAACTGGTCTGCTTCCCCTGTCATTCCTGGCACGTGTGTATCACACGTACACTTCTAAGGTCGGGTCCAAACTAAACTGGTAAGAACAAAACAGAAGTAGAACAGAACAGAAACAAAACAGAAACAGAACGTAAACCAAAGTGAAACAAATGCCCACATACACTCGACACAACGCAAACATTTTCTAGATATGTCAGTGTTTTGTCCTGTCCACAGGAAGTGAACAGTTGCAGTGAAGTGATTACTTCATGTGGCACTTCAGGGAAAGTGAAGAAGATGAGGAAATGCGCACAGCTGCGTCTGGCTTTATGTTCATCACATCAAAAGTATCAAAATTATAAAACTAGGAGCGTTTTTTGGGTGATGCCAACAATCAGTAAACGAACAATAATAAATAACATGTCTCTTATTGTTAAATCCAAGTCCTCAGCACACTGCGGAATGTCGGCACTACGCCGAGACCACGATGCTGGTACTGAAACATGAAACACAACAGAAGCTTTTTTGGTCCATATAATAAAAACCAACTTGATGCACTGTTTATCCTCAGTTTATTTCGTCAATCAACCTCTACAAGTTTCGGGCTTATTTGTAGCCCATCATCAGGATATATATAGTGTACCTCCTGATGATGGGCTACAAATACGCCAGAAACATGTACAGGTTGACTGACGAAATAAACTGAGGATAAATGGTGCATCGAGTTGGTTTTTATTACATAGATAGATCAAGATGCACGGTCAACAAAACATAAAAAAATAAACTTTTTGATCTTTGCCGACCGGCGACGGGACTCTGTGGAGTTGCAAAAAACACACACAAGTTGCAGAAATGTTTCGTAGGTGTTGCCGAATTGTTACAGATTTGCCGCAGAATAGCGAGTTTCTGTTGTGTTTCCGTTTCGTCAGTTTATTGTGGACCCGGCCTAAGTAACAATTTTATGGTAGAGCTGAGATAACACACTTCATACATGCTTTAGGTTTCTGTGACCGTGCATCGTGAGCAAATTGTGAAGTGAGAGAGAAAACCAACAAGATGCAACAGTTAGATGTTTATTATCAACTTCTGTCTCAACATGTTTCGGGTATCATTACGCCCATCTTCAGGAGAACAAAGACCTTGTGTTAGTGCATAGATACACAGCGCTGGTTCTGCTGGAATTGGTTGGTAGCGGTTGTGGGGCGCTGCGTTGTAGCCTACAACGCAGCGCGCCACAAGCGCTACCAACCACATCCAGCAGAACCAGCGCAACACACCACGTGCAGTAACACACGTCTTGTTCTTCTGAAGATGGGCATAATGATGCCCGAAACATGTTGAGAAAGTGTTGATAATAAACATCTAACTGTTGCATCTTGTTCGTTTTCTCTGTCACTTCACACTTCATACAGTTGGTCTCGGCTGTGTTAACCCCATTACTGAGTAAATGTGGGCAGTAGCCCACTTAAAGGGGGCGATTTCCCTACGAAATGCCAAATTATCACTGAATAATTGATTCTTATGAAATTAACGGCTGTGTAAATACTTGCTGTAAGATGAGTAGGCCTAATCTTTGTCTTCCTTGACCAGATCGGCCGTGGGGACCACTCAGTCTCCCATACAATGGTTACCGGGTCCCTTTTCTGAAGATAAAGCGGCCTGAGCGTGGCGTTGACCACCCACCCCCATCTAGCGCCGAGGTTAAAGAAAGAATAGAGCAGTACCCCTACTCCCGCTTTGGGCTTTCATGGCCTGTACTAGGGTAAACTTTACCCTTTTTTTACCTGTATCGCTTATATTGAAATAAAGTCCACTTAAGAGGTAGCCATTCTCTGTGTGTGGGTTTCCCCAGTTTTAACGCTTAAAACAGGTGATAGATTTTCACAAAATTTGGAATGGATAGTGTGCCATTAGCCGCGATCCCGTGGAAATTTGTAATTTCCTACCATCAGTAATTTGGAGCCGGGATAGCGTAGTCGGTATACCAACTATGCTACGGGTTTGACGTTATGGTGTTCGAGTCCCGGTAGGGACAAGAGATTTTTCTCTTCTTCAAAAACGTTCAGATAGGCCTTCTTTTTAAACGTATACCGGAGTTTTTCCCCGGGGGCAAAGCGGTCGGGGCGTGGGCTATGCTTCTATTCCCCCTGTGTGCCTCCATGGAGCAGATAGGGAAACTTTACCTACCTTCAATCATGAAATTCTTAGACCAGAGTGACACTCACGCCACTGACTTTAGTGTCCTGTAATAACGTATACAAACAGAACTTGGAAACCACACGGTTTTGTAAGGTAATAATTTTGTAGGACGTCAGATAAATATTTGACTGTTTTCTTTAGCTTTCGGAGTGACGGCATTGTGAAATGCACGGTTGGATCTGTGGACGTAAGTAGTAGGCAATTAGAAGTACAATATGAAGCTTTGAGGTTATATCCAACACACTTACCATATAAAGAATCTGCGCTAAATTAACATCTTTCCCATTAAATATGAACTAAAACCAAAACACTAATAGTATAGAATGCTAGCAAATGCTTGTTCTTATTTAAAAAATACGAGTATGTTGCGTCTTAACCAAAACGGAGAGATATTGTAAAACTGTAAATTGTTCCTTAATTCAATAGGCTCATGTGAGTGTTCGTCTACCTCAACATGGCATACCCTGTGACACTGCTCACATCGCGTCGATAGGTCAGTTTTGCTCCTCTGTGGGTCAACATTTTCTTCGCTGCACTTCGGATTACGTCGATTATACTTTTACGAAGTTTTGCAATGTCATCCACAGACGTTCTGCAAGTAGAATACTTTACGTATACACAGAAATCCAAAGACTTGGTCAACAGGGGAACGTGCGGGGTCAGGGTGTTGTTCCACCACAGCCAATCCATCTGCCGGAATATTGTTCATCATTGAGTGCGGGCGCAAAATCTTGTAGAAAAATGACGAATGGTTGCAATTCTTCCAGCTGTGGGACACGTAGATTTCAAGGATATCAAGGAAGACACTTTGTGTGGTATTCTTATTACAAACGAAAAATTGGCCTGTCACACTAAAGCCCATGAGCCCACATACACTTTTTGGGTTAAGGAGCAATTTGAACAAGACGAAATATTTCTGTTTGGTCACTTCAATTTATCAACCAACGAATGCACATGTAATTTCACATAAAACACTTTTAAAACATTTTAAAACACTCCGACAGGTTTCGATCTTGTCAGATCATCATCAGGGAGCTTTGTTCCTTTCTAAAGTTGTGTTAAGCAGTGGCTAGGTGTGCGTCTTAAGACGCACACCTAGCCACTGCTCCACAACACAATCCTACACAACATGATATGCTGCCACAACACCTCGTTTGCAAATACGAATTGAATTGTGAATACTGTAACATAACTTTAGAAAGGAACAAAGCTCCCTGATGATTATCTGACAAGATCGAAACATGTCGGAGTGTTTTAAAACGTTTTAAAGGTGTTTTATGTGAAATTATATGTGCATTCGTTGGTTGATAAATTGAAGTGATTCTACAAAAAAATGCACGGTGCTACAATGAGATTTATATTTCTGTTTTGGTTATCATGTAAGGAATTTTGAAAATAGCAACAGGAATTTATGAACGCTCTGCATTATACGTAAGTATAAATAAAGATACATGCCACAGGAAATAGAGCTTCTTGAGTTTTGCTCATAACATCCTGATATTCCAGGTACTGTGTTTCGTAACATCTTTAATCTTCAGAATTGGCTAACCAAGATTTGTGCAGATTCTTAGAAAACAACATTTCTCAGTATTTTATCTATAAATTATCAGGCAAATAGAGGCTGCGCAGTGGAAATTCAAGATTTGATAGACATGTCATTTTTGGTGTAGAAATATAGACTACTGCATTCCAAGCAGCATTATATGACAGACCCTTTATGAACTACGTCGCCAGTTTTAGTTCCGACGCCAATAAAAATTTCGAGTGAATTGCTTGTGTATTTACGGAGTTAGTGAAGCTCAGTCAGTACAGTGACTTGGCTGCTGGCTCGACGGCCGGAGTTTGATACCCGGTATTAGCAGAGAATTTTTCTCTTGTTTTTCCACCCACGAACTACAAGTCCAAAAAAATGCTGAAGAATCTTCCACTCCTGGATAATGCAATCGAGTTGTAAGGACCCGTTGTTCGTCTCTACTTGGTACTGAAGTTGCATATACCTCGAGACAGGTCACCATTCTTCAGTGCGTCTTCGTGAATGACGTGTATTGAACCCTCCAAGCAAAGTAACAATTGTATGTAACACCAGCTTTATCATTTAAACCTTCTACCTTCTTTTATTGCAGATTGTACGTGGGGGTGGTGATAAGTCCTTAGCCCGACTTACTTCCTGATGTCGTGGGACGGAATCGATAGTGTCGTTGGAAAGAGGGGTCTGTTCATGTGCCGAATTGCAAGTCTTTTTTTGTTACAGAGGCTGAAAGGAAGCATGTCAGGCGACGCGCGCGATGTCAACAACATGGAGACGTGAGCTGTCATCTCACCCCACCCCTGCAAGGCAAGGCGCCGAAGGAAATACACGCCATTCTGATAGAAACATTAGTGGAACACGCACCATCGTATGCCACCGTCAAAAACTGTGTGGCCCAGTTTAAACGTGGTGATTTTTCCACCTGTGATGGACTTCGTCCTGGACGACCCAAAACAGTGACCACCCCGGAGATTATTCATCCAATTCACGAGCTAATTTTGGAAGACCGCCTGATTCCGGCTAAATCAATAGCTGAGCTACTGGGCATCTCATGTGAGCGGGTTGGGTTCATCATTCATGAAGATTTGAACTTATGGAAGCTCTCCGCCAAGTGGGTCCCGAAATGCCTGAACGCGGATCAAAAACGTCAACGGTGCCAGTCGTCTGAGCAACTTTTGCAATTTTTTCGGCGCGATCCAAATGATTTCCTGTCGCGATTGGTGACCATGGACGAAAGCTGGTTATATCACTATGACCCGAAGACAAAGCAACAATCAATGGAGTGGTGGCATAGCGGCTCACCCCGCCCAAAAATATTCCGAGTGCAAAAATCCGATGGAAAAGTTCTCGCCTCGATTTTTTGGGATCAAGACGGCATCCTCCTCATTGATTATCTTCCAAAGGGCCAAACTAACAACGTGGAGTATTACTCATCTCTGCTGATGCAATTGAAGGACATTTTGAAGGAAAAACGCCGCATGAAGGTCACCAAGGGGGTCTAGTTCTTGCACGACAATACCCCGGCTCACCGGACACTTGCAACCCAGAAGCAACTGGCCTACCTGGGCTTCCAATGTTTTGATCACCCACCCTATTCTCCGGATGTGGCCCCGTCGAACTACCACCTGTTCCCTGGACTGAAAAAACAATTGAAAGGTCGCCATTTTTCGTCCGACGCGGAGGTCATTGCTGGCGCGGAGACCTGGTTGGACGGACAACGCTCTGAAGTTTCTTTTGAGTGGCTTGCAAAAGTTAGAGCAACGGGCTAAGAAGGTTATTGAACTTCGTGGGGAGTATGCTGAACAAATTCCGAGTTTGGTCGCTGTAGATTGTGTCCTTCCTGGTCGGGCTAAGGACTTATCAGCACCCCCTCGTATTTATTTATGTATTTCGCGAGATTTTCGAAGTCAACGGCAACTTTTTTAAACAACGTCCACCAGTTGTCTTTCCCAGCAGGGAAGCAGTTTTTTTTTCTGTTAAGTAATCTTTACAATTTTATAGGGTACTTAAGTGATATTCTTGTTTAAAAGTGTCCAGGTGTTCTGGTCCAGAGTTCTGCGTGATGATCTCAACATTCTGATGCGGAAGTCGAAATATTACAGAATTTCCGAACGACCGTATTTCTGCACACAAACAGGAGCAACATTTTGAGTTTAACTGCTTTGTACATAAACGACTGCCTGGATGTGTTACATCGTTACATCCTTCTCCTCCTCAGAACAGCTGTAACTTTTTCATACGTAACGTTCTGTATGTCAACTATTTTTTGTAATTTATGAATTGTTCCCAAAAATGTAGTCTATAAAATAGTGAACTGCAAGAGGAAGCGTACTGACCAAGATCAAATGGAAAAAATAACTCTTCGTAAAGTAGACTTAATCGTATAAATTTAATGTTTGCCATCCCGAAGTGTTTAACACACACACACACACACACACACACACACACACACATATATATATATATAATGGTGTATCAGTCAAACACAACAAACCTTTATTGTGTTTAATATTATATTAGGGCGATATGTTTCGTAAAATGTATTTTACACATAGTTATATCAAGAATGTAAGCGTTTTGGATCCCACAGCGCATTTTAAACATTACTAAGTAAGGATCTGTATCTTAGAAGGGCCTGAAGATGATTCTGTAGGAATCGAAACATGTTGCCCTAATACAATAATAAACATAACACATTTTTGTTGTGTTTGACTGATACATTATTGTATATTAAACATATAAGGTTTAAATGGAACACACGTCGTGATTTATGCATACCTGCCTAGAAAAATACACAGACACAAAGCGTTAAACGAATATATACGTAATCTGATGTACCGTCAGACATTCAGTTAGACCTATAATTGCATATGCATACAGAAAAATGTGTACTTTAATTTAAGGAAATTTTTTTTTATTGGAAATGGTTTAATTGCCCCTATAGCTCAAAAGCCCCCAGTTCATTTTGTACTCGTAGTTGCGAGGCTCCAGGTCTATGACAGGGGCACTTAGTGTTCCTGCGGCACAAATTCCGCCCCCAGTTCACAGCTTCTCAGGATTCAGCTCACAGTACGTCTGCTGATAGGGTCCTGGTTGTTGGATAGTCCAATGACAGATTCTGGCTCATGTGATTGTATAAGTTATGTGTCGTTCTGGAATTTTGGGCACCTTGAGCCTTTTTATTGAAAAAAAAATCAACTTTTTTTAAAAATTGTTTTATGAAGAAGAAAGTCTCTTGTGTCACCCCCCCCCCCCTTCCAGGTGCGCAGTATGTGCGAAACAGGTGTTACCGGTATTCTAGGTTCAAGTCCTGAAATGGACCGGCGATTCAGGTTCAAACCCTGAATGGGCTCGTGGAGTTAAATTCCCTTGGCTGTAAATGATCTAAGAGGGAAAAGAGCAGGAGTGTGTGAGGGCCGTTAAGGCATAAAGCTTGAGCTTGGGCAGAACATCCATCAACTGTCAAGTTGGTAGGAGTTTTGCAGCTCGGTGTTCTGAGTGAAACCCGAGATTTCGACACTTTTGAGGACGTAATTCATTCAGCAGGAAGTGCCAGAGGGCATCACTCCTAAATGTTCGTTTAACGTAAGTTTGGGGTCTTCTGACTTGAATTAGCGCAGCCAATGAGATTTGACTTTCCAAAAAGTTAAATTCGGTCTATGGGGGGGGGGGTTCTAAATTTGAATTTCGGCCAATAGAATCATTTCAGTACGTAGGGGGGTTTTTGGTTTGGACAGTACAGAAACAGCAAGCGACAGATACCCTGTTTTGGACCGCCGGAGTCGCACGCATGCAAATTTCAGTTCTCCGTTCAGACATACAGTTCCGGCAATATTTTAATTAAAAGTGGTATTATACAAATAGATCAATGTAAAGTTAACGTGTGGTTACTCCAAGTGATGTGGTCACTCATATCAACTGTTGTATTTTACACTTGAATTTTACGCTATATTAAAGAAAATCATACTTAAATTTTGTAAATTACAGGCCATTTTAACAAATAAATTTAAAGAAATATACCTGAATTGCGTGTGTATTAGTGTGTCAGCCAATCGTAGATGATCGTGGCCCTTTCAGGGACCTCCAACATAGATTACCCTGAGATAAGACCTTCAAGCTTGCTGAGCGGAAGGGAAGCTACGCGCCCAGTCCCACAAGGGAACAGTACGGTAGGACAGGGTGGCTTGCATTTTTGGACGTCCCACTTTTCATTCCTAAACTAGTAAAATAAATACTTTGGGAAGCCGGGGGGGGGGGTTTACATAGATTTTAGTGTGCAATGCCGAGGAAATGGTTGTGAAAGACCTTTGGAAGCCACGACCAAGGCCACCTTTGCCTAATCATAATACCTGATAAGCTTCCCACTTTTTTTCTGCGCTGTGTAAGCAGGTCAGTTGAAAGAATCTTTGAGTAACTTACTACTTAACTTATCAATAATTTTACTTATCAGTCACCTTGTCATTTATAACAGAACGCTACATAATCACAGCAGTAGACACAGCGTTACTAAATAAAAAGGGAACCAAATTTTCCGAACCGATCCAGGGGTCCCTCACAGCCTCATATTCAGTGGGGGGCAGGGGATCTTTGCCGAAAGGTAAAGCGGTAGGGACGTAAAGCTGACGTCTTGTCTCTATACAGTACGGAGCTTAGGAATGAGCGAAGTTACACCTCTGTTTCCTCCATACGCCTTCATGTCCTACGTGCCGAGAAGTCACTGTGATGTCATGAGATATCACCAAAGCTATTTTTATATTACCTTTTCTTCGCTATATGCAGGGGATTCAATTGAGGCTAACATAGCTCTTGATGCCACTACACGTGGCCATGTCAGGAAGCAAGTGTTCAGGAGGAAAGCGGCGTTGAGTCCAAAAATATTTCTGTCTCAGGGTCACCACTGGTTAGCCTATACCAGCAGCACTGCTGTCTTGTCTACCCTTCAGCCGTTTGTTGACTATCACAAGAACTTGGCTCAGAAACTAATATTTACGGCACTTCATTATTTTTCTTGGATCGCGGAATGCTTGAAATTATTCCCCTTTCTTGCTTGTTGTTGCAGCGAATTTACTCTTTGTGAGGTCAAATTTGGGATGTCTGTCATACAGATTTCTGCTGACCTTGAAGACACACAACCTTGAGCCACACTGTGTGTTTCTCTAACGTTTTGTGACAAGGTCGGATTCTTTATGTACATATGTCTCTGGACACTGTCAATTGCCTGAAGTGTACCAAACACACGACATTACGGGGGTTCATTCTACTTCCCTTTTCGAATTATTAAGTTATACCACGCATAGCCACTCATAAATTCGAGAAAATAAAATCACTTGCCAATAAAATAAACGTATTAACGATTCAGCATATCTTGAAACAAACACGCTCTAGAACTATTGTGTCTAGGGTCTTTTGTGGCTGCGATGAAATTACGAAATTGTGGGAGCCATGTTTCGGTAAAGATGAATATATCGCAGTGTTTAATTATGGGACTCTGGAGGTACAGTTCCACTAATTCTTTATATCAGCACGAGACGCTCGTTAGAAATGTGGGTAGGAAGATAAGCGGCAATGGATGACGTGGTGGCTATGGTTCATAATGTACGACAGACTGAAATTCTAACACCCTAGCTAGGCTAGTCGCTGTGCGGCCGGGAATTCGGAGTTCGATTGCCAGTAGGGGCAAGAGATTTTTTTTCATCTCAACGTCCAGACCTGTTGTGGCCACTCTGCTATCTAGTGGGAAAGGCGGACTGTTCTCGTAGGAGTAGAGTGGCTGGGAAGTGCGTCTAACTGCACAGATTACCTGTTACGGAGGTCAAGAATGTGTTCAGCTGTATCTTCACTCATTCATACATCCTCATGAAGTTACGCCCAGTAAAGCACACAGACAGCTTCAATTCTAAAGATTTTTTACAATCGCCGTCTCACCAACACAACCGTTTAGCTTATGCCTGATTTTTAAAATTCTGCGCTACATGTTTCATCTCGATTTTTCAGTCACCAAATGAAACATTACAGGCATTGCAGAATTAACTGTGTTGTATCGTATAAGACGAGATTTGAGGTTCTCACAGGGGTGTGGCTCAGGAATTCAAGTCGTTGTTCCGTTTGCTGAGTGGTTATTGAGGTTCCGAAGGGTCATGCTGCCTTCATCTTCAGGGGTAAACAGTCCGAACAATACAGGTCTATAGGCCTATTTAACGAACAAGTCCTTGATAAAACTAAAATGTGAAGACCATAATAATTAATTTCTAACATTCTTACGTACGTAAGAGAAGAAATTTGTGTGGTAACAAAATTTATTGTTAATAAAAATCCAACCAGATGCAACAGTATGCAGATATTTATTTACTGCAAAGTCACTCTACATGTTTCGGGTATCACAGCACCCATCATCAGGAGTACTAAAAACTGTAACCGCAGCCT
>Ga0131853_10026548_pt1 | contig 10417 bp, 9 predicted proteins | sample TergutLab28metaG_FD_92764 | JGI IMG/M metagenome (GOLD analysis project Ga0131853, IMG submission 92764) | Labiotermes labralis P1 segment gut microbial communities from Petit-Saut dam, French Guiana - Lab288 P1 (version 2) (version 2) | ecosystem: Host-associated > Arthropoda: Insects >... | reverse complement strand
ACCCAGTAGCGCCGCTAAAGTCGAGGCAATTATAGAAAACAGGAAAAACCGCTTTATGCCATAGGCAAATCCCATCATCATTTTTCTAAGGGGAACGTCTTTCATGTCTGTGACCATTTCTTTCATTATGCCAAATTGCACTAGAATCAATAATATTACTCGCTTGATTGTACCATAATCGAAAGTAAAATCAAGAGCAGCAAGGTAATCGGTACGTACCTGCAATATCAAAGCGCAGTATTTAACTACCGCTATTGACACAGAAACCAAAACAGTTACAATAGATACACAAATGATGGAAGGGTTAGAGGAATAACGATGAAAGCTGTCATATTCGGTGCGGGAAACATTGGGAGAGGGTTTATTGGTGTGCTATTGGCTGAGTCAGGATATGCGGTTACGTTTATAGACGTTTCACAGGCTGTAGTTGATGAGCTGAATCAAGCACATGCATACCCAATCCGAACCGTTTCAAATGAGGGTCATGAAGACAAGGAGATAACAGGTGTAAATGCAATTCATGCTTCTGCTGAAAAAGAAGTGGCGGAGGCCATTGCTACGGCAGATATCTTAGCAGTCTCCGTAGGCGCAAATGCACTCCCAAAAATTGCTCCAAACCTATTGGCAGGCTTGAGGAGACGATGGGCGCGGACAGATACGTCGCTGAACATACTACTATGTGAGAATCTGCCGAATGTGAATCACATTATGGAAGAGCTGCTTAAAGAGCAAATGAGTCAGGCGGAGAAATTTCGCTTTTATGAGTCAGTCGGCTTGGTTAAGACAGCAATCGGACGCATGGTGCCGGTGCAGACAGCCAAAATGCAAGATGGAAATCCCTTACGAATATGTGTAGAGCGCTACGCATTTTTACCGGTTGACAAAGACTCAATAAAAGGCGCGCCTCCAAAGATAGAAACGCTGATACCATTTTCTCCGTTTAACTTTTATCTGCGACGAAAGCTGTTTTTACACAATATGGGTCACGCAATTTGTGCATACTTAGGGCTGTATACCAGGAAAGAATTTATTTACGAAGCGATAGAAGATGCAAACATACACCTAATTGTCAGTGCGGCTATGCGTGAAAGTGCTGTGGCACTTTCTGAAGAATATGGAGTTCCACTACAGGAAATTCTTTTCCACGTGGATGACCTATTGTGGCGTTTCGCCAATCGCTCACTGGAAGATACCTGTGAGCGGGTGGGTGCAGACTGTGCCCGTAAGTTGGCTCCTTCAGATAGGCTTGCCGGAGCTATGCTGTTTTGTAAAGAGAAAAACGTACAGTCGATTGGAATTGCGATGGGAACAGCCGGTGCGATTTATCAATATTTGAAAGAGAGCGGACAATGCCAGTGCAACGAAAATGCGGCAAGTACACTAAAGAAGCTATCTGAGCTAGAGCCGGAGTGTGATATAGGGAAAATGGTTATGGATTTTTACCGGTTGTACTGCTGTGAAGCAAGTCCAAAGCAATTATACCAAGCGATACAGGCTAAAAAAAATCAAATGATTATAGAGGTTGTGTAGTTAAGCATCTCTGCTGCATACGCTCAAAATACTTTCTGAGAAACGGAACCTGCCCTGACACGAAAAAATTGGAAGAATATATGCTTCAAATTGATTAACTCGCAAAAATATACATAAACATACGCAGGGTCTTTACCGGCGACACCTTACAAAAACCATTTAGGCAGACACGTGTATCTGTCTGATGCGCTTTTGCAAGAAGCTTTGCCGAGGCAGGCCCTGCGATAGTATTTTGGTGAATAAATTATGCATTTAGTGCCTTACCGCCGCTGCCAAAAATTTCAGTAAAGGCTAAGATTTCCTCAAACACTCCGGCTTCTGATAATACAGAGATGTCGAGGAAACTAACATCGTTTGCCCCGGCAGCACAACACAGTGATTTGACTTTTCGTGCAACATTCTGTTGAAGAGAAGTGCCGACATTTATTTTGCAAATGCCCAGCTGGACACATTTTCTGAAATCTTCATCACTAATACCGGAACCGCCGTGCAAAACGAGCGGGACGCCTACAGCCTTGTTTATTTCCGCAAGGCGCTCAAAATTTAGATTAGGCTCACCTACGTATGGTCCGTGGGCATTGCCTATTGCGATTGCCAGAGCATCACACCCTGTACGTTCTACAAATTCGTAGACTTGATCCACATTGGTCATAAGCTCTTTGGCGGTATGCAGATTGCCTGATTCAGAACCGCCCACAACACCCAGTTCAGCTTCACAGGTAGCACCCATATCGTGAGCGAGCTTTACAGCCTGTTTTGTTTTTGCAATATTTTCATCAAAAGGCAGTGCTGCGCCGTCATACATAACAGAGGTGCAACCCAAGGCGAGTGCTGTCTTTATGCACTTAAAAGTTGTGCCATGATCTAAATGCACTGCGATTGGTATATAGGCATCCTTAGCAGCTTGCACCATCATAGGAATCATGAGATTCAGCGGAGCGGTTTCAAGCTGAGCCTCGGCTATTTGAAGAATTAAAGGAGACTGCAGCGTTTCGCAAGCGCACACAGCGCCCTTGACAGCTTCCATACTTAATAAATTATAGGCTCCGACCCCATAACCTGAGGCGTCGGCTTTTTGAAGAATTTCTTTCATGGTTAGTAATGGCATTTGTTGTGTCCTTCCAACTCTAATTCATGGTATATAACATCACATTAAACCAACCTTCGAGTACTTCCCCTGACTTTTAGTGTCGGGTCGAAAATAATTGGTTCAGACGTATCCACGCTTCCGGTTTGAATTAGTTTAACAAGTCGTTCCACAACAGATACTGCGACTTCATTTACCGGATATACAACCGTGGTCAGTGGCGGATAGATTACATCAGAGAACAATAAGTCATCAAAGCCCACAACAGAAATATCTTCCGGAATTTTTAAGCTGTAGTTACGAGCCTCCTTATACAAGCCATAGGCACTCATGTCGTTAAATGCAAAAATAGCGGTAACGCTCTTGCCCAAAAGATAAGGCAGAGCTTTAATGCCGCTTTCTATTTGGAAATTACCCTCATAGAGTAGGGAAGCATCATATGGAATTCCATATTCAGAAAGTGCGGCCTTGCATCCATCCAAACGTTCGGTGCAACAGTACATATACATTTCCCCGGAAACTATTCCTATACGCCTATGACCCAAGTCTAGCAAGTGTTTAAATGCAAGATAACCACCGAGAAAGTCATTTACTTGAACTGAAGCGGAGATATGATCCTTTGGAAACCTATCAACCAACGCAACCGGCACTTGCAAACTATTGACAGCGTCCATGCATAAGCGAGTGTCTTCGGTATCTTTAAAGATTGACTGCGTTAAAATAATTGCATCTACGCCGCGGTCAGAAAAGTCATATAAATATTGCAGAGTTTTCTCAACACTATCATCGGAGTTTCCCAAAATCATAGTGTAGCCGTATTCCCTCATCACATGTTCAATGCAATTTGAATATGCAACTATGAAGAAGTTGCTGTTATCAGGCACTATAAGGCCTATTGTATTAGTTTTCTTTGTTGCGAGACTTGCAGCAAGACGATTAGGGCGGTAGCCTAAATCATGAACAACATTTTTAATGCGCTCACGTGTCTCTTTTGAAATTGCTGAATCCGGGTAATTTAGTGCAAGTGAAACAGTTGCCGGAGAAACACCGGCATGTTTGGCAACATCCTTAATTGTAACTCTCAAAAACTTTCCTCAGGCTTTCTATATGAATGTCTGCGTCAAAGTATAGCATAAAGAGGGTGGCAGGTAAAGCTTTACGAGATTTTGAATTTTCAAAAAAACGGTTGAATGATAAAGTGCTTAAAATGCAAATACAGCACAAAAAAGTAACTATTAAAGCTTCTGGAAAGGCACTTACAAGTTGAACGAAACAATGAAAAAGACGCTTTTTCAAAACAGGAATTTGGGAATTTGTGCCAAATTGAAGACATAAAAATTGTGTAATATTTCGTGAAAAGCTGTGTTGTGGAAGTAATGCCTACTGTGCTATACTACGAAGTAGCAAGAATTAAAGCGATTTAATAACGAGGAAATCAACTTGAGGCAAATACCAAATCTTGCTTTGAAAATATGAACAGTAATTTTAAAAAATGGGGAGAATGGCAATATGAAGTTTTCTTTATGCATTGAGCCGATATTTGAAAAGGTAGATTTCTACGACAGGATTAAGCTGGCAAAAGATTGCGGAGTAGACGCAATTGAGTTGTGGGACGCATCAGTATATGACTATGAGCGCATCGGAGAAGAAGCGGCACGCCAAGGCTTGCCAATAGCTGCGATTAGCATTTGGAAATCATGGACGTACAGGATGAATGGTGCATATCCAATGGTTCTTAAAACGGTTGAAGAAACTATTAAGATTGCTAAAAACATAGGCTGTAGCACAATAATTGGGTTGTCAGGTGAGCTTGAATGCAAAGTTGACAGCCAGAAGTCTGTTCTCATTGAGAACCTAAAACGTGTTTCCGAAGTATGCGAAAAAAATGAAGTGACGGTCGTTCTTGAACCATTGAACTCACTTTACGACCATAAAGGATACTATTTGGATTCATCATATGTTGGATTTGAAATAGTAAAGGCGGTAAACAACCCATATATTAAGATTCTGTATGACTGCTATCATATGCAGGTAATGGAAGGCAATATGATTAACAGCATAAACACCAATGTTGATTTCATTGGACACTTCCACAGTGCAGGTGTTCCGGGACGTCACGAGTTACACTTGGGCGAAACAAATTACCCATTTGTACTTGAAGCAATAGCAAAAACAAACTATGAAGGTTATTTCGGCTTTGAATACTGGCCAACTTATGACGACATACAGTCAGTTCGTGATGTGTTGGCATATGTGAGAGGCAAGTAAGGCCTTTAAGAATACTTTGGATGCTTATTGAAAATAAAATTATTATATACAGGAAGGAAATATTATGAAATTTGCATGTTGTATTGAGATGATTTTTACCGAGGTTGAGTTTATTAAGCGTTTTGAAGAGGCGCGAAAGGCTGGCTTTGAGTATGTTGAGTTTTGGAACTGGGATAACAAGGACATACCCGCAATTAAGCGTGAACTCCAGACCACAGGCCTAAAGGTAGCTGCGCTGCAAGGTAACGGCAGGGGTCGTATGGTTGACAAAAACGATCATGCAGTATATTTGGAAGACGTAAAAAAGGGTATAGAAATTGCGGCTGAAATCGGATCGCTCAACGCCTTTGTAATGTCTGACATCCTTCAGGAAGACCGCAGTGTTAAGCCCATGGATGCTCCTATTTCTGACAAGGAAAAGCTAGATAATACTTTGGAAATCCTCAGACAAATTGCACCTTTTGCACAGGCGACAGGTGTGACTATGGTAATCCAGCCGCTCAATACATATGTTGACCATACCGGATACAGTCTTGTTAACACGGCTCCCGGTGTTGAAATAATAAAGGAAATAAATCACCCAAACATTAAGCTGCTCTATGATGCGTATCATATGCAAATAATGGAGGGTAATATTATTGACAATATAAAGGCATATCACAGCTATTTTGGACATTTCCACATTGCTGATGTTCCCGGCCGCAACCAGCCCGGAACAGGCGAACTTAACTATGTCAACATCCTTAAGGCGCTTAAAGAAACAGGCTACGACCGTGTTGTTGGCTGGGAATTTGAGCCTAAAGATGCAAGTAGTGCGCAAGTTGCCAAAGAAACATTTGAATTATTTTCTAAAATATAGGGAGCCGGATTTATGAAAAATTATGTAATGGACAATAGTATCGGAGCAAGAAAACTAGAAGTCGATAAAAAGCTTGTAAGAATTAGAAAGGTGCTTGATGAGCAGCAGTTGAGCGCTCTATATATTGCAAAATGTGAAGCCTTTGCATGGCTTACTGCTGGAGCAGACAGCATAATTACCCGCTATGTTGAGTCAGGGTGCATTTCTGCCCTAGTTACAAAAGATAAATGCTATGCAATTACAAATATTATTGAGTATCAGCGCGCATTGGATGAAGAAAAATTGGATCAACTTGGTTTTGAAGTTCTCAGCCAAAACTGGTTTGAGAACAAGACTATGGATTATATAAAAGATATCATTGGGGATGGCCGCTGGGCATCTGATGTACCGATGCCCGGAGCCATTGATGCTATACAGCTGATTTCGCATATGCAATACAGTTTGCTTGATAATGAAATCGCAAGATATTTGTACATGGGTGAAACTTTTTCCCGAGTGCTTGAGGAGTTGTTGGCAGATGTCCGCCCCGGAGACATGGAGTTGGATATAGTGGGACGTATCAACAATGCGTTATGGAAGCACAATATTGATACAGTTTTATACCTGGTGGCAGGAGATGAGCGCATATACAAATATCGCCACTGTATTCCAACTGAAAACAGAATTGAAAAGTATATGATGGTTTCGTGCAATGCACGCTACAAAGGACTGATTACAAAAATTACACGCTTTATTCATTTCGGGAAGCCCTCAGATGCTCTCCTAAGGCAATATGCTGATACTGTAGAAATAGAAAACCGCATGATTGCCGCTACGAAAATAGGTGCCGACAATCTAGACGCCTACACTGCTGCTGTTAACGCCTACGAAGAGATGGGTTATGCGGAGATGTGGAAAAATCATCATCAAGGTGGTCCGCAAGGTTATACCAATGGATATTATTTGATAACGCCGGATGCGCATGAAACTGTCGCAGAGAACCAATGTTATTGCTACAATCCATCTATTACAGGAACAAAAACTGAAGATGCTTTTATAGTGACAAAAGAAGGGCCTGCAATGATAACAAAGCCGATTTCCTTCCCCAAGATTAAAGCTGAGGTTAATGGAGTTGAGATTGAAAGACCTGGTATTTTAGTTATTGATTAAGCCCCAAAAGTATCAACTACCTACATAAGACACTAATGTTGAAGGGAGCGAGCTGTGAAAGACAAGGTCCTGGTATTAGAAAATATAACAAAGACATTTCCCGGTGTTAAGGCACTTGATAATGTTACTTTTGACCTAAATGAAGGCGAGGTACATATATTTCTTGGAGAAAATGGCGCAGGAAAGAGTACCTTGATGAAGGTTTTGGCAGGTGTTTACCGTGCAGACAGCGGAAGAATACTAATGAACGGAAATGAGGTGAAAATTTCCTCGACGAAACATGCACAGGAAATGCGCATAGCAATGATTTATCAAGAGTTTAACCTAATACCCCACCTAACGGTCGCACAAAACATTTATCTAAACCGCGAGCCCATGACCAAAACCGGAGCCATTGACAAGCAAAAAATGATTGCAGAGTCATCAAAGCTGCTTGATTTTCTTGGTGCAGAAATATCACCAACGACAAGAGTGAGTACGCTAGGGGTTGCAAAGCTGCAACTTGTAGAGGTGGCAAAAGCTCTATCTGTTGATGCAAAGATTTTGGTAATGGATGAACCGACAGCGACCTTGAGTGAAAATGAAATTGAACAGCTGTTCAAATCGATTCACAACCTTAAGGAGAAGGGTGTGTCCATCGTATATATTTCCCACAGACTTCAAGAAATCAACCAGATTGGAGATCGTGTGACTGTCATCAGAGATGGCCAAACGGTAGGTACAAAGCTTGTCAAAGATGCTACTTTGGATGAGCTTATTAGCATGATGGTAGGGCGTGAAGTCTCTAAAACAAGAATTCGCACGGAGAATTTTACAAAAGACGAAGAATGTCTGCGTGTCGAGAATGTTTGCCAAAAGGGAAAACTGAAAAATATTAATCTATACGTCAAAAAAGGTGAGATAGTTGGGCTTGCGGGATTGGTCGGGTCAGGAAGGACGGAGCTTGCCAATGTTATTTTTGGTGTTGACAAAAAAGATAGCGGAGAGGTATATCTGTTTGGCAAGAAACAAAAGAAGAGAAATACTCCTGCACGCACGGTAAGAAGCAAGATGGGGGTCATACCAGAAAACCGCAAAGAAGATGGCTTGGCGCTGGAAATGAATATAAAATCAAATGTTGTCCAAGCCTCTCTAAAAAGGCTGTTCCCTCGTTTCTTCATAAGCAATCGCAAAGAGGAGGCTATTGCAAAGAAACTTACGGCCGACATGAGGCTTAACACTACCACAATGACCCGGCTGGTGAAAAATCTCTCAGGAGGTAACCAGCAGAAGGTAGTTATTGCAAAATGGCTATGCACTCAGTCTGAGTTTATGATATTCGATGAACCAACGAGAGGGATTGATGTTGGAGCCAAAGAAGAAATTCATACCCTGATGACAAAACTTACTGAGAGCGGAGTTGGTATTCTTATGATTTCTTCCGAACTTCCGGAGATCTTAACGATGTCTGACAGAATTTATGTGATGAGAGAAGGCGAAATCGTTAAAGAGCTTCCCGGAGAAAGCACAACTCAGGAAGAAATTATCGGATATGCTGCGGGAAGGAAATATGGATAAATGAGTTCACTTTCAACAGGAGCTGCCGCCAAGCGCGGTTTAGGCATAATCAAGAAAATTCCGGTAAACTTGTTTTTGCTTGCAGGGATAATTCTATTCTTTGCCATTATTACAAGACCGGGCACATTTTTCTCAATTCGCAACTTTATGAACATTATTGAGCAGAGTATTGTTCTGGCGATAGTTGCACTTGCTGCATGTGTTGCACTTATAAGCAAAGGCGTTGACTTATCCTTGGGTATGACTATGAGTATGTCCGGTGTTATAGCTGCGCAACTTAGTAGTGAGATGGGCTTTCCCTTGGTTGCCACTTTTGCGGTGTCAATTTTGTCAGGTACACTAATGGGTATGCTTAATGGTCTTATAATATCCAAGAACAAAATCGCTCCTTTTATTATTACACTGGCGACAACGAATATAGCAAGAAGTTTGGCCTTCCTTTTTTCAGGGATTCAAACGGTACGGGCCGGAGACCCGGCATTCCGGTGGATTGGGTCGTCACACCTGTTTGGATACATTCCTGTCGGCGTATTTGTGGTACTGATTCTATATTGGGCAGTCAACTACCTGATGACAAAAAGAAAGCTAGGTACATACATTTATGCAGTCGGTGGGAACGAGGGAGTTTCTAGGCTTACCGGAATAAATGTTGCACGTGTAAAATTTTTGACATACACAATCACCGGAACGCTGGGTGCTATAGCAGGAATTATGCTGACCTCGCGAATGGGGGCTGCTAACCCTGCCCAGGGGCAAGGGTTTGAATTTTTTGCAATTGCTTCGGCTGTAGTAGGCGGTGTGTCAATGTTTGGAGGAAGAGGGTCTGTTTGGAAAACCCTGACGGGAACTCTTATTATCGCAACTTTAAGAAACGGACTGAATATGGCCTCTATGCAAGCCTCGCTTCAAATGATTACCTTAGGTGTCGTTGTTGTAGGTGTTGTAATAGCAGACACTTGGCTAAGGAAGGAGGCTTAATTATGACAAAGCAAAAAATCTCACAAATTGTTGATAAACTCTCGCTATATTTTGCACTTGTGGCTATATTTGTGTTTTTGGCAATTACGACACCTGCATTTTTGCAGCCTAGAAACTTGCTCAACATCTTAAACCAATCGGCTCTTAATATGATTATAGCTATCGGCATGACCCTTCCAATGCTTCTCAGAGGCGTTGACCTATCAGTTGGATCGGTTGTAGCACTTACTTCGGTGTTGGTCGCTCCACTATTTCTAACCGGCAATGTTTTCCTAATGATTTTAGGGATAGTCCTTGCCCTTGCAATAGGGCTAGGTCTAGGTGCGATTAATGGTGCTGCGGTTGCATATCTTGCTCTGCCGCCTTTTTTGGTTACTTTTGGAATGATGCAAGTAGCTCGAGGTTTGGCATTTGTGCATATGCGGGGAAGCGTTGTAAATAGATTTCACGATCGCTTTCTCTTTATCGGACAGGGCAATGTACTCGGAATACCAATGGCAGTTGTGATAGCTGCCGGACTGGTCATTATAATGGGATTTGTTCTGAAAAAGACTGTTATAGGCAGAAAGATATACAGTGTTGGTTCAAATCCAAGTGCTGCAAAATATTCGGGTATTTCGATACAAAAGACAACGATTTTTGCATTTGCGATGTCTGGTATGTTTGCTGCTATTGCCGGTATAGTTTTTACGGCACGCCTTGACGCAGCAGAACCCATAATAGGAGAAACTTTTGCACCATTGGCTATTGCAGCGGCGGCCATCGGACGTACTTCATTTGCCGGTGGTGTCGGAAACGTTTTTGGTACAGCAATAGGCGCTCTGATTTTGACCATGATTATGAATGGTCTGAATCTATGGTTGCTTCCTGTGCATTTCCAATACTTTGCAACAGGCGCAATCATCATAATCTCAGTTCTAATGGACAGAAAGTCCGTAAGAATAGAAAAAGAATAACATTTGAAAGGGAGAAAAAATGAAAAAGCTATT
>Ga0131853_10026546_pt1 | contig 10417 bp, 13 predicted proteins | sample TergutLab28metaG_FD_92764 | JGI IMG/M metagenome (GOLD analysis project Ga0131853, IMG submission 92764) | Labiotermes labralis P1 segment gut microbial communities from Petit-Saut dam, French Guiana - Lab288 P1 (version 2) (version 2) | ecosystem: Host-associated > Arthropoda: Insects >... | reverse complement strand
TGTGCATGGGGTTAAGGATGTTGGGCAGGCAGAAATACACACAGCAGAACCACTGGTACCTGAGCCAAGTGCTTTTGAGGTTGAGTTGGCTATCGGCAAGTTAAAAAGCCACAAATCGCCGGGGATTGATGAAATACCGGCAGAATTGATTAAAGTAGGAGGTGGAAATATTTGCGGGGTGATTCATAAGCTTATCACTTCTATTTAGAAGAAGGAGTAATTGCCTGAAGAGTAGAAGTAGTCGATCATAATACCTATTCATAAGAAGGGGGATAAAACAGATTGCAATAATTGTAGGGGTCTTTCACTTTTGCCAACCACATACAAAATTTTATCTAACATTTCCTCTCAATGTTAACTCCATATGCGAAGGAAATTATCGGGGATCATCAATGTGGTTATCGACGCAAGAGTTCGACGATTGATCATATATTCTGCATTCGCCAAATACTTGAGAAAAAATGGGAATACAATGAGAAGTTCATCAGCTTTTTATATATTTCAAGAAAGCTTATGATTCAGTTAGGAGGGATGTCTTATACAAGATTCTCATTGAGTTTGGTATCCCTAAGAAACTTGTAAGGTTAATAAAGATGAGCCTGATTGAAATATATAGCAGAGTTCGAGTACGCAAGAATATATCTGACAGGTTCCCTGTTAGCAATGGTTTGAAACTAGGAGACGCTCTAACACAACTTCTTTTCATCTTTGCTTTATAGTATGACATTAGGAGGGTTCAGGAAAATCAGGATGGCTTGAAACTAAATGGTACACATCAGCTGTTGTCTTATGCCGATGATGTTAATGTACTGGGAGGAGGTATACATACTTGAGTGGAAAACGCAGAAGCTTTATTAGCTGCTACCTGGGCGATTGAACTGGAAGTAAGTGCTGATAAATCTAAGTACATGGTCATGTCTCGAGATCAGAATGCAGGACAAAATCACAGTGTGAGAATCGATAGTGGTAACTTCGAGAGGGTGGAAGAGTTTAAATATTTGGGAACAAATTAAAAAATCCAAAATTCTATGCGGGAAGAAATAAAGTTTAGAATGAAGTCAGGAAATGCTTGCTATCATTCGGTGCAGAATCTTTTGTCTTCCAGGTTGCTGTCCAGGAAATTAAAATTTATGATATTTAGAACTATAATTTAGCTTGTTGTTTTGTATGGGTGTGAAGCTTGGTCGCTGACATTGAGGGAGGAAAGGAAGCTGAGGGTGTTTGACAATAGGGTTTTGAGAAGAATATTTGGACCTAGGGGGGACAAAGTAACGGGGGATTGGTGAAGACTGCATAACGAAAGGCTAATTGATATGTACTCCTCACCCAATATCTTGCGGGTGATAAAATCGAGATGAATGAGTTGGGCAGGGCATGTTGCGCGTACGGGAGAGGTGAGGGGGCGTATAAGTTCTTGGTGAGGAAACCGGAGGGAAAGAGACCACTGGGGAAACCTAGGCGTAGATAGGTGAATAATATTAGGATGGATCTCATGGAGGTGGTATGTGGGTATATGGAATTGATTAGTTTGGCCCAGGAAAGGGACAGGTGGCGGACGCTTGTGAGTACGGTAACTAATCTTCCGGTTCCATGAAATGCGGGGAATTCCTTGACTAGCTGCAAACCAGTTAGCTTCTCAAGAAGGACTCTGCACCATGGAGTAAAGTAAGCAAGTAAATTTACTTTTATGCCTTTTACTACAGTTGAGTTTTTGGCGCATTCACAATACTGCGAGAAGCAACTATTATCTTTCGTCATATCTGTCACTCTGTCCGTCCGTCCGCATAAACATTACGGCTCCCACTGTAAGGATTTTAGTGAAAATTGATAGCTGATTACTTTTCCAATATCTGTCGTGTAAGTTGAATTTCCATTAAAATCTTACAAGAATAACCTTTACTTTATATGAAGACCGATATACATTTGTGGCAATATATCGCGGAATTACTCTTCGAATGGGAAATATTTCAGACAAAATTTGCAGTTACAATCAGACACTTTTATGTTCAGTAACTTTTAATTCTTTAAAAAAAATCGCGCCGTTTATGATACAAAGTGGAAAAATTTGGCAGAACCGGAAGAGGCCACAGATAACAATATGGCGCAAGCGCAATGCATGTTGTATAAATTAGGCTGCAGACACGCTCTCAGAATACAAAATAATTTTTGCTTTTCAATTGCGACAATGTTTGCACGAGGCACGCTCAATGTTGCTTTACGCGTGCACCGCCTCCCTAGTAAAGATGTCATGTTTATATATCACACAGATCACATTCGGTCACCAGAGAGTAACCAACTAATGATAATGTCAGTACTTCTACGGTCAGCACCACTACATATACGTGAAATGTAATAATCAAACGATACTTATAATGAAGACCCCGCGTGAACGCATAATATAGTCCCCAAGTTACAGCAGATTGCCGATCAACGTACTTTCATAGGGTAACTTGAAAATTTCATAAGTCCGCGAAGACCGATAATGTCATTGGGGGTAGCCGTACGCATAGTGAAGTAACCACTGTCAGCATTTACACTTATATTACGTCAATAATACAGAATCGGCCTGAAAAGTCACATCGGTTTTGATTTACCGGTGTAGGGTTTTCGGGTCTGCTCCGGATGACTTGTGGCAAGTCGAGGGGAAGTCCTCATGTTGCACTCTAAGGCAGATATTCGGGGTTCTTCTTGATAGTCAGCGTGGCTTCTCAACTACCTACTAAATTTTGCACCATTTCAAACCGATTCCAAGTCAGGCTGTAGAATTATATGGCCATAGGCTGGAATGTGACACCGTAAGTTGTGGTAGAACTTAGTGACTTCTCGGGGGAACCTGCTGACTCCAGGGTCAAAGCGACTGTACTGAAGACAGGATGCTCCTCCAGCAATTTGGTCCTCTTCTCTCAAACTGCACGGCGTCATTACCCAGAAGACCTGTGGTTTCATATCCATTATCGCTAGCACTCCTGCTACATAGCATGTAGGAGGAGTGAACAAATCTCAGGCGCTAGGTTACAGTAGCGAAAAAATTGTATACGGTAGCGCCTAGTACTTTTGGTTCCTCACTGTGGAACTGGTTCTGTTTCACGCTTCTGGCTCCCAGAAATTTGAGGTGACTCCTAGATTTTTGTGATAATTTGTGCCTACTGGCCTACAGAATATTTACATTATTAAGCAATTTGTAAATTACACCGGAATGTTCGTACGTTCTGTGTATGAAATACCACAAAAGAAATAAGCCACTCGGCAGCAATTAATTGGGAATTTACGTGCTACAGACAGGTTAACAACCATTGCATCCCTCACCAATATACATAAAAATAATGGTAAGTTTGTAGGACCACATAAAATATAACTACAGTACTATCCATTGCTTCCTTACTTCCCGTCTGTAGTGTTGTTAGTTCAATGCGACTGAATTCAGGTTTGAGCCAAAATATTATGACTGTCCAACACATTAATCATTTAATTTTTACAACTCTGAGGTGCGGATTAACTATTCATTTATTCGCGTCGACAGAGCCCCAGGCGAGGCACGGGACGTGAGTAGTAACCAGGCAGCCATAGTCCATATTATTAAAAAGGATCAGCTTTCGAGATATTTTTTGCTGCCTACTTCAGAGTGGCAGCCCCGGTACAGTTTTATATTGTGCCCGCGTCCAGTCTGGTGGAGGTTCCTCCGTCGCCCTTCCCTACGTCAAATGTTTCGACTAGGTTCATCATCAGGGTGGCAGCCCCCGAACAGTTTGGTCCTTGAGCGATTATATTAATAAGGATAGTTTTGGTAGCATGGCCTCCGTGCAGACCGGTAGGGGTGCGAGTTGAGTGCAAGAGAGACCTAAATGAGTCCCGCGCACTTCTCGTTCTTGAGCGCAAAATATTTAAAGGAATAGGTTGTAAGTGTGTGGCCCCCAGTACAGTTCGGTAGAGTGGCTTCCGTGCAGACTGGTAGAGGTGCGGATTGAGTGGAAGAGAGAACTAAATGTGTCCCGCGCACTGCTGGTTCTTGAGCGCAAAATATTAAAAAGTATAATTTGTAAGTGTAGGACAGCCCCCGTAGAGTTTGGTAGCGTGGTTTCCGTTCAGAATGGTAGAGGTGCCGGTTGATTGCAAGAAGGACATAAATACGTCCTGCGCACTACTCGTTCTTGAGCGTACGATATTAAGAAAGGGAAGGCAGGACCCCCTACAGTTTGGTAAGTGTTTCTTCCGTAGGCACCAATGGAAGAAAATGTGGGGATTGCATAAGGGTAACATATGTCAGTCTTTTAACCATTTGTAAACGATAGGAAATGCATATTATTAATGTTTTAATGCATATATTCATATATATATCACATTAAATGGAAGAACATGTACTGATCATTTAAAAAATGAGGACATCACATCACCCATTGGATGCATCTCATATATAAGAAAGACAGGTAAATTTCACATAATAACCTGTGTTAGTGAAACAAAGAACAATAAATTCTGAAAGACAGAAAATGTACGTATCTTTTGTGTAAGTAACATATATCACATGAAACGGAAGTATCATCGTTTGGGTGTTGCCTAAAAGAATAAACAGCTGCGTGTCTTGAACAATGGCCTAGTATAACTTTACTAACCAATCGCTAGCAGGTAGGAACGTGTGATTTCGCAAATGCCCTTATACACAAGATTCAGGTAGACTGATCTGGAATTAAGGTTCTCCAGATCTTCATCCGACACGACATTAGCGTAACGTTTTGGGAGAAAGATATCAAAAACTTTCTCATCGACGTCCCGTACGGACTGCGGGACTGTAGGCCCATATTTTGTATTTATCCTCTTTGCGTGAACAGTGGGATACGGTCTATTTAGTACTAATGAACTGATATTGACTGAAGCAGTGGCGGAGGCCTCTTCAAAGCGTTTTTCTAGATTCATCTTTGTCTGTATGGGAAAGAAAAAACCAAGTTGTATTATGCTCATGAAGCAGAAATAAGTGCATGACGCAAGTATCTAAAAATAAGAACTACCTCAATTAGTTACGTAACGTTTCGGGGCAAAACGAAAAAAAGAACGACGTCATCATCCGCCAGCAATAAATAGGGTCGCGTGAAAATGTCGGCAACAGTGTGGCTGACTCCATAGGTGGAACTGTAAGTAGTCTGACTGCAAATGAGGTAAGAGAATTTTTTTATGTTAGCGGTGTCGATCCTAACTAGGTGTGAATATTTTGTAGAGAGGAATAAAAAACATGGCGCGCAGATTTTATATAATGGACACAAATACGAGACAGTAGAGGCGGTACAATGCTGTAGGAAGGCAAATAAATCATAGTGCGTTTCATACCCCCTTCGGAGAGTACAGACCCTGTAGCATATTTTCTGGCCAGCGTGAACGATCTATTTGAACACGTGTTACGTGACGTTGATGATGCTGATATGTTTGGAATAACGATTCAAAATCAGGTCAAACAAAATGACAAACCCGTAGGAATAAGTTTTAGACAGAAAGATCAGCTAACCGGAGACGTGATTTGGAGTGTGTTTGAAAATGTCTCCCAGTCGAATTCCAGGTTCAATGTTCTGGACACGTTAGTCGTAACCGTGCATTCGGTCAGGATGCCCGTCGGTTATGGTAGATGTGCACTGAAGAGCAGAGGCAGACCACTCTCCGTAATGGCGCACCTCAAGCGAAGTATCGTGGAGGTGAAGGCAGAGCAGAATTGTTTAGCTCACGCTTTGGTAATAACAATTGCAAAAGTAGATAATGATCCCAATTACAAAGCGTATCGTCACGGCAGGAAGATTCGTCCTGTAGTTTAATCGCTACTCGAGACAAACGGAATCGATCTGTCTAAAAGTGCGGGGATTCCCGAATTAGTCGGATTCCAGTAACACTTTCGGAAGTACAAGATAGTTGTCTATCACTGTCTGAGATATGAAGACATCATATTGGAAGAGCAGGTCAAACGATTTAATCTGCTCTATGACAATGTGAAAAGGCACTATCACCTAATCACAAATCTTACAGGTGCGATGGCCAGACGGTACGTGTGCGACTCGTGCAACAAATCGAGTACAAGTGACGTCACGCACGCCTGAGTTCAGACGTGTAGCGACTGCATGGCTAGCTTTCCATGCGCGTTCTGGCATGTTCGCTACCCCCGCGCCGGATTTAATCGGCATTTCAGAAGCCGCACGTGTTTCGCCAAACACAAGCAGTGCACATCGAAGAAAAAATCAGTTTGTGAACGGAAGCGGTGCTGTGCGAGGTGCAGATGGATCTGACACACGACAATCACGAGTTTAACAAGCGGTTCTGCGACAACTGTAAGGAGAACAAAGAAGTAGGTCACCTGTGTTATATGAGACCCCTGAAGGACGCGCTGCCCCCGTGGGTGATAAGGTACTGTACGTATTCTACGATTTTGAAACCACCCAAAGTACTTGGTATACAGACGATACTAAGCTAAACATACCTAATCTCGTCTGCGTGCAACAGTTCTGTTGCGATGCGAAGACGAGGAAGACGTAATAAACTGCGTGCCTTGCGGCAGGATGAAGCACTTGTCCTGGCAAGATCCTGTGAGGGAGCTGCTTTCATATCTAACCGAACCACGCCCCTGTACCAATAGGACCGTCGCTATAACACATAATGCCAACGCGTTTTATTCTCATTTCATTTTGAGTAGGGCCATCATGCTAAAATGGAAACCCGAACTGATTACGATTTGACTGAAAATCATGTGCATGTAGATGGAGCATCTGGTGTTTTTGGAAAACGTGTCCTTCCTCCCCTGCCCTCTGCGTAAGCTGCCCGGGGCGTTCGGGTTGACGGCTTGCAAGTCGTGGTATTCTCACTATTTCAATACTGAGGAAAACCTAAATTACGTAGACACCATCCACGACGTCTCGTATTACGGCAGGAATGAGATGGGATAGGAGAAGAGGAGGGAGTTTCTCGCGTGGTACGAGAGCCAGAAGGAGTCCATTTTCGACAACAGACGTTTACTGGAAAGTTACTCTCCGGAAGACGTCACAGTACTAAGACAGGCGTGTAAAGTTTCTCGGCGTGAGTTTATCGAAATAGGAAATTTAGAAGTATTTCTCGAGTCAATAACTATCGCTTCGGCATGCAACAAAGGTCTGCGTAAACCTTTCCTCTAGCCAGAAACTATCGGACTCATAACGACTGGCGGGTACACCTGCAAACACAATTATAGTAAGAAGACATTGATATGGCTGCTGCACATGGAGCAGATTGATGGGGTGAAGATAATGCACTGTCGCAACGGTCCCGAGTTTAGAGTACCCGAATTGCCCCACTTTAATGTAGACGGTTACTGCCACGAGACCCGAACATTATACGAGTTCTTTCGGTGCCATTTTCACGGTTATACGTATCAGCCGTTCCAAGACGCCATCACCTTAAATGGCGATACGTTAGCCGAAAGGTACGAAAGGACAATGGCGCGACTGGAGCAGATGACAAGATGAGGCTACGTGATCGAAGTTCAATGGGAATGTGCGTTTGACAATGCAGGGAAGCGCGAACTGCTCGCACATTCCTAGAGTCCGCTGCGGAATCGTGATGCTCTGTATGGGGGTCGAACCGAGGCCATGCGTCTCCACTATAATGCACGAATGAATGAGACTATAAAATATTTCGACGTCATGAGCCTCTACCCCTACATATGGAAGTACTTTAAGTTCCCCGTGGGTCATCCGATCATCCAGGTAGGGGATGCGTGTAAGGATTTGGAAGCGTGCCTACGTATGGATGGCCTGATTTAATGTTCGATCGTTCCACCAGAGAAATTTTATCACCGCGTCGTCCCTTTCAGCTGTAATAATAAAGTCATATATTGCTTGTTTAGAACTGCGTCCTCACTTCATCCTCAAGTGAAGAATGTGTCCAAACCCGAGATTAGGATCGTGCCCTCACCGATACGTAGGTAATGGATGAGGTGAGACTGGCCGTTGAAAAGGGGTACCGGATACTAGAAATATATGAGGGATACGAGTATCCGGTTACGCAATACAACCCAAAAAGAGGCGAGGGTGTACGTTTTGTGGACTATATAAATACGTTTCTGAAACTGAAAGCGAAGCTAGCGGTTATCCTGGCTGGGTCAACAGTCCCGAAGACGAGGACCGATATGTGTCATGCTTTGGCAGAGTGAAGGGATAAGACTAGATAAGGAAGCGATCAGGTATAACGCTGCTAAACGAGGTCTGGCCAAACTCTGTATCAACTCCATGTGGGGTAAATTGACGGAGAGGAACGATCGATCAATGACCAAAAAAATTAAGGAGCCCAAAGAACTTTATGAATTTTTGTCCACCCCTGGTGTCGATGTGACGAACCTCGTGTTTGTCAGCGATGAAGTTGTCTGGATCGCATGGAAGTTTGGAGCGGAGGAACAGGTGCCTAATCTGTGTCATACGAATGAGGTAATACGAGCTTACGTCACCGCTGGTACTAGGAAGCATTTGTACCGTTACATTAACCGGCTTGGAACAAAGTCGATATACGGTGACACTGACTCTGTGATATAAATTCAGCCGAAGGGGACCCCCCCAAATGATTGAAACGGGGGACAAATTGGGGCACATGACCTCCGAGTTACGCCCCTCAGAGAACATTTCGGAATTTACGTGTGGCGGGCCAAAGAACTACGCGTACAGGGTAGTCGATACTGTGACCGGGGCCAATCGAACCGTCTGCAAAGTGAGGGGCATAACTCTCAATTACAGCGCGTAGTAATTGGTAAATTTTGATGTCATCAGGGACATGCTTTTGAAGGGGGATGAACCCTCTGTTATAAATGTACATACACAAAATAAGATTAAGCGAAAAAAGAAGGGGGGACTGTCTTAATTGTAACCGAACCCGAAGATAAATATACCATATTTCATTTTTCAAGAGGCGGCGGTTAGGTGACAATAGTCCATCCCGTTTGGGTATAAAGAGGGAAGGGAGGGACAGGGTCGTGTCAAACCCCATGATCATCCATGAATGATGATGATTTGAAATTCAAGCATCCGTTCTCGTGTATACTAAGCGCACCAAGCAAATCGGGCAAAACTTCGTTCTGCATTCGGTTGCTACAGAACTTCGCCGCCCTCTGCTCCGAACGCGAATTAGGTGGCGGTATAGTTTGGTGTTACAGTGCTAAAACTGCTGTTCCGAAACGTCGGCTGTTGCTCTCAAACACCACGTATCACGTTGGCGTACCGGAGAAATTTGGTGGTGGCGTTGGTAGACCACGCCTTTTGATCATAGACGATTTGTTAAATGACGTCTATTCCAAGCAATTGTGTGACATGTTTAAGAGAGGCAGCCATCAGAGAAATATCAGCGTAAATTTGATTACGCAAAATCTGTTTCAACACGGTCGCAAATGTAGAAATATTATGTTGAATGCCCATTATGTGGTCGCGTTGAATACGTCAGAGATAAGAAGCAGTTTATGTATTTGGCCAATCACGTGTATCCTGAAGATAGTCTTGGGTTATATAACGCCTACATGGATGCGACCACAGATCCCACGGTTACCTCATCTTAGATCTGACACAAGACACAGATGACGGTTTGCGGTTTCGAACCAAAATATTCCCTGAAGAATATCCTCCAGTCGTGTACTCCGATATTGGCGATGAAGCAAGTAAATTCGAATTATCACGCCCTTCACGTGCTCAAGAGAGCCGAACCGAGATTACGTAAAGCCCTCATAACTAATTGTAACAAGGAACTTGTGAACTGTATAAGGGAATGTGTGTTGAATGTTCTGAATGGGAATATACGTTTGTCAGATTGTAAAACGAGTAAACTAAAGAAATTCAGGTCAGCGCTTCGCAAGGTCGCCGACAGGCACGTACCGCTCGCTGCCAAAAAACGGCTCATAGTGCAGCGCGTGGGATTTCTTCTGCCCATACTAAGCGCCATTCTGCCAACGATCGCCATCTTAATCCTTAAGCCCGGATAAACATGTTACGTAAGATGTACATCGTCCCAGCCGATCATTACAATAGGCGTATATCCTCGTCTAAGAAACGTAGAAATAGACGTAAAAAACAACAACCATATGAATAGTGGGTTAAGATGCGCCATAAGATTTGCGAGGCCGATATCAGACGGAAGACGCGGACGAAGGCTATCTCTGATTTCCTAAGATGAGTAATGCCTGACAGGGAGCTGCCCAACCCCAACGAACAAGGGCTACCAAAAGAGTAAATAGTCCCTAAAGTGGAGGTGAAAACGCCGCGGTCACCCTCCCACTTCCTTCGTCATCTAGAGATATTGAGACCCCTAAACAAAGATATGAAGATGACGTAACGGAGGGGGGTCAGACGGAAGAAGAAGAAGAAACCGTAGCTAATCCCCCTAAACGTTTTCTCGACACACAATTCTGTATCCGTAGGGATTGCGAGCAATTGATGTT
>Ga0131853_10026543_pt1 | contig 10418 bp, 13 predicted proteins | sample TergutLab28metaG_FD_92764 | JGI IMG/M metagenome (GOLD analysis project Ga0131853, IMG submission 92764) | Labiotermes labralis P1 segment gut microbial communities from Petit-Saut dam, French Guiana - Lab288 P1 (version 2) (version 2) | ecosystem: Host-associated > Arthropoda: Insects >... | reverse complement strand
CAAGAAATCGGATAAAGGCGACAATTAACAGGCGAGTTCAAGTGTCATCCCGAGCGCCGTTCGGGGCGAACCCGCCCAACCTGTTAGGGGTGGAAGCATGATTATTTCCGGTGAGTCCAAGACGTTGTTGACCCCCGCCGAGGTGGCGGCCTTGTTTCGCGTGGACCCCAAAACAGTGACGCGCTGGGCTGCGGCGGGCAAGTTGACATGTGTGCGAACCCTCGGTGGCCATCGTCGCTATCGGGAGTCCGAGGTCAAAGAGCTGCTGCGTGCCAACGGTGGCGTCGATGACGCCGAGAAGCAATAGCCGTTAGTGACGGGTGCCCTTGATGATCTGAAGGGCGATCAGGGCGACGACGGCTCCGGCGGTGCCCAGCGCAACCTTTACGTTGCGCGCCCGCGCCGGATCGTCTTTAGGCAGGCCGCCGCCGGTGACGAGTGTGCGAACATCCTGGGCCGTTCTGGTGGCGGTCGCCTTGGCGCGATCCATCTGGTACGACGGCGAGATGCGCTCGGAGAGTTGATCGACCGTGGCGGCGAGTTCGGCACGCAACCGCTGTACCTCGGCCTGCGGGTTGGTCTTCTCGGTCACGATTGATCCTCCTTAGAATCGGCGTCGGCAGAACCGGTCGAAGCTACGCCCTCGGCTGCATCGTCGCTCTTGCGGTTTTTCAGCAAGAAGCTACCGCGCACGGTGGCGATCGACTCCTTCATGCTGGCGGTTGCGGCGGGTCGGGCCGAGGCGCGCTTTAGCAAGGCGACGCCACCGATCACCAACGCGACGATGCTGATGAGCGTCACTCCGGCGACAATCAGCGCCGATGCCCACAGGGGAACAACATTGCCGAGACCCCAAATGGCGGCCAGGATCAGCACGAACGTCAGGTAGAACGCGAACACGCCCGCACCACAGAGCAGCCCGATGCCGATGCCGGAATCCTTGACCTTATCGGCAAACTGCTTTTTGGCAAGCGCGACCTCGGCGCGCACAAGCTCGGAGGTCTGCTCGGAAAGTTGCTCGACAAGCTGGCCGAGCGATGGTGCATCATCGCGAGAACTCATAGGCTAACCCTAGCGCGACCTGCCGGTGGACGTGTCCTAATGGCTATGAACACCGCCGTCATCGCCTCGTCCATGCATGACACCACCGCCGAGATCGCCGAACGCATCGCCGCTGAAATCCGCCCGGATGTGCCCGTTTTGTGCCCGTAACCGCCAAATAGATGGCGTTGTCTTCCGGGTTGTGACTAGGCTCACCGCATGAGTGACTTGAAGACCCACCTGCACAACTATCTTCGAGAGGCGCGGCAGGCGTTGCTGTGGAAGCTTGCGGGTCTAAGCGAATACGACGCTCGGCGGCCGCTGACCGCATCTGGCTCAAACGTGTTGGGCATCATTAAGCACGCGGCCTCGGTGGAGCTTGGCTATCTGAGCGACTGTTTTGGACGTCCGAGTGACATCGAGGCGCCGTGGATGGGTTTTGATGTCGAGCCGAACGCCGACATGTTTGCCACGGCGGATCAGTCGTGCGAGTTCATCATCGACTTTTTCCGACGGGGATCGGCGCACGCCGACGCCACCATCGAGGCGCTGGACCTAGAGGCTCCTGGACATGTTATGTGGTGGGAGCCATCGAAGGCGGACGTGACGCTCGGGCAGATTCTCGTCCACCTGATCGCCGAAATGCACCGGCACGCGGGCCACGTAGATATTCTGCGGGAGACCATTGATGACATGGCGGGCTGGCGGCCAACCGCCGACCTGATGTGGGAACCCGAGAGCGGCTGGTCGGCCTACTGTGCCCGCTTGCAAGCCCTGGCCGAAACCTTCCGCGCGGATAACGCGTGATCTGCGCTGGAGAAACGTGATCGGTTGGATTTGACCCCAACGTTTTTGCCACCCCGAGCGTTGTAAGGGATGAAGACAGTTCCAAGCAACTCAACTCCGATGTGCATGTCGGTGAAGGAAGGCAACACACATGAAGAAGCAGCGTTTTGCGGTAGGCATCGCTTTGGCGATGGTTGGCATGATGGCCCTCGTCGGCTGTGGTGATGATGATGAGAACGGCGGCGCTGATGCCTCTGTCATCGAAACTCCAGCCGCAACCCCCGTCGAGACGCCTGCAGACATCCCGACAATTCCAGCCGAGCCAGACGGCGATCAATCGCCGGAGCAATCAGACCAAGTTCAGCACGAATCAGCACCATCGTCAGGTGGGGCCGCGTCGGCAAACTTGCCGAGCGTGATTCGCAGTGCAACCGTGCGTGGCGAACCCTTGTCTGTCGATGACGCCTATCCAACCCCCGTCACGCTGGATGATGTAGTCGAGGTGGTCTTTGACGATGAGTTTGCTGATTACTTCGTGTTTTTCTGCCGCGAGGACCACTATCCAATCTGCATAACCAGCACATGGAGCCTTGGTTCAAATTTCGAGCTGGAGCTGTCTGACCCGTTCTCTAGTTTGCCGCCATCTGGGCACGCCGGACGCGTCTCCTGGGAGCCGAGCGACAAACCGATCACGATGCATGTCTTCGAGGGAAGCAGCTTCGATTTTGACGCCAGCGAGGAGCTGGTCACCTTCTACCTGCGGCTGACCTCCGGGGCTGGGGAGGCCCCAAATCTTGGCGCTGCGCCCGGGTGTCCGTCAGGCATTACATTGCCCGCCGGCATCGACCCGCGCGCCTGTGGTCCGGCCATCACGGACGCCCCCGCGCCGCCCTCGATGGTCGAGTTGACCGGGTGGGACATGATGGGATGGGATGGCAGGTTCTTCGAGTCACCTTCGGCAAACATCTACTGTGTCTTCGGTAGTTACGAGGGCAACTACACGGTGTCCTGCGGACTCGACGAGCGAGAATGGAGCTGGCGTGATTTGCCATGCTTCGGCAATTCGTGTCCGTTTGAACATCAGGAAAACAAGATTGTGCTAACTGACGGCACGTTTAGTTTTGCAAGTTTCGGTGACTGTAGCAATCGGGCTTCCTGCTTTGGGCAGGAACCTTTCTTTGCTGCGCAGGGGCAGCTGCTTTACTGGGGCGGCCACAACTGTCTATCCGAGGTGACCGGGATGACCTGCTGGCACGGCGGCACCGGACACGGCTTCCGCATCAACCGCGCTGGCCTCCTCACCTGGTAGCTCCGGCGACCCGTCGTCTCGCGAAAACCTGGCCGATATCGGGTCGGCTATCCGATGCGGCGCAAGCGGGTGAAGAAGCAAGGATCGTCGCCTTCGCAGGGCGTGGTCAAAATCAGTTCGCCGCCATCGATTGCGTAATCGAAAACCCGCGTCGGCTGCGACTTGGGTTTCAGCTCACAGCCTGGTATTGGCGGATCTGAATGGTCAACTGTGAGCCGACCATGATGAGCTTCCCAGACAAACTCGTCGCAGGGCCATTCACCCTCGCTGCGGATGTAGGCGAGTACGTTGGCGGCGAATTGCTCGCAGGCGGCCAACTCATATGCGCGATCCGGGTTTCGCTCCAACAACTCGCGGAACTGGTCAATTTCATTGTCAAAGGCTGGCCAGCACCCGGTGCCATCGGCCACGAAGGTGGGGCCGGGTAGGGGCGGGTTGACCCAATCCCAGCTGCCGACGAGGCTGTTATCATCCGCCGCACCGCAGCCCTCTGGCAAAACGCGGCGGTAGAAGCGCGTCTCCGCCTCCGGGCAAGGCTCGTAATAGTCGCCATCATCGCAAAGGGATAACAAGCGCAGGTAGTTTCCCTCGACGGCATACAGGTTTGGCAGCGGCCAGGGCGTGAGGGTGATCGACGTGAGGTATATGACGAGTACCGAATCCTCGGGGGTTCGCCACAGGAACGGATCGTTTGGCCAGTCGGCAAGGCCGTCTAGGTAGTCCGCCACGTCGCGATAAAACGGGTTAGTCAGGATTTGGAGCTGAGCGTCCTCCGAAGACTGTTCTCGTCGTTCGCGGAAGCTTTCCACGCGAGACTCGAAGGCTGGTGTGAATCCAGACCCGTCAGCCAGGAACGTGAGTACAGGCTGATCAGGGCCATCGACGGGCAACCAGGTGCCGACCAGGCCAGCTCCATCCGGTTCACAAGCGTTGCCAATCTTGGGTGTCGGCTCCACCGGTGTTGGTTCTGCCGTTGTTGGCTCCAGGGGCGTCGGCGTCACGGGATCTGCCTGCGGCGATGATCCGCACGCCGTTACCAAGACCGCGCACAGGGCGAGAACCATGACAACGCCTCGATAATGGTTACAGTTGCGTGGCTGGGGTTTTGAGATCACTTCTGGCCTCTCTGCCGTTGATTAACGTATGCAGGTTGACTGTAATGCCTAGTGCCAACGTATCCGTGAAACGGTGGCGCCTATCACTACCCCCATCATTAGGCGTGAAAGAAAGCGGAGTCGATTAAGGTAGCGCTGCCCAGCGCCGCACAAAAACAAAAGCCCCCGGATGGCCAGGGTTTGTTCGGTGGCTCCGACCGGTGTCGATCCGGCTGACTCGGTGGTCGATGTCCTCCAAGCGCAATTCGCTCAGATAGTTCTTCTTAGGTGGCGAGGAACCCTGGAAGGTATCTGGTTGGCAATTTCTCCGGTGACAACTGCGTCAGAGACCCCGGCGAACGAACGGCCAACTCATACTGAGCGGCGGGAGTAGGACAAGCCCGAAGCCGAAGGCGCCGCGCGTGACGCACCACCTAGATCAAGCAACCCGGTCAGGAAATATGCCGTAGTTTAGTCTGCCCATGCGTCTACTTGCGCAGTTCATGGGAGAAAATACAGAAGTTATTCAAAAGTCAAGGCAAGCGCATATTGTGCACCTTGGCGAAAGGTGCCGATTTCTATGCGAAGTTCCCTTACGCCCTCTACAGGCACGGAAATGGGAACCGGAAGAGCGCGAGCTCTTACTTCGCGCTCATACAAAATTTCACCATCACCGCGGATGATAAGAGTTACATTGTATGCGGCAGTGCCATCGACGTGACCAACATACCCGGCCAGAAGCTGAAAGCGCGCCTCCAGATTGTGATATGAAAACGCCGTTACTCTTATAGAGTTGCGGTTGGAGTAATAGAGCATTACATTTCGGTATGAAATGCCTCCCATGTTAACGCGTTCTTCAATGCGACTATTGGAACCTCCGTAGGGGGCCGCTTGCGTCACTAGTGGTCCGGTTCGTGTGCGCCTGGATTCGATTTCATCTTGCAAGGCTTGGAGTGCCGTACTGCTGGGCAGAAGTCTAATTGCATCAGACACTAAGGTATGGGCTTCATCATGTTGCCGTTCGGTGAGCAATATTGCTACCTGTCCTGTTACCTGTAGTTCGAACGCTGTGATTTCCTGATCTAATAGTATGCGAGCTTCTGACTGCTCTGGCGTGATCACAGTAAGGAGTTGAATTGCGGCTTGATAGTTTCCATTATTTACATGATCTTGAGCTTGCTGCATGCGTGTTTCGTCGCGAGTAGTTATTTCAGCTTGAGCCTGCGCCGCCTCGTCTTGCACTCGGGATACCTCCCCTTTAAGGGCAAGCACTTGTCCTTCGAGATTAAGCACTTGCTCCTGTAGGAGCAGGCTCTCCTCATAAATCATCGCTAACGCTTGCTCATATTGCATATCGTTGTCAACCGAGTTGAAACGCAGTGATAAGAATTCGATAGTGTCTCGCTGACTAGATTGCTCTCCGCCCACGCGGCCAGCGATAGCTCCCACGATCCCGGTCGTGGCAGCTAGAACTAGACTTCCCAGTGCTGCCAGGACTTTTTGTCGGGTGCTGCTTCTCGGAGAGTTGCTCATGCTTTTACGCCTTTCTGTGATTGTTGCCACTGATATCATACAGGGCTGTTCACTAGCTATTATCAACTCTCCCTGAAAACTGACCCCCTAGGGGTCTGAACCGACTCTTCTATGTTTGTCAACCGGTGGTGAGGTGGGTTGCGGCTGCGTTGAGCGAGCTTCGATGGCGAGTCGCGCCGTAGCCAGATGCCTCCAAGGGGCGTCGGCTAGCACGACAACCTGACAGTGCCCGCCCATAGGGCATCTCCGACATGTTCGGGAGTCACCGTGGAGTCACCGGTGACTAAGGATTCCTCGGCAGGGAGGGGGTAGATCATGGCGCGGGGTAGGGCTAATACCACGACGGATGTGTTGGGGCCGGTTCGTCCGATCACCAGGAGGTCGTTCGGCACGATTGAGCGCAAAGCCCTCTGGCAACTACCGCGCCTCATACGTCGAACCTGATGGGCAGCGTCACGTCGCTTCTAAGACCTACCCTGCGAAGGTTGATGCTGAGACTTGGTTGACCGAGGTCCAAGGGCAGATTCGGCGTGAGGTGTGGAAGTCGCCGTATGTGATTCAGGCTGAAACCTTCGGCCCGTATGCCACGACCTGGTTGGCGCAGCGGCGGACCAAGAAGGGTGAGACACTTAGGCTTCGGACCCAGGAGATGTACCAGGATGTAATCACCCGGGGTCTGGCCAGGTTCCGTAGCACCCGCATGACCGACCTGACCGTGACCATGATCCGTAAGTGGCACGCTGATCGCACCCGGGATTCCGGTGCCGCCCAGGCTGGGCTAGAGGCTAGGACGCTGCGGGCGATCCTCGGCACTGCCGCTGCTGACGGCGTGATCGCGGCCAACCCGTGCCCATCAGAGTTGACCCGCTCCAAGACCGGGCGTCTGCACCGCCCGCCCACGAGTGAGGAGCTGGCCGTGATCCTGGATGTGATCGCCCCGCGCTTCAAGCTGGCCGTGCAACTTGCGGCCTTTGGCGGGCTGCGGTTGTCTGAGTGGCGGGGGTTGCGGCGCGCGGACCTCAACCTCACCGCTGAGGGGCATTACGTGGCCTCGGTCACCGAGCAAGCCTTACGAGTGGCTGGTGAGTGGATCACCGGCGACCCCAAATCAGACGCCGGAGTGCGTGAAGTCGCCCTGCCCTCCTGGCTGACCGATGACGTGACCGCCCACCTGGACACACACGTTGGCCCCTTCCCCAAAAACCTGTTGTTTCCCTCTGGTGGGGTATCGGAGTATGCGGACATGGCATGGCTCCGGGCCTGGGACCGCGCCCGCATCGCCGCTGGGGTGCGGTGGCTGGAGGATGCTAAGGGTAAGCGCATGGAAGGCACCGACCCCTGGCGGCGCGACAAGCCCGGCCCCCACGGCGGGCTTGGCCAGCGCATCGAAAAGATAGGCAAATGGGTCTCCGTGGTCCGCGAGCATGACCTCCGCGCCTACTACGCCACCACCCTGCTCAAAGAAGGCGCCTCCACGTTCGTAGTCCAGCGCGCGGGAGGCTGGTCCGATGTCCGGGCAATGGCCCACTACGTCAAACTCACCAACGGAGCCGACACGGCCACAGCCAACCTCCTACAACGCCCCATCGCGCCGAGTCAGCCCTCCAACGTGGTCGCACTGGCTCGCTGAGCAGGTGGTGCGGGCGGTCCCGCCGGGCCAGGCTGCTACTACAGGGCTTCCCAGTCCTGCGACCAGGGTGGACTGCGAGCACAGTCACTGTCATCGACTTGTTGTCCATGCGGCAACTGATGGTTCCCCGCCCCTCGAAGCCGATAGTGTCAGACGTCTGTGGCAAGGTGTCCGATATGGAGATGCATCAGACTCACACCACCAAGTCTCACGATCAGACTCAGCGCACGCCACGCCGCGCTCAGATGTCGGATCCCAAGGTCGAAGTGGGGATCCTGGTCGTGCACGGAATCGGTGAACCGGAAGCGGGGGCAACTCTTGCGGGGGTCGTGAACACTGTGCGGCTAGCGGCGGACTTGGAGGGCGGAGTCTTGTCAAAGGCAAATGTCGCGGACGGAGACGACACAACATCCAGCACTTTTAACCTGAAGCGCGATGGCTTGACGTTGCATTTCGAGGAAGCAAACTGGGTTTCTAGTTTGACTCATCGATCATCTTGGGTGGTTTGGATGCGCCTGTTGGGTGTCGTGCCGGTTTTGCCGTTGCTTGCTGCTGTTTCCTGGAGCCGACGCTACGAGAGTCACCACCCCGAGGAAGAGGAGGCGAGTTCCGAGCATGTCTTGTCGGTATTAATTGCCCCATTCAAGGAGTTCACCCCGCACATCACTGTGCTGTTTGCCTCACTGGCCTTGTTCTTTCCGCTGCTTGTCGCATGCCTGATAATGCTGCTCATTTATCCGCTCTTGAAGATCGTCGCGGGTGGTTCTAGTTTCGTATCTAGAATAGATGTTCTGTTAGTCAAGTATTTCGGGAATGTGCTGGGGTATGTTGGCGACGCAGATGGTGATGTTATTGTATCCGAGATTTGCGAGCGAATCCGAGAGATGCGAAACAAGCATGGCCGAGTAGTTGTTGTGGCCCACTCTCAAGGAGCGGACATATCAAGGCGAGCACTTCTTCGTGTTCCTGAGGTTGACGGGTTTATCTCAGTCGCCTCTGGCGAATCGCAACTCGGTCTCCTTCGCACAATCGAGATGACCCGCTGGCTAATCGTGTTCTTGTGGTTTTTCGCGACGGCAACTCCGGTCTATGTTGCGTGGATAGCAAGCTTGATGATTTCCGACGTGAGATTCTTTATTGGCTCGTTTGTGTCGATCGTGCGTGATCACGATTTGTTGCAGTGGCCGGACATGCTCATGCAGTTGACATACTCAATGTTGTGGGATTGGGGGACCTGGGGGCAGTTACTGGTTGCATGCCTGGCCGCAGTGATCATGATGTTTGTCCTCTCTCGGGCAGTGCGACGGCCACCCGATGTCGAGCGGTGGCCAGATTGTCCCACTGTTTTCGTCAGGTCCGCGTTCGATCCGGTGTCTTTCGGGGTTGGCTTGGCTCATCAGTCCGTCGTTACGATTCCGCGAGGCTCCTTATGTGAAGTTCTGGATCTGTCGGAACATAGGAAGCGATTCTGGGAGACCCCTCATGCCGGTGCGGCAATAGTGATGCTTGCCGACGGCGAATCTCAGATCAATGTCTCATCAGGGCAAAACGTCTCCCGGAAGCGTAGGTGGCTAGTGACGTTCCTCATCCTGGCCGCTGCCTTCAGTCTTCTGTACTGCGTTGGGAATCAGACGTTGAACCTGCTGTAGTGCGTTGGTGAATGGCGTGATCAGTGCCGGGCTTCCCAGTCTTGCCCGCCGTAGTAGATGCCGGTGATCCACACGATCGACTCTGCCTCGTCGATGGTGTAGGTAATCGTGATGCGCCGCTCGAAGCCGGTCACATACAAGCCGGGGGCGAGGTCGGGGCGCTGCTTGGAGCGTCGTGGGAACAGGCCCAGTTCACGGCAGGCGTCGTGGATGCGGTCGGTGTACTGGAGGGCCGAGGCCGGGCCATCCCGCTCGGCGATGTAAGCCGCGATGTCATCTAGTTGCTGGTGGGCTGCCTCATCAAGGTCGACGGTGTACCGGTTCACGACGCGGCGACCGCAGCCAACCGAGCGCTGATCCTGGCGCGTGACTCATCGAGGGTGACCCGGCGGCCACCGCCAGCGGCAACCCGCTGATGGACCGGAAGCACCGTCTCGCGCAGCCAGGTCTCAACAGCCTCATCGGTTGACGCCATCGCCTCATCCTCAATGGAGGGCAACTCGCCGTCACGGCTGACCATAACCCGCAAGCGGTCAAGTTGGGCAGAACTGAGTCGATCCACCCAACGGTGGAACGTCGGAGCCTCCATCACTGCGGTCATGCGCCCAGTATCCCACATCGCGCCTCCTGGCGGGAAGGCCCGGCGAGACCTGTGGTAGCCCGCTACCGAGTTTTTTCCTCGGTGGATGGTCCAGCGGTGTATTGCCAGTGCCGACTTCAGGCCCGTGCGACTCGGAAAGAGTTGTCGTGCCCGGAACCCCCGTCCCATTCGTTGACGCACTACCTTATTTTGCGTCCCTTCAACAGATCGAAGCCACTGGTCTCTGTAGCCAGAGGATGCTCCGCGACGCCATCGCACGAGGTGAGCTATACGCCGTCCGTCTCGGCGTCCGCCGCCCTGGCACCCTGCGAGATACCCGCCCTATTCGGGTTCCTCGTGAGGCGCTGCTGGATTGGCTCACTCCTGTTACGGGGGCGGCGCGATGATCGGCAACAACCACACCACAACCAGCGGCGCCGTCGACAGCGTGGCCGTACCTCCTGGCGCCCTGTTCGCCGTTTTGCATCGTCCGGGTGAGACGGTGGTCATTTGTCACCAGATGCCCGATCCTTATGCTCCGTTCCTGTCCGAGGCGATCACCTTGGGCGATGATCCTGAGGCCGTGCTGGCTGTGGTTGCCAGGGTGGCGGAGGGCGCTCATGTGTATCACGGGGTCAATCCTGTGCGGCCTGGCACTACGGGGCCTGGTAGAGCCGTCGATGTGACGCGCTTGGCTGCCCTGTGGGCCGATTTGGATGTGAAGCCTGGGGCGTTGCCTAGTTTCGATGCTGCGCGTGCGGTCATTAAAGACCTGGGTGCGATTTTGGGTGCGTCT
>Ga0131853_10026542_pt1 | contig 10418 bp, 7 predicted proteins | sample TergutLab28metaG_FD_92764 | JGI IMG/M metagenome (GOLD analysis project Ga0131853, IMG submission 92764) | Labiotermes labralis P1 segment gut microbial communities from Petit-Saut dam, French Guiana - Lab288 P1 (version 2) (version 2) | ecosystem: Host-associated > Arthropoda: Insects >... | reverse complement strand
TTTGAGAGGAAAATCTTAAGAGGAATATTTGGGCCTAAGAAAGAAAATCAAACATGGAGGATTAAAAACAATGAAGAATTGGACAAACTGATAAAGCACGAAAATATAGTCAACTACATCAAAAGCCCAGAGACTAAGCTGGTTCGGCCATTTACAAAGAATGTCTGAAGCCAGGGCAACTAAGAAGATATTTAAATGGAATCCCTTAACCACGAGACGAAGAGGAAGACACAAATCAAGATGGGAGGACAACATCATATAGAACCTTGGTCAAATGAAGGTCAAAAATTGGTTCACCTGTGTCCAGGATAGAGCAAAATGGAAGGATGTCGTTGAGAAGGTCAAAACCTCCAATTAAAGGAGGTTCAGCGCCTGAAGAAGAAGAAGAAGTATATGTACCACAAGCTGTAACATTAAGGAACCTCGTACTTTACCACACAGTGTACTCATGTGTTCCGTGCGTCTCTCAGAACAAACAGCGATTAATTCCCGACACTGCATTAATTGATAAGCTTTTGCAACCGCAATGCATTGCATTTACGGCGGTGCAACCGCATCTTTAAGTATGATTCAGGCGAAATTCCGCCTCACCTCTGAAGGGCCCCACACACACTCTAATTTAAACTGGGCAGTTCAACTGTGTAAAAAAAAAATACTGCACGAAAAACTGAACTGAATGTTCTCTGGCACAGCACAGGTTTCCCATCAGGTTTGTAATTTTTTGTGATTTCTGTGTTTTTTTCTTGTGCGTGCGACTATGGTCGATAAAACCAAGGCTGTCGTTTGCCGTTTGATAGCCACATCGGCCACGATGTTATCCGAAAAGAAAAGAAAAGAAGGCGTAAAATGTGAAGTAAGAAGTGGTATTTGAAAAGGAATATATCATGCGATGCTCATCTGCTGAATGAATTGCTAGAAACGGATGTGCATTGAGAAGATGCCATCGTCGTGTCGGCAGGTAAACTGAGGTAACTGTGGGAATCCCTGAGTGAACTGCGCAGTTCTCTGTGTGAAAGATGACTCGAAAGGACAGTTCTGAGGCCTGCGCTACTGCCTGTCAAAACTGCGCAGTTTACTCAGTGTTTCCGTCAGGTATGACGTCACACAGTAAAATCGCTCAGCTTAACTGAGAGTGCATAGGGCGCTTGAGGTCCAGGTTCGATTGTAGGTGAATTTTTTAGATTTTTGGTGGAAGAGGTGGCACTGAGGCAGGTCTTTCTCCAAAAGTTTCCTTTCTGTCATTATCATTTCCACCAATTTTTCACACTCATCTTCATCTACATGTAGCTCTTGCCATAAGTACAAAGGATCGAATCCTGGGAACCTTCCAACAGCAATATCCTTTTGAAAATTGCGGAACACTGCATAGGAAATCATTTTCACTTTTTCCGTCTTAAAAGGGTTAATAAAAGGCAGGCAGTCGAAACGCATTCAAAATTTTTTTTCTTTTTTTCACAAGGGGCGATGAGTAATTTCTTTGAAGGACCGTTCATTACTGCACGTCAAACAAGTAAGGAAACGTCTATAAGCTCCTTTGTGTTTAACCCTTATCCTGCTAAAGTGGAAAATATGGTGAGCTCCTAATAATGCCAGCAGATGGCAGATGCGATTTAACTCGGCGTTTAAAGGGTTAATTATCTAAAAATTTGTAATATTTGCGAGAAAATATCCTGGAAATAAAATGTGCTGTTGTTTTTCTTCACATCTTTTGTTCCAAAAACAATTCAACCATCAATAAAACTTCAAAAATTTACATCGCTAGAGGAGAGCAAAGAAGAATGTGCTTACAGTTCAACAAGTCACAACAGGTATGCCTAAAGCTACTGCTGTAACAGTCACCAGTGCAGCAAACAAAGTGTTTTTCCTCGGCAAAATTTGATGTCTTCAATAATTAAATTAATACTAAAGAATGTAATTAAAACAACGACAGTAATCTCTAAATAATTAACTTCAATTAGTGTGGAGCTACGACGCTTAAATGCGTTTAATGAAAATTTATACACTCAAGATGTTTAATTATTATTTATAGCACTTATTTTATCTCGGTTTTAAGGTAAAAGAATTTCATCACCTGTGGTTTGTGGGTCTGCGGGTATTCCTGAAAACAACACTGTTGTACTGAAATATCATCATCATCGTGTGAAGAGAGAGAAAATCAACAAGATGCAACAATCAGATGTTTATTATCAAATTCTGTCTCAACATGTTTCGGGCATCATTATGCCCATCTTCAGGAGAACAAAGACCGTGTGTTACTGCATATGGTGTACTGCGCTGGTTCTGCTGGATGTGGTCGGTAGCGGTTGTGGGGCGCTGCGTTGTGGGATGCGAGCACTACAGTCGAACAGTAACCTTCACAGTGCTCGCATCCTACAAGGCAGCGCCCCACAACCGCTACCAACCACATCCAGCAGAACCAGCGCAGTACACCATATGCAGTAACACACGGTCTTTATTCTCCTGAAGATGGGCATAATGATGCCCAAAACATGTTGAGACAGAAGTTGATAATAAACATCTGATTGTTGCATCTTGTTGGTTTTCTCTCTCTTCACACTTTGCTCACGATGCACGGTCACAGGAACCTAAAGCTAAAAAATCATCATCGTCATCTTCCTCCATGGATTAGGTTGTTTGACTTGTTCCGTCATCGACGCATTGCCGTCGTTTCCTGGGGCGTCCACGATCTCTTCTTCCTCGAGGTTTGTAGTTGAGGGCGTGTTTCGGGAGTCTGGTTTTGTCCATTCTTTCAAGGTGGTTGATCCAGTTTTGTTTTTATTTGAGTCTAACGTCTTGTATTCCAGAGATCTCTAGTTCTTTTCTAACGACTTCGCTTCTTATATTATCCAGCCTTGTTTATCCCGTAATACTTCTTAGAAAGCGCATTTCCGCAGCTTCTAGGCGAGTCATGTCTCTCTTCGTGGTTACCCATGTTTCGCTGCCATACAGTAGTGCTGGTCTAGCTACAACTTTAAAACATTTCATTTTGGGTATCTGTACGGGTTTTCTTCAAGTGTTTCCTAATAGTGCCACATATTCTTTGGAATCTGTTTATTTTTTTTTTGTCAAAATCTGGTTCACCGTCTAAACTCAGTTCGCATCCCAAATAATTAAATTGTCTCACTTGTTCTAATATTGATCCGTCTATTTCTATTTTAGAACGCACTAAGTGTTTTCCTTTAAAAGCCATAATTTTAATTTTGTCCGTAGATATTTTGAGATAGTAGTCTTTGCTCATTTGGTTTAATATATAAACAGATTTCTGGAGTTTGTCTTCAGAGTCTTGCATTATTACTTGATCGTCTGCGAAGAGTAATGTGTTAAGGTAGAGGTTTCTTTTAAACATTGTACCAGCGTCAGCTTTGTGTTGTACTTAAATACATATATATATTTTATTGCGTTGTAATAAGAATAGAGGTTAAATGCTACCATTCAGCGCCTTCTCCAAAACCAGGATAAAACGTTCAATTTTTGAATGAATAAAATGTGTTTTAGTGCAGATAATTTTCGGGAAAAAAAACTCGGGCGAATTATAAGCAATAATGGTAAATCCATTCCGGTCATCATTTGGCATTCATTACTTCAGAAGGCTGTATTATATATTAAGATTAACTGGAATGAAGAATGAGCGCTCATTCATGTACGAAAAAAATAAATTTTTTACCCTTCAAGTCCTTTTAATTTGGTGATATATGGATGATATTTTTTTGAAAATGTCTGTGCGCTTTACATATATTTTAACATTCTCTAAATCAAGTTTCTTTTCCATGTACAAGTTGGGTAAATGCAATCACTTCATAAAATGTCCACTATTTTGTTTCTTACTTACACATTTATCACTTTAAAATGTAGTGGGCAATATACAGGATGTGCCAAAATAAGTATACAGTAATTAACTATACATTGTATACCTACGTTTGGCCCACCCTGTATGTAACGCTATATTGCACATAAACTCTGCATTTTTTACTACAAATTAACTTCAGTGTTGTAAGGACCAATATTCTACTATCCCACCCTTTTGCCTTCTAGTGCTTAATATTTAATAATATATATTACTTACTTACTTGCTTGCTTACTTACTTCATGGAACAGAGGCCTTCTTGAGAAGCTAACCTGTTTTCAGCTATTCAAGAAATTCCCCGCATTTTATGGAACCCGAAGGTTCATTACCGCAATTACATGTGCCCGCAAAGTGTCCCTATCCTGAGCCAGCTCGATCCAGCCCATACCCCCACATCCCACTTCGTGAAGATAAATTTTAACATTTTCTTCACATCTAAATCTGGGTCTTCCAAGTGACCTCTTTCCCTCAGAGTCCCTCACCAAAACGCCTCTCTTCTCCCTATACGTGCTACATGTCCCGCCCATCTCGTTCTTCCCAATTTTATCACCCAAACAATAATGGGTGAGGATTAGAGATCATTAAGCTCATCATTATGCAGTTTTCTCCACTCCCCTGTTACCGAGTAATATATATATATATATATATATATATATATATATAGAGAGAGAGAGAGAGAGAGAGATTTAAAAAGGGGAAAATTCTTCCGCAAAATAATTTAAAATAAATGTGCTGAAATTAGCTACATTTTCTTTAGTAGCCATTACATATCTTTGCTCCTGCTGCCACATTAGACCTTCCCCACGCTGCTCAAAACTTATCTCAGTTTAATATCTCTCTCTCCTCTTCCGCATGTACTCTTGTTTCGGCTCCCAAATTTCAGTATAAGATACAGCGTGTTCTCACCTACATCGTCCTACATTGGTGGCTTCTCAGCTAAAAAAGAAGCACTTGCTAGCATGTAACAATACAAAGAACAGAAAGTGATTTAATGAAAAGTCAGTATTAAAATTAGTGAATCACGACTTTTCTTGATCTTTTCGCAACCTATAACAAAATATTGTACCAACTGCGAAGAGCAAACCATTACCTTCTCTTCCTTTTGTTCAATACTCTGACGTTTGACCTCTCGCTTCTGTCACATGAACTTTGACCCCTGACTTTCAGGGTGTTACACTCCGACGCTTATGAGCAGTGCAGATATTGGCATTTTCAGAAACTTAGGAAGTCGCAGGGTGCAGCAGCACGATATGAACAATACACAGCATGTCTGAATGGCTCTCTAATATTTTCCAAGCACCATAAGTATCTTCGCTAGCAACCTAACGGTATTTGCAAGTTTAAATTTATTAGGGAGCGAAGATGGAAGAAGTGCAACGATATGGAAGTACAGCAAGCATTAAGAGATGATGTGATTTCAGTTCGTTCCCTGAATAGCAATGGCTCTACACTGCTTACCATATCTATAAATGAAAGTGTGAAAATGGATTATCCTGCTTTTGTAGTATAATATAATCCAGTCTAAACAATTTGGAATATACAAAATGCATTTGAAAGATATCATCATCATCATCATCATCATGAGATTCAAGCAGACGATATAATATTCAGACTTTTACGTTTTCATAATTTCTTTCCATTACTCTCAGAGAAAGTACAAACGAAATTGCATTTATTTACTGAAAGTAGTTCATTACAGTAACAATGACAATGTAATCAAGAGCTTAAAACGCGGCGGTAAATGAATGTGACATGCGCTGTCACATTAGAAAACTTTCCATTTTGTCACACTTTGTAGTTGCATTTTTCGTATAATTCCCACACTAAATACGGTTTTCTCCTGAAACAATACTACCAGAATGCATATACATGAGAGAGACCAACAAAATTCACATCTTTTTCTCATTAACGTATTCCAATTATACTATCCTGTACATTTATCTCAGTAATTAACCAACTTGATGCACAAAATTTTTGTTTTACAATAAGTTTATTTCATGCCTCTACATGTTTCGAGCACCATGTGCTCATCATCAGGAGATCAAAATTATATTATACAGCCTCTGGTATCATCACACTGAAACAAGTGAGTGGTCTAAATTTACTAAAATACAATTCTATAAATATGAGCAAATAGCAGTAAAAATTATGTGTGAATTTTACTGCTATTTGCTCATATTTATAGAATTGTATTTTAGTAATTTTAGACCACTCACTTGTATCAGTGTGATGATACCAGAGGTTGTGTAATACAATTTTGACCTCTTGATGATGAGCACATGTGCTCGAAACATGTAGACATATGAAATAAACTTATTGTAAAACAAAAATTTTGTGCATCAAGTTGGTTAATTACTGAGATAAATATACTGAGATGTATGGTCAGCAAAACGTCAAAATATCCTGTACATGTTTCGAACCAATAACACGCAATATGCATCTATGGTACAATACTGTATGCTGCTTAAGAACTGGCAAATTAGAATTTAAATGGGTGAAAGCTCATGACGAAATTTATGGAAACGAAAATGCAGATCGACTAGCGAAGGAGGCAACTGAAAACTTTGACCCCACATACAGCAGGATACCAAAGAGCGCTATAATAAAGGATAACCGGAAAGAAAGCATAAGAAAATGGCAAAGACGATGGGAGGAAACAACCAAAGGAGCGATTACTAAAGAATTTTTTCCAAGCGTAGAAAGCAAACTTGCAGTGAATTTTAAATTAAGTCCAAAAGTAACAACAGTCATGACAGGCCATGAAAATATTCGATGTTACTGGCATCGATTAAAAATTATAGGAAGTCCAGAGTGCCCATGCAAATACGGCACACAGACAGTAGACCATCTGATATTCCAGTGCAAAAGGCTAAAGAACGAAGGAGAAATTCTGAAGAACAGTGAACTTAAGGCAGGCAACTGGCCAGGGAGTAAAAGTGAACTAACGAACAAGAATCTGAAGCAATTAATAAGTTACATAAACTCAAAGGACCTCGAAAAGTTAAAATTTTTTAAAGAACTGATGTAATGAACATTAACAACAGAAACGAAAAATTATAATAGCATGTAGTATTGCTTACTGTAATGGAGGCGTGCTGAGGATTTAAATAGAAAATAATATATGCTGCTTGTACGGAAATAACCTCCTGATTATGACCAATTATTTGTTCGAAACATGTAGAGGATAAATTTTGACGTTTTGCTGACCGTGCATCTCAGTATATTTATTTCAGTATTTAACCAACTTGATGCACAAAATTTGTCTCACAGTAAGTTTTTATTTCATGCCTCTACATGTTTCGAGCACATGTGCTCGAAACATGTAGAGGCATGAAATATACTTATTGTAAAACACAAATTTTGTGCATCAAGTTGGTTAATTAATGAGATAAATATAGAGGATAGTTTAATTGGAATAAATTAATGAGAAAAATCGTGCATCTTGTTGGTCTCTTTCACGTATATATATATATATATATATATAGTTCAGAGAAAGTAAAGTTTACCCGAATGGACTCTGTAATGGGCAGAGCATCTGTTTCCTCCGAAGTAGTAAAAATTGCAGTATTTAAATATGATTTAGACAAATGTTAGTCCTTGAAGAGCCAACATTTCAATACATTTACATAATGTCCGCTGTAGGGGGTCTTCGTTTATTGTATTTAGTGAATTTTCGAGAAACTTTTTGATACTAATAACACAAATAAGGTTTCTTCCTCATGACTTAAACTTTCAAAAGGACAGCACGTATTGCATTACAAGAAATGTCATAATTGCGTTCGAAAATTATTTCCACAAATAAATAATCAAAATAAAAAAGTTAGATCAGTTCCGTTACAGGCCTGTAGTGGCCCAGAGGGTTCCAGGAAGTTAAGGTTACCAGACTTCATGACAACGGTACAGGATGGTGGTAGGGTTGTCAGCCTTACGCACCGGCCGCCTTTACCCCCAGGAAATGCTACCGGTACTCATTTTTGTTAGATGCTGAGTCGACCCCAGGGCCATAGTGTGATCGGAAGGATTTTATATCAATGAAAAATTCCAATTACACCAGCTGGGATCGAAGCAGCGACCTTCTGATTTGTAGCACAGCACCTTAACCACTGTGCTACCGCGGTCTCCAAATAATCATAATATTCACAGCTATATTTTGAATTGTCAGAACAGTGCATCTTTGTCTAACGTGAAATACGTTTTTTTAAGAGTCAATCAGCAATTTAACAGCGATTTCATACATTCAGAGCAATTAGGAACTTAGGCAAAGCAGTTTGAGAACAACAACCATAGCTGCTTCATATTTGCCCCCGTCCGTGCGTCCGTCTGTCTGACGGAAAGGAACAACTTTACTCCCACCGGAAATATTTTTAGCGAAATTTTATTTTGAAGGGTTTTATTGAATTTGTTGATTTGTTTAAATTTCTTGTAAATTCGGAAAGAAATGATAAGACACTTTACACCAAATCAGAGCTACGTTTATGGCAAATTTATAATTTAAGGTGAAAGAATCCTTTGCTAGGATGCGCAAATCGAATGTAAATCCTTTTTTTTTTTTAAGTTACAGAGGAAAAGTCACTCACCCGAAATGTAAGTAAATAGATAAATACTTGTAATTCTTCTGCTGACATATAATCTATCTATCTGTCCGGTTTTTTAACAGCTGTCGCCTTCTTCCGGAAACCAAACGCCAGTCCTCTCTGTTTCTCCATTGATCTGGTTCTGAATTTCGTGTTGTCATGGCTTCTTGTACTCCTTTCATCCACGTTTTCCTTGGACGTTCTCTTCTCCTTCTCTCCCGTGGTATCCAATCCATAATTAATTTTGGTATTCTCTCCTCTGACATCCTTTTGATGTGGTCATAACATTGTAGTCTTTTCTGCTCTATAATATCTATGATGTCCGACTTCCCTTTCACTCCCATTATTTCCTTTATATGTTCACTTTCCATTCTTTCCATCCTTGATTTGTGATCAATATGGATGTGGTATTTTTAACAGAAACAGAAAAGAAGGGAACAGGAAGTGACACATTGCTAAGATATTAAAATGCCACCACATGTCGTTGTGGACTTCGTGGTCCTTCCTTCTGGGCATGGCAGGAGTGTAACCGACTTCTGAGGTTGGGACGCCATGAGGCGCAGTTACGTTGTTCCGATGATGTGAGTGGTGATAGAGGAAGATGTAGTGCCAGGAGGGCCGTTAAACCTAAATTCTACTAACCTACCCAGACCATGGTCACCGCGGGTTTCCCCCCTTCGGGGAAAATTCCCACGGTAGAGCCGGGAATCGAACCCGGGACCTCATGATTAGTAGTCAGAGACTCTGACCACTGGACCACGAGGCTGGTCATATGGAAGGAATCACGGAAAATGTGTAAATGTATATTTAAGAAACACACACATTTACAGAGTTATTGTTGAAAAACCTTCAGGAATTTAAAATCGTAGCACAATTAAAGGGTGAAGGCGCCAGTATATTTTGCTCCGAGGAAGTTTCAGCCTCAAATTAATCAATAAGCAACTTTAGCCCAGGCAAACAATCAAGCGTGGTACAGCACATTGTGCCCCACCTTCCAGTTGCTACCAACAACTAGCGCCGCGCCACCTAGTGTTGTGCTGCTGTAATCAAAATTGAGCGTGGGAACTTTGCGTGTTCGCCGCGTTGCTTAACCCGCGCGGTTGTTGCAGAGTTAGGAGAAGAGGTGTCAGCGGGTTGTGTTAGCTTAGAGATGAAGGAAGACGACGAATTTAGTTTCCATAAAAAGGAGCATTTTGAGGCGCGTTCGTAAAATTGCGACAATCGACTATTAGCTTCGACATGTCCGTCTGTCCGTCCGTCCGCATTGAACAACACGGCTCCCAATGGATGGATTTTCAAGAAATTTTGTTTTGTGTACTTTTCGGAAATCTGTCCAGAAAATTCACATTACCTTAAAGCTTGGCAAGAATAAGCGGTACTTTACACAAAGACCAATACACATTTGTAATCGTATCTCGCTCAATTATATTAAAGCTCAAGGACTAAGCTGGTTTGGTCACGTACAGAGAATGCCAGATACCAGAACAGTTAAGAAGATATTTAAATGGAATTCCCTAACCAAAAGATCACAAGGAAGACCCAAGTATAGATGGGAGGACGATATCAAACAGGACATTTACCAAATGAAGGTTAAAAATTGGATAACCTGCGTCCAGGATCGAGGGAAATGGAAAGATGTCGTTGAGAAGGCCATAACTTTCAACCACTTAAGGAAGTTCAGTGCCTGAAGAAGAGGAGAATAACATCTCGCTCAGTTCTGTTTAGAATTTGATATGTTTTCGAGAAAAGTCGTATGGAAAATGAAAACACGTGTTTTATTTTTAGGTGTCTGTGACCGTGCATCGTGAGCAAATTGTGGAGTGAGAGAGAAAACCAACAAGATGCAACAGTTAGATGTTTATTTTTAACAATTTCTTAACATGTTTCGGGCATCATTATGCCCATCTTCAGGAGAACAAGACGTATGTTACTGCATGTGTTGTGCTGCGCTGTAACAAGCGGGGAAAGTCAGATATTAGCTTTAATGTCTTCTTTGTGTG
>Ga0131853_10026541_pt1 | contig 10418 bp, 4 predicted proteins | sample TergutLab28metaG_FD_92764 | JGI IMG/M metagenome (GOLD analysis project Ga0131853, IMG submission 92764) | Labiotermes labralis P1 segment gut microbial communities from Petit-Saut dam, French Guiana - Lab288 P1 (version 2) (version 2) | ecosystem: Host-associated > Arthropoda: Insects >... | reverse complement strand
GCTGATAAAACTAAGTACATGGTCATGTCTCGAGATCAGAATGCAGGACAAAATCACAGTGTGAGGATTGATAATAGTACCTTCGAGAGGGTGGAAGAGTTTAAATATTTGGGAACAACTTTACAACTTTAACAATCCAAAATTCTATTCTGGAAGAAATAAAGAGTAGAATGAGGTCAGGAAATGCTTGCTATCATTCGGTGCAGAATCTTTTGTCTTCCAGGTTGCTATCCAAGAAATTAAAGATTAAGATATATAGAACAATAATCTTGCCGGTTGTTTTGTATGGGTGCGAAGCTTGGTCGCTGACATTGAGGGAGGAAAGGAAGCTGAGGGTGTTTGAGAATATGGTGTTGAGGAGAATATTTGGACCTAGGACGGACGAGGTAACGGGGGAATGCAGGAGACTGCATAACGAGGAGCTAAGTGATCTGTACTCCTCACCCAATATTGTGCGGGTGATAAAATCGAGAATAATGAGATGGGTTAGGCATGTGGCGCGTATGGGTGAGGAGAGGGGGACGTATAGGGTCTTGGTGGGGAAACCGGAGGGAAAGAGATCACTGGGGAGACCTAGGCGTAGATGGGTGGATAATATTAGGATGGATCTCCAGGAGGTGGGATGTGGGTAGGTGGACTGGATTGGGTTGGTCCAGGATAGGGACAGGTGGCGTACGCTTTTGAGTGCGGTAATGAACCTTCGGGTTCCATAAAATGTGGGGACTTTCTTGACTAGCTGCAAACCAGTTAGCTTCTCAAGAAGGACTCGGCACCATGGAGTAAGTAAGTAAGTGAGTAAGATGTTAGGACCCTGCACTGAAAACCTGAAAGATGAAAGGTCGGAGATGGTGGGACATGAAATGTGCCCTCCTGTCCCATCATTATAAATACGGAGCGTTAAAAGGTTTTCTTTTTTACAGCTCATATTAAACAAAGTACAGTATAATATCGAGTAGAAAGGTACTGAATCTTATGTATATTGGACCGTGCATCTTTGTGATAGTTAAGGAAGGAGAGACCACACCGAAACTCCAACACACATCGAAACAAGAACATACGACTAATGTGGTGATTCAATAGAAAAGTCGCAGGTTCCTGATTATGGATGTATTAATGCTCGAAACATGTTGAGCACAGAAGACGTGAAATAAAGCATAATAACTAGTGACATCAAGTTGGTCTCTTATTCCTCAATTAGAAAGGTACTGTTTAACCTGCTATTATTTTTACAGTTACTGAGTACTGACCTTGTGAAGAACTGATGTGGCTCTTCTGGGTTATGACGCAGCGTTACGACGTTTCAGAATATCCTTTAGATACCATCCTCAGGGTTGATAAAAACAAGAATGATCTTGCTTCATCAAATCTGATCGAAAGGATATGCCGAAACGTCGCACCTTTCCTACAATATTAAGCCGCCTCATGACCCAAAAGAGCTACAACATCATTTTCATTGTGGCGAAAGCCTAAGATCACATTTTGAAGAACTCTTAGACTCTAAAAGTGCATCAGGGACAATAAAAACTGTGTAATTAGTAAAACCGGAATATGTCACACGCAAGTTGCAAAAGGGGGAGATAAAAGTCAACCGGCATCTGGCCTGTCCACAACGTCTGCACTGCACACAGTAACCACGCTCCGTTCCATCAGATCTCGTGACGCAAACAGAACAATATCGTCTTTCCTTTTCGGCCTGTCCCCCCAGAGACCACCCCGGTTCAACTTTAGGCCTGCAACTGCCGCGACCAATTCTACACGGCCCATTGCTCGTCTTCTAGCAGAAATATCTCCATCTCCGTCTACCAGACCCACACAATCTCCCATTGCATCTCCCACACAACAAACAACTGCTGTGGATTGTCGCTGGCGGCTTGGTTGTACGTTCTGCAAATAGGGGATATACAGAAATTTGATTAAATACACGAAGGATCTCAAATTTGTAAGGTCTGAAATAAACCGCCAATTGTTATTTCGGAATGATTTTTTTTTCAGCTTTGTGAAAATACAGTAATTTCCATAAAGTACATCTGGGTCAACGTACATAATTTATTCTGTCTGTCTCTTGCTGTTCAAAATATTCTTGCTAATTACGAGTCAAAACTGGTGACGCTGTCAACTGCTCAGTTTATAGGTACGTACGTACCGTGGATGGTGGTCTGCGGACTCTTGCTTGCTGGGATTGCGGGTTCTAATCCCGACGGGGGCGTGGATATCTGTCTCTTGTGAGTGTAGTGTGCTGTCCGTAGAGGTCCCTGCGTCGGTCTGATCACCCGTCCACAGGAGTGTGATTGTGAAGCCTCGGTAATGAAGAGGCCCTGGCCCATTAGGGGATGTTGCGCCATGGACACAAAGAAGCACTGATGGAATGAGAGTTAACAGGCCAAACCCAAGTCCTAGGAGGAGGAAAACCACTCTGTCCACCACAAATCCCAAGTTGACCGGCCTGGGATCGAGCAAGGACCACCGCGGTGCGACCGGCAACTAACCGAAAAGTGAAGAAAGGCGTAAGGTACAATATTATCAGTATGTTCGTGTTTCTATCTTTCGTAAAGAATTTTGGAATCGGTATAACGATGTTAGTGAAGTAAGTCACGGGGGGCATGTTAGCGCTGGTATTGTACCAGATAGTTTTTTTTTTTGGGGGGGGGAAGCCTGAATTATCTGTTTTATGACATCACAAACCTTCAAAACGAGGCCAGTAGGAACGTCAACAGAATATTCTGTTTGGCTGTACTGATACCTCCTAACATCTGCACAGCAACTACAACATTAAAATATTATAACAGAATTTAGTAACCGTTGATATGTTGTAATCCTTTTGTCAAGGAGGACATACTCCTGATGAAGATTCGGTATCAGAATCGAGCTGCGGGGTTGTTACAGTACTGCTATAATATTAATAAATTATTATATTCTGAGCTGTTGATATTGTTATATATTTTACTGCTTCATTCTAAACTTTTTTTGCGTGCTTAACTTCTAAGAAAACATCTCCATCACCAGCGTTATTTTCTTAATCAAAAACATAGGTCTGTAATATTAGGTAAAACTTTTAAAGGTTGATGTCCAATACTGTCCACAATATTTTAGGCATATTAGTTGCGAAAGTTCTTCTTATTCTTTATTAAGATCTAGAGTCTGTTTGGGGCCTTGGCCTGCAATACGGTCTTCCTCCATCCCCGACGGTCTCTGGCCATCGCCTGCCTGATTCTTTATTCCCATCATATTTACAGTCCTCTTTAACCTCGTCTGTCCATCTTTGGCGTGGTCTTCCTATTTTCCTCATTCCTTCCACTAAAACTTCTGAAATCTGTTTTCACATTCTTTATAGTTTTGCATTCTTTCAACATGACCATACCAACTTGGTCTAAGGGATTTTATACACCTCCCCCCTTGTAATATTACCTCTATTGTTTGCTCTTAATTTCCAGCGTTATCTTGCATTCGCGCGTCCATATATTTTCCTTAAAATCTTTCTTTCAAATATTCTGCTATGTAATTGGGAAAATACAGTTCAATACAGGTCGCAGTTTCCTGGGTTGTGACACCGTGTTGCCTGGCAAATCTCTACCCTAATAATATAGAGGCGCCAGGGTTCTCTGAAACGTCGGTACATCTAAATTATACTACACGGCGTTACAGCCCACATAAAGCAGTCTTCACGGCTATCACTGCTGAAACGACGAATCACGTATCAAAGTTAACGTCTTCAAAATCAGTTCTTTCACCAACGAAGAAAACAGTTTCGCGTTTTTAATGTTGGTGAGGCCTAACAGCAGATCGGAGAATGAAGTACAGTGGGGTGTGCTAAAACGAATACAAATGTTACAACGAACGTGGAGCAATACTATCGGCCGACGTAGCACGCGCGTGCGCATGACGTGTCGGGCCTTCCCGCTTTGATTAGAGCTCAGCTTATTTCAGTTATCTGCTTATTTGCGCCTTTAGCAGTGAAAATAATTTTTAAAATTAATGTGTTATATAATTTTAGCCCTGAGCCGGCAGAATAGAGTGAGAAAGCTAACTCATTCTCGACAGTAAGAAAGAAATAATTTCCAAGCAAGAGAGTGGAAAAAGTGTAGACCTAAGTGCTGAATATGGTATGGCTAAATAAATTAATTTTATATTATTTTTAAATATACTTCTTTACTTTGTATAATTTTTTCCTGTTTAAATGGTCGTATTGGGTGTTTACTTTGCACTAGGCTGTGGGTCTGGAACGGATTACCCCTAAATACATATATTTCAGTGTATGCTTGAACGAACAGATGCTATAACGAACGAGGTTCTAGAACCAATTATGTTCGTTCTAGCATATCCCACTCTATTTCTCTACATGAATCTTACGTACAGGAGAGGGGGGAAACGTGAGGTTGAGCCGCATGCAGAGGACAGGTCCCAGTGATGGGCTGTTGTGATTAAGGTAGTGAACCTTGGGGGTTACAAAAATGTGGAAGAATATTTACAAGCTGAGCGACCATTAGCTGCTCCAAACAAGACGCATCACTTATGGCGTTACTGTCACAAAAGCAACCTGTCATTTTTTACGCGAGGATTCGTACAATATGGATACAATGCTACATTTCCTACCACTGTCAATTCAAACGAACGGAGTGGTTTCGGAATTTGGCTCTTTACCAATACTGGAAAGCATCCTGCTATGGATTCTCCGGAATTATCACTGCTTCCTCCCGTCTCCAAGAAAAATAGCGTAATTTTATTACTGTTCATATAATCTGCGCATGTAGTAGCATTTGCTAAATAAAACGCGACTTGGGTCTCTTCGAATTTCTTCCCGTAATGAATTCATCCCCCAGGCTTACGGATTATTCTGAAGAGCAACTCAAGGCATTACGTTTCACGTCTCATCTAACACGAGAGCAAGAAGCTTAGACTCTCGTTGTAGTTTACAATGTAGCAGTTAACAGTTCATCTAGCATTGTTCTACAGCAGCTGGAAATTCGGAGATCTGAAATTACACAGTCTAACAATATTCGATGCCTTACCGCCTCCGATACAGTATTTATCGACATCTGTTTTGTTTTGCGACACAATAAAAATGATTAATGGCCAACCGGACACACGTCATTCACTGCACGTCACAACATTTTATCAGAATTTTTATTTCGTTAATATTATGAATTTCTGTGGCTCACTTTGAATTCAGAAGACATTGTTTTCAGTGTGCAGTAAAGCTGTGAACCATGCTAGAACTCTGGACGGTACAATGTCTTCCAGACGACATTCAAGGCTAAAAATTAGCGCACTCGTACCTTGCTCATTATCAAGAGCAGTGTCTACCAACCAGGATTTCGCAGAACATCGTTAGGGGTTCTACGATAAATCGTAGACCGAATAAAAATTTGAAATACGGCTAAAAATTCCAAATATCACTCGAAATAACGCGGGAATTTTTATCCGGCAATTGGCAATACAGGAGTAATTCAAGTGCGCTAGCTACTCATCTTCGTTTTGTTCTCTGTTACATACTTAGTGGTTTCTCCAGATAAGAAAAATTATTTTTGGAGTGCCTTCATGAAAAATGGTGGAAGACGCTGATCTGGAGTGTGGTGTTGAACGTGTGATACACCAAGTTAAAGAACCGTACCTCCGTCCGCTTTATAGGCTCGCATGGCTTGTTGCTTAAACACAGGTTCAACTTGACATGTGTGATTCGTAGTTTTCAATTGGGGTATCCTGTGATAAATTTTGCGATTTTTCTTCAAACCCACCATAGAAATGCCGAACTAATACCATAAAATGCCAAGCACCCCACACAACAAGCCCCTGAGCGCGTAGCTGTCGCGGGAGCTCTATCGCATACGAAGCCTGCAACCACCGGCAATTTTTAACCCGTTTTCCCGCTACAGTTCAGCGCACTTTACTTCATGTAAAACTCTTCAAGAGCCAACCTTCAGCTTCCAAGTAGGAAGCACCGCATCTTCTCGAAACATTTGTCGCCACATAACGGATTACATGTCTGCCAGTTCTGGAAATTTTCTTCCTCAATCGTTTTCCAGTTCTTACCGTTGTCCTTTGGCCAAATACCTCTTCTGGGGCGCCCATACAGACGTTTTCTGTGTCTGCCGAGATAATGCCTGCGAGACTTAAGTGCATGTGTTTCTTTCTTCTACTAATTCTTCGAAGAGAGGTGCCATAATTAACCAGAAGCACGGGCCTGTATTTATTTTGATACGATGTAACCTTTTCGCATCTTCTTTCCCTTCACTTCTGAACATGTTACTACAACGGTCGGTCTCCACTGTTCTGGTCCAATCATCGTTCTTCTACACACCACTGCTGACGCGAGATTTATTTTACATTGGTCTATGTGACTTTCTTTTTAGCATTACTTAGGATTTTCAAAAGAATTGCATATGAACACTTTTGTTCAATAGACCTTACATCGCCCCACTGAACACCTGCACTGTGTAAGTTCACTTAGCTCCAGTCTCCTTTCCTAGCGTTGATAAGATGAGGTAATTCCCGGTACACTCGCCTTCGCTAAGTGAGCTCTTTTCAGTACTTTCCTAGAAGCGGTGTCTCTATTAATGATTGCCTCGCAGTTCCCAAGTGCCTACTAACAGTAGGTACTCTTCAGCTGAAACGACGACGTTAAATAGCCTCATGGTCATTACAGTCATTACTTATAAGATCTGCATACGGGCACTAGAGAAATGCAGTGTAAGGTGTCGTTAAACAAACACTAGAAAGTTTTGAACGACCAAAAATGGATATTAAAATTTAGACGCAAAAGAAAAATCATTTCACCTTCCCCACGTCACAAAAGGAAGATAAAATTATAATGTGAATTATGATTCGGGCTGCCGACATTGTGCAGACACGCGTTAAGTTGTGACTTGCACAACCGACGGTCGATACTGTACAAATTGCCGTCACCCGTAAACAGGATCTATAGAGCACTGCACGACTGCGAAGGTCTGTTTATCCTAAGATGATGGACTGTACATACAGAGACTTATTGATCACCCCATGTTTAACAGAATGCATCGTGTTCGGCTTCGAATTCTGCCTCATCAAATTATACTTAGTGTTCATATGAGGGTAGGGTTTAGTGCAACTTATTTTGAAGCTGAAAGGCTTTCCAATACCATTCAGCGTAACGCAACGGTAAACCAATCCTCTGAAGATTAAACTTCTTATTTTTCCTGCCACACTCCGGGGAATACCACGGTATAGAGGTGAGAGCTAATCTCCATTTTCCTCCTGCTGTTCTTTACGCAACTCAGACTAAGGGAATGAAAAACGTGACATCGTCCTTTGAGACTGTGTTTCATCGCTTGGTTCCCTCTTTTCAAGTTCCCCCATGTTCCGCGACAAAATCCTCGGCTTCGACTCTCAACATAGAAATTCTTTACTTCCATTTCATTTCCCCCGCCCCCTCATATTTTCGAGAGAATTCAAACAGATGTCAGCACAACAGTGGTCTACCGACGATAGCAACTTCTCTCGTGCTGCGTAAAACGGAAGAGACTAGGATGTATTAATGCATATTTAAAGCCGGTAATGCAACAAGTGTCGCATGGCGAAATAACCACAGACACATTTACGAATGACATGTGTAACAGCCAGTTACGGATAATAATTTTCACTTATGTGATAACTAAACTCATCGAGCAAGGTCCTCATTGGACAACTAACAGTTCTTCGACGCCGCTAAAATACTTTGTGCCTTTTAACTGTAAAGCGCCGGTTCAAAACAGCCCAATACAGAATCCTCTCCTGCGCAAGTTGAATACAATGTGAGTATTTGAAGACATGGGAAACTAAGTTCTTGTTCCTTCCGTGGACATTTCGACTCCAAACTCCATCACGAAATAAGACTTGTGACGTTTAACTGAACTACTTACTAAAATGGCAAGTTACAGCACCTTACACTTCTAACACGACTCCACATCGTCGCACATCATTATTTACAATCCTATACTAACAATACAGCTAAAGAAGGAGAAACAATAGATATAATTTATAGTCAGTACATTACTACATGGAGCACGCGGTGGCGCAGTGGTTAAGGTGCTGTGCTACAAATCGGAAGGCCGAGGGTTCGAACCCAGAAAGGCCCTGGGTTCGACAGAGATCTAACAGAAATTAGTACCAGGAATTCATCGGGGTAAAGGCAGCCGCTACGTACGGCTGACAACCTTACTAACTTCATGCCGATTGTCTTGCAATGCGGGAACCTCAAGCTCCCGGAACCCTAAGGGCCTGTCCGGGCCTGTACAGGGATTGCTTTACCCGTATATTATTACATATGAAAGAAAATAACCAAGAATACGAAATTGTGGTTTGGTGCCTTGATATATGGAAGAAAGTTACCTGCTGGAACCCGGAGGCAAGAGCTTCTTTCGAATAGCTGACAAAATTCTACAATACTACACGGCGTCACATTCCAGAGGACAGCAAATTTTATAGTCACTGATGCAGTAACTTAAATCTCATACAAACTGTAACTTTCAAAACATATTCTTATAACAACCATCTTCACTGCGACGTGTGCCTAGACTAGGCCCGCTCAACTCGTAGGTCGCGAGAAACGTTTCGCCCGCGACAGTGAGATGCTGTCGCCCGCAGAGACAGTTGGAAGGGTAAGATGTCTTTTAACCCTTTCACTAGAAAAGCCGATATAGAAGGTTGAAGTAACTCTGAAGACCTATCTGGTATTTGTTTATGGTGACATGTTTCATTACAAATGCATTTTTAAAAAATGTGCTAAAAACAGCGAGCGACTCCATAGCCTAGAATGCGAATTGAATTCTTTATAATTTTCCTATTATTATGAGAGTATCTTATGTTTATTGGACCGTGCATCATCTTGATAGTTGAATAAAGAGAGACCAACTTGATGTCACTTGTTTTATTATTTCATTATTTACTGCTCAACATGTTTCGGATGTTAATACAGCTGCTTCAGCCTGCATACGATACGGATACCACACCACCCCAGCCAAACCACAACGTAACACCAACACACATCGAACCAGAACAATACAACCCATGAAATAACTCATTAAATAAGTCGCAAGCTCCTGAGGACGGATGTATTAACATCCGAAACATGTTGAGCAGTAAGTAATGAAATAATAAAGCAAGTGACATCAAAGCTGGTCTCTCTTTATTAAACTATTATGAGTGTTTTTTTATTGCACACAATGTACAGACAACTACACAGTTATAAGCATACATACTCTTATTCATTATTCATTCTGAGCACAGAATTTCAAGTATCGCGTATGCAGATCAAATTTTTACAGAAGCTGACCGCAGGCCTGAACTGGACGATATGGATTTCACGAATACTGGCAGCTGGGAGAGAAACGGGGATCAATAAAGACCAATTAATTGCAGCGGTTCACGTCTTCAAATCCTAACGCATTTCACTTCGTACGAACGGGGAATGGTGTGTCTGTAAATGACCAGGGTAAGGCTGCTGTCCTAGTTGGTTGCACGTCTGCTACAAACCATGGATTTAGACGCGGAGGGAGAACTCTGTACTGCTCGTACATACATCACGCTGAACCCCAGCTCAGGACCAGTGGTCAACATCTTACAACCACGTTTTAAAAACAGCCTTACTCGAAACTAATACATAAAAATTTCCCTAGAGAGTTGTCCAGACGGCAAAAACAAGGAGCAGGCCTATATATTACTTCGGCCGGGGAGGGGGGGGGAGGTGGGAGTTGAAAGAAAGGGACAAAGAAAAGAAAAATACCAAGTTAAGTTTCAGCAGTTTTTATCTGACTGACCATATTTTCTTGCTTGTGTTCCCTTCACTTGCTTGTATTGTAAGTTCATCTCACGCTGGCGAAGTGTTGGAGGGGAAATAAGTAAGAACAGGCAGAGGAATCGATAGGTAATCACGGATAGTGCTTCAGAAACTTCCTGCATGCGAGCTGAACACACGCGACACCGGTGAAGTGTCGGATGAAAACACGACCGCATTCGTGAACCGACATCTTCTAACCTTCGTGTACTACATATTGCGTGCCTGTTATTAAGGCAAGGAAAACAGCATGCTGTCTGTCAGTCATTATCGTGTCCTATGAAACAGATTATACACGCTCCAGGAGCAGTTTAATTAATGTAAGTGAAATGGTTTGCTTCAATTTCAACACACAAAGTGTTAATCATAACCTAAGGTGATTCTATAAAGATGTAGCAGTCGTAACACAACTATATATCAAGTGCATATATATTTTTTCAATATCAACTACATGTTTCGGCCATTGCTGCTGTGGCAATCTTCAGGTTAGGTACAATTTATTATCAGAGAAGCTATATACAGGGTGTCCCAGGAGGAATGTGCCAGACTTCGGGAGGGTGTTCCTTATGTTAAAGTATACCGATATAACCCAAAACACCTATGTCCAAAGTTGAACGGTTACGGAGATAATGGC
>Ga0131853_10026540_pt1 | contig 10418 bp, 7 predicted proteins | sample TergutLab28metaG_FD_92764 | JGI IMG/M metagenome (GOLD analysis project Ga0131853, IMG submission 92764) | Labiotermes labralis P1 segment gut microbial communities from Petit-Saut dam, French Guiana - Lab288 P1 (version 2) (version 2) | ecosystem: Host-associated > Arthropoda: Insects >... | reverse complement strand
TATGTTCACACTAAAGATCTTGAACTTCTTATACTGAAGGGCTACTGGGATCACTAATAGGTAACTGTTAAGTATACATTTTCAGCAGCATACTCCTAGAGGAAGAAATTCATTTGTATTTGAGTGGAGCCACTGTCCGTAAGATGAAGTGATGCAGTGTCACTAGGGATTCCCCTCTTGAACCAACTGATATGTATTCCGAGAACGGGCGACTCCAACAAGATGTCAAATAGTTCCCACGAGATAGCATACCGGTAGATAGAATCACCGGACTTTCGTTTCGTTCCAGACCACCGCCACTGTGAAAAAGCCAAAGGAACCTCTTACTGGCATGATTTTGTAAACCGCACACCTCTTGTTTTATGAATATACAGTTGCCAAAATATTTTATTAAATCATTTTACTTCAAGAAACACGGTAGAATTAAATTTTACAAAATGTATATTCTTTTTTTGGACTTCTTGCCTTTTAAGATGAAGCACGACGATCATTGGAAACTTCGGAAAAATTTCAATACAAGATACAGCTTCATAAACCAGAACACGAGAAAACATTCGTGGTACGTATTATCAAGCGTAACCAACCTTGCGGAGTAGAGTTCTACTTGAGACACTAATATCTATTCAGCTAGCCACGAAATTCCCTGCATTTTATGGAACCCGAAAGTTTATAACTCTGTTCAGAAGGGCCTATCTTCACCCATATCAATCCAGTGCACGCCCTAACATCGTGCTACTTTAAGATATATCCTATTATTATTCTACCCTTCACGCCCAGGTCTTCCAAGTCTTATATGTCCGTCAGATTTCCTCTCCAAAACTCTCCATGGATCTCTGTTCTTCTCCCAGAGTTCCATATGACCCTCCCATCTTATTCTGCTTATTCCATCACCCGAATAATATTTGGTGAGTGAGGAGCAAAATCGTGAAATACTATTGTTCAATTTTCTCCGGCTTTTTGCCATTCGATTCCAAATATCTTCCTCTGCACTCCATTCTCTAAAATCCCCTGCCCACACGCTTCCTTCAATGTGAGAGACCAATTTTCTTAGTCCTATAAAACAACGACAAAATTGTGGTTCTAAGTACCTTAATCTTCTTGTTTTTAGGTAGCAAATGGGAAGAAAAAATATTCCGGACCGAATGGTGGCAAGCAATCCACAAATGTGAAACACTAATAATTTTTTCGTGCACATAGTTTTCATTTGATAGTGTCGCTTAACAATATTTGAAATTTCCAAAGTTTTCAAAGAATATGCTAGCTACTTTATATTGTCTTTTTGTCATACATTACAAAAATACTTTCAAAATTTATGAACTTTCTTTCGAGAAATTCTTTACTAAATCCGTTGGTTACGTCATTGAAAACACCACGGTGAATATGACGAAATTTCTTAGGGGAAATCGGAGTTAAGAAAAAAGTGACCCCTATTAAGAAATCGAACATTCATTACATAAGTGTTTCGGATGGATAATTTACACAGAGTAGACAGTTTGGAATGACAAAGGGTAACAACAAATATAACATTGATATCTGACTAAGTGTGAGGGTGTGCAGTGTCCAACTATCCATCACAGCTGTGTCCCCAGGAAATAAGGATCCCTCGCTGCGGTAGCCACAGCTTTTCCATCCACGTGTGTAGAAAACGAAAACCTCGTAAATTTCAAATCCGCATTTCTCAAGACATGTTTATTCAGACTTTGCAAATGATAATTGGCACTTGTTCGTGTAAAATAGGAAATTTGTGTTTACTTCAAGGTCCTTCCCCTTTGACATAATTCATTGAGTCAGCACAAAACTAGACAAACATTGTACTGTTTACAGAGTGCCTTGGCATTCAAATGCCACTTAATTTCTTTCCAATGTAGCGAAACAGATGTCTTAGCTACTGGCCACGACGTACTCGCAGCTGAACAAACAGTTCGCCTGCACTCACATCAAACAATAACACTGGATTAGCCCAAACAAAGGAGAAGGAAATAATTGGCACATGTAGCTATTGTTTTGACAGCCTCCCGCCGGATATCCGACCCGCCTGGTTCGCTACACTGGGACCGCAAAACGACGCCACCCTCTTAGTAAATTAACGCACTGAACAGTAATTCACTGTATGGACTAGCGTTCATTTTGAGACGTTCATATTTGCAACCACTTAGCACGCATTTCACGAACCCCAAATTATTTGTGTACTGACTTCGCTTATTTGGAAGAGTATCAGCTAAGACAATCAGTATAGGGGTGAAATGACAGGACGATTAGTTAATAATGGTTTGAAAATAATGTAGAAGGAAGTGGTCCTAGCTAAGGAGGTAACACACTTACATTTATCTGGACTGAATAAGACAAACCATAAAAGACTTATGTCGGAATACCTGAACCACGACATTCCGTTGAAGTCAATTCATTCTGCCAGCTGATGCTTTGTGACTTCGAAAGCTGACAGCGTATCGTTATACGACTTACGGATTAAAAACAAATAATATTAATATTGTTTTGTATATTTCCTTAGTCTGAAGAGGTGTCAGAGAAAGACACGGGCTCAGTTTTCAAGCTTTCAGTGTCACTGGAAGGACTAAACTGCCTATACATGATACCACAAATTCAACCTAAATACCATGACAATAAAATGCGGAATTTGTTCCACCGAAACGTCGATAAACACATCCAAATTTCACTTGGTGAAACAGCAGTATCAACATCAACAGTAATACACAATGAAAAACAAGACTCAGTTAATAAATAACACAAATGTAATAACAGAAGACAAGATGAGTAAAATATCCATCCCAATAACAGAAACAACATATGTGAGATTTTCGGTCATATAAATGATCAACTTAGGAGCCATAATATCAAATAAAATTAATAATAAGCCTACTGCGAACTTAGACTTATATACAAATTAAACCTATTAAATACGAAACAGCATATAATCTATATAGGATACAAAACTGTCCTTTTGCATAAGAACTACTTCGTACACTTCCAAAGATAGACGGACGTAGGAGGATCCGGAACTGGAGGACATGATCAACTTCAGAACTTCTGAACATCCGAAAAAACTTTTATCACCCGATGCTTGAGTTGCAAGGTAATAAAAATAAAGAAATGAAGAACCATTGCTTGACAACAAAGATTTGTCTATTGTTTCTGGTTGTTATGGGGATTACTTTGTTTTATGTTCGGCTTGACTTATGCTTACACCATAACTTACCATCTATAAAAAGCGCGAAATGAAATGAGGACCTGTTCCTTGTCTTGCAAACTTAATACGACGATTCTTATAATAAAAGCCAACGAGATGCACTATTTCTCAAATTTATTTTGATAAGGAACTCTACATGTGTCGGACAGCTCTACTGTCCATCATCAGGAGGCTCAACACTGTATACACAGCAATAGGTATTTGTCATGTTAGTTATGTTGACTGTCTGCTAGCTAGGATGACCTAGCTAGTAAACAATCAACATAACTGGCATGACAAATACCTATTGCTGTGTGTACCGTGTTGAGACTCCTGCTGATGGACAGTAGATCTGTCCGAAACATGTAGAATTCTTTATCAAAATAAATTTGAGAAATAGTGCATCTCGTTGGCTTTTATTGCAAGAAAATATCACATTGGACGGTTCTCTGAATGTCAGATTCGTTATACGGTGACTTGCCTTTCACTACGACGAGCAATTGTCGACAGTGTTCATTAGGTCTGATGCTATCCGCACAATAACGACATATTTACATTCGAAACATCCTGTAGAAGAACGAACAGGAAGTCGCAATGCAAATGAAATCGCACCCCACCACCCTATATATAACCCTCTTATTGCATTTTACCTCTCCCTCCCTTGCCAAATTTGCATTCCGTTAACGGGTACTGTCTGATGGTATTTCATCCCTAACATATAGAAGATTTCATGTTGTCTTTTATTAAAAAAGAGGGTTGTGTTGAGGGTGAAAACATTAACAGTGAGGTCAGAATGACAGATTTCAACATTTGAGTGTTTCAAGTCTAGGAAGAGGCGGCATTAATAGGGACAGTGTAACCCTGTAATCTAATTCTGAGATGAAATACAATAGAAGAAACTTTCTTCACCCCCAGATCCTCCCCCTTGCTGCATAAATGAGCAGTAACTTTGAACGACCAAATGAAAAGTATTTTTATACCATAGCGGAACAAAATTAATAAAACCAATTTCAAATTTCCTCAACTGTCTGTTTCAACAACTTTCGTAAATGCTTTTGTGAATTCTAAATTTATCCTCATTCATGTTTTTGTGATCACTGTTGTTGATTTTGTTTGTGTAGCCAAGCCTTGGTGTACGTACAGCGGCACGGAATGGTGTAGGCATAAACAAGGGAGGTTCCCCTATTGACAGATGCATACGTTAAGGATTCAAAGTCCTTAATACACTTAAGCACATCATGCGAGGACTGGAAACAGGAGAGGGCAGTTCCGCACATTGCAGCCGCTATGAGACGCCACTGGGGAATGGTGCGCAGTGCGACGAGAAGGAAATAAATGACACAGTTATTGAGTTCTCACAACGTTACTTTACATAGTACATTTTGACGTCATATTGTAAGTGTTATGTGTTTCAATCGTAGGCTACAAGATATTTTCGTGAATATTTTTTACATTACGATTTCAATGCAAATTTATTCAATAGTATACCAACTTCAGGCAAACATATTTCACTATCATCAGTATTCAATTTGTTTATTAATATGGAAAATAAAACAAGGTACAAAATGTCCACAGTGTAAGACACTTCTTGCAAGCCCACTTTCTTGTTGTTGTTACTATCCGTAAATTATTTCAGTGCAGTTGTCAACTGTTTACACGGAACTTTGGTTTGCCCTGTTTCTTGTATTTATCTCGCAAAGGTTATATCGAGTTTCCCACATTTATCGCGTAAATGGCGAAATCAATGAAGCCTGCACTTTCTTCGAAACTAGTGAAGTGTCGTTTTCAAGAAAAAGTACTTTTCTATGCAATGCTCACCAGTTGCCGGAAGAACATTGCTTTTTGGAAGGTTCCTAGGCTTCGCCCTTTTGTCCTTCTGGTGAGAGTAACATGTGGATGAAAACGAGGATGGAGCTGATACTGACAAGGGAAAACTGAAGTAACTGGAGAAAAACCTGTCCTATTGCCACTTTGTCCACACAAACCTGGCACAGAGAGCGTCAGGATCGAACAAGGGGCTTCACGGAGAAAGACAGGTGAAAAACTTCCTTTTTTCAGTAGAAATTTTAAAAATAATCAGTATACTTTTAATTATCTACATAAAGAGGAGCTTAATGATATTTACTCCTCACCCAAGATTGTTCGGGTAATTAAATCAATAAGAATAAGATGGGCGGGGCATGTAGCATGCATGGGGAGTGGAGAGGCGTATACAGGGTTTTGATGGGGAAACCTAAGGAAAAGAGGCCACTTGGGAGATCCAGGCGTAGCAGGGAGGATAATATTAAGATGGATATTTAGAAAGTAGGATGTGGGGGTATGGACTGGATCGAGCTGGGTCAGGATAGAGACAGGTGGGGGGCACTTTTTACTGCGGTTATGCACCTTCGGGTTCAATAAAATGCGGGGAATTACTTGACTAGGTTAAAACCGGCTAGCTTCTTAAGAAGAACTCTGCTCCATCGAGTAAGTAAGTAAATAAGTAAGTAAGTAACTATACTTTGAATTAGATTATCACAAATCCAATATTTCGCAATATTACTAAAATGTGTTCGACAAAGTAATTAATATAAATCACTTCCGTGTTTCCAGATCATGTACATTCATTCATGCTACACTGAAGCAGTGACCTGTAACACAAGCTGATTCACGTGACTGTCTGCCATAATGCATCCAAAATCAAATTTAGGCAGGATATTGTGTTTCTGATCTACTTTCAACACATAGCCTCTCTTGATACTCCAACAGCAGTCCCATCTAACATAAAACTGACCCGAACTGTCGACTGCCCATTTTTTTTTATCACAACTTTGTGCTTCTAAGCGGCCACTTTTAAGCACTAGAATCCCAGCGCTACAAGCCACCAACTATCGGATGGCACAGCTACCGCACTGTCCCATTTCTGATATACATTGTCATTTGGACTGAGTGTGCAACAGTTGTTAGGTTTTTCGAATGTAACATTTGCTGACCAATCATGAAGTTTATTCATTTCCTGTATAGCTGTGGAAGATAGTTCAAGTAATCCCGTTATACTACCTTCTTCCTCAAGTCCACCTGTACTGCAAGTAGCATGATTCTCTGGACACAGTATCACAATGTCCACAACAATAACTTCAGTCAAAGCATCTTACAGGAACTGGCACGTCTTAATGTACGTTTCAGGCTGAATAAAACTTCTTAATTCCATTACTGTGTACATGAATTCACCGTCTGCACCACCAAGCCACACGAACCTGCTTACTGTAAGTGTGCTGGTTTCTGTCCCTGCTTGCACAACTACACATCTCGTCTTTACCACGCCGTTCCTCATTGATGGATTTTCTAAAATCTCACTTTCTCTTTTGATTTCCTATCCTTGTATGTGAAGTTCCATCATTTCCAAAGCGCTATATTCATATATTTCATCTGTGTTTGCTTCTCCTTTTGCAATGTGAATCTTCCGTCCAATTTCCCTCGCTTCCTCCAGTAACAAACGAAAATGCTGCCCAGTCTCATGCAGTACTGCTCCTGATTGCATATCAGGTTTCAAGGCGCATAAGTAGCCAGTCTTGGTTCTCATCATCACAAATGAATGTAAAAGAACCTGACCCGGTCTAGGCAATTTTCTTTGACCTAAATATCAAATATTTATTTTCTTGTTTCTTCATGGGATACAGTGTTGCAAAGGAACATCATGTTTTGCTGCGAGGTTGATATCATTTTGCACTGCCACATCAACAACAGGTTTTAACTCTTGGAAAATGATGTCCTTCACCGTTACCATCACAAGCGTAGGAAACCAAATCTCGTTTCTTTACACTTTCGTCGTGAAATTTTCCAAAATTCCTACCAACCTGCAGGTTTCAGTATGTTTCCAATATAGTAGTACCTTTAAATTCTCTGTAAAATTAGTCTTTCTTGAAATGATTCTTCAAATGTAATAATATCAGGAGACATGTTGATAAACACAGTTTAATCATCTGTTTATCTTCAATTTAACTGCCAGGCAATATTTAACAGGTGTTCCATAACTCCGCAACTGCATTCAAATCGGACATTTGGCGCCGTATCAAGTCACCACAGATCTGAAGACCTAAGCCATAACATGGCGCAGGCGAAATATTGAGACCGTCAATTGTGTTTTAGTCCTTGGGCCGTACTTCACAGTAAACACTATCTCCGTAATAAACACCAGCCACAACAATGTAAGTACGTCTTCCCTTAATGTGCCCGTCACTTTTGTCCTATTTCAAGAAATATCGGAATGTGTCAACAGAGTTTAGTCCAGATTCCAAATACGAATTTTCACGAAAGCCCTCTGGTAGGAACCACTTACTCCACGCCTACAGACTACCTCACTGACTGACATGAAATCGCTTGCAGTCACTCCTCGCTTTTGCTAACGAATTACCAATATTCGAAGCGGTGGACGTCATATAAGACTGAGCTCTCAGTGCGGGCACTTCGTTACCTTTATTATCACTTCGATACAGTAGAAACGGTTGTAAGTACTGAAGGCACCGGCGTGAATTAATTCATATCACAAACAATAATGTATTTGATGAAAGCAGTCCTAGAATACAATTTAAATACGAGTAAAAGACACGCCAGTGCACCTTGTTTGACTTTTTTAAATTGACAATCATACCTAATGTACGAGATAAGACAAAAAAACCACTCCTCATATTATTCAAACTCAAAAAAGTCTACCAGTTAATATGTTTTTCTTTTTATTATCTAGTTTAAGGCAGATCAATCGCATTATACCAACAACAATTTGTGAAAGAACTTAGCACTAGTTCTAAGATTGCATACTGCTTGTAACACCGAGACATGGCAAATTTTTACTGTAAAAAGTATTCAAGAAGTACATTCGTCTGTATTATTGTAGCGGTAAACCAACTCCATGCAGCAGTTTCAGATACATACAATTATAGTCGCTACAATGGCTACGCTATGGGAAGGGCGAACCGGCGTTAGATTCCTGATAGGAACAAGAGATGCTTTTTTCTCCAAAATGTTCAGACTGGCACTGACGTGTAATCCAGTTTCCTATTCAGTGGTTGTCTGGAGTTCTTCCTCCAGCGGCAAGGCGGCCATCCAACACCTATTCAATGGTAACAGGAAAATCTTACCGAGAGGTAAAGCGGTCTAAAAGTGAGGTCACTTACTCGCTTCCAGAATTTAAGAATTGCTGAATTGTTGTCTTGAATCCCCCATACATTTTCATGACATGATGATTAATAAAGCACAAGGAGAACACAGGTTTTGACCACGTTAAACATTCAGATTTGGGGTTACTGTATTGTGACACCAGGTAGACTAGTAAACATTTGCAGAGCTGTCTAGGAAATCTGCCGTTTTTATCTTCAAGAAAGGGAAGTTACTATGCAAGTTCTTTTGAAACGTCGGTGTCTACCAAATTACACGACTTCTCTTTTAATCAGATTATAGTAATTTAAGGCAATATCTTTACACTTCCGTGTACGGACTGATGGGAACAACAAGAAACCACGGGCAGAATAAACGGTGTCCCGGTCCAGTTTTGAACCAAAACACAGGTTGCAAATTTTACTGATTCAGTCAAATTGTATGGACAGCGGGCTACTGTTGAAACCGTAATAAATGAAGGTATTCCTTGTCCAGCGACTGTTAGCTTCTAAAGGTCTCTTCTCCATGGATTTGACAGTACGTTTTATCGCAGTATTTCTCAAATTTTTAAAGACATACGCAAGAATATTTATAAGTTATTCTTAATAAAGACACAGCAAAGCAGCAATTCAACAGTACTTCTTCATGTGGTCCAACTTTCTCGAAATTTTCTTAAAATTGCCTCCATAGAGCAAAGTTCCTCACGGGAAGCTCATCGTTAATGATAATGTAAACAGTTTTCAGTGGTAAGGAACTCGACGGCTCATTACCCTTTTCACAACATCCTGCCACTGGTCCACATCCTCAACCACACACATCCAGTGGTCACCCTGCACTTCTACATGATTTCATTCCCTCAGGTTTACGTACCAAACTTTGTGTGCATTGTCTTATCTCCCATGCATGCCACAGATACCACCAATCTCATCCTCCTCGAGTTCATCACCCCCATTATACTTTCAGGAAAGAGTAACAATTACTTGTATTAAGCCCCTTGTTAATGCAGTTCGCTCCTTCCTCCTGTCATTTACACTTGGTGCCACCTCGCCGTCAGTCTATTCTCAGACACCCTCAGTTTATGCTCACTTTATGCGACAGACCAGTTTTCACACTCGTACAAAGGGAGTGGAAAATTTGAGGTTTTCTAATATCAAAATTTAATTAAAATAAAATTTAATTACACGCAGTAACAATAATAAGAGAAATAAAGGACGGGAGTTCACACAGATACAAGCTGCACTAATAAGGAGGTCTATGTTCTGTACGTCAGAGTAGACCTACACACAGTAATCGACAAAAGTCAGGAATGTCTGGGATTGATCTGCGGACTTCCGAGTATAGGAATCCACGCCGCGTTTGATTTCAACCCCGCAGTTACGTACAAGCCCTCGGCATGGAGTGAGAGAAGGGGCGGCTAAATATTCATATCGTGGGGAGCTACCCCAAACCTATTAATATGATGATGGGAGTAAATCCCAAGAAGAACCAACCTGAAGTGTTGAAAAGATGCATTTTCAAATCCACACATATTTCATACTAAAAGACGACTTGGAAGCATTTCACTAAGCACTGATATTAAAGGCATATTCATTCATCATCATCATTATCAAAACCACCACCACTACGTCAAGCATAGTACAATCCACCTTACACCTTTAACTTCCCGTCCCTTTCTTAAACGGTAATCATCTTCTCGCAGTTAGTGTGTAATTGTTCAGGCATTACAGTAACATCCGTTGTTTAGATATGGTGTAACAACCGGATTCCACGTCCCTTCATTTCATCTTGTACTGTCACGTTTCTAATTTTTTTCGTGTTAGACATTTCTAATCCCAACTTTAATTGAAGCCTACGTCTGTTCCACTCATCTTAAAAATGTCACCCTTGCGTATTGAATTTTGACTCCCTTTTTACGACCCACGCTTCATTTCCATGAGTGCAGTAACTGTGGAGTATTACTTTAGTTCATTTTCTGGTTTTACACTGTAGTGGCGCCTAGAGACTACCTTAGAGCCCACTTACAATGTTAACCTTCTATAAAGGGCAATCTCAAGCTTTAAGGGCTCCTTACACAGTAAACCACAACTCCTTAGATGGCCTG
>Ga0131853_10026538_pt1 | contig 10419 bp, 6 predicted proteins | sample TergutLab28metaG_FD_92764 | JGI IMG/M metagenome (GOLD analysis project Ga0131853, IMG submission 92764) | Labiotermes labralis P1 segment gut microbial communities from Petit-Saut dam, French Guiana - Lab288 P1 (version 2) (version 2) | ecosystem: Host-associated > Arthropoda: Insects >... | reverse complement strand
TTACAGTTTTTAGTACTCCTGATGATGGGTGCTGTGACACCGGAAACATGTAGAGTGACTTTGCAGTAAATAAATATCTGCATACTGTTGCATCTGGTTGGATTTTTATTAACATTGAATTACCTTCTACAGGCTTAACAAATAGTGTTTTGTAAGATGGGAGTAATTCGTGGAGTGAATGTGGTGATTATAGGGGGGTAATTCTACAATATAAACCAACAAAATACGCCTTTTCGAAATTAACATTTTTAATTTATGGCGTCTTCTACATGTTTCGAACCCGAGGGTTCATCTTCAGGAAGATGGTATACGTACAGGTAGGGCATATCACGTGCTACAGGCTTCAGTATAAACAGCTTAGTAGGTAGAAGAGTTTGTCTACCTACAAGACTGCTTATACTGATGCATGTAAAACACACTGTACCGTACCTGTATGTACAACTGTCTTCCTGATGATGAAACTTCGGGTTCGAAACATGTAGAAGATATCATCAATTAAAATATTAATTTAGAAAATGTTTATTTTTTTGGTTTATATTGTAGAATTTTTTACAATGCAAGGTGCAAATAACATACATTGGAGTAAAAATCATGTAAATTCTGGAAGCCCGAACCTACAAGTGCCCTCTTGGCCTGTCAAGGGGCTCCATAAGAATTACCTTCTCAACTCAACTGGATATATAATTCCACTCTTAGATGTTCTTCACGGCAGATTTTGTGGTTTGTAATGGGTAAATGAGAATTCCAAAATACGTTTATGTTTGCAAATACGTTTCCTGCAGTAACAATACTAACTGACGTCCATACTGTTATGTGGACAATCTGTGGACGTTGAGGCCAGCTACTTGGATGGAAGCGAAGTGCAGTGCTGTGTGCTATCTCTCCAACTTGATTATTTCCATATCCGTGGCAGGTATTTCCTTTCCTTGTGACTGAAGAACGCTCGCTTACTTAATGGGGAACTGATGAAGTCAGTTTGAGAAGGAGGCGGAGGGATCGCATACAGGACCGTGGATTAGAACAATAAGGATCTGCTGGGTGTGCACAGCTTGCATGTTAAAGAGGACACACTCTTTAGTGTGGATAAGAAACCAACTAGATGTCACTTTTGTGTTATCCATTATTTCTCCTTTACAAGTTGTTCAACATGTTTCGGGCAAACTTGTGCCCATCTTCAGGAGCTGAACTCCTCAATGGACACACTACCTTCTAACCGGTTCTGACAGCCTTCCTGCAACCACGGCACAATACCAACACGTGGCGATAACACTACACAGTCGTCAGCTCCTGAAGATGGGCACATGTTTGCCCGAAACATGTTGAACAACTTGTAAAGTAGAAATAAAGGATAACACAAAAGTGACATCTAGTTGGTTTCTTATACACACTGAATTACGATGCACGGTCAACCACACATCAGACACACTCTTTGTTTGCATGTGGGATACTTCGCTTTGTTCTTGGTGAAATTCCTGAACAAAAAAATCCGCAATATTATTCTGTTACATTGTCAAATTAAAAGTGATTTTCTAAACGAGATACAGAAATAGTTTAATAAAACAATTTTGTGGAGTAAAATACTCATATAATAGGTAACTGCAGCTGAGATGGTCAGTAATTTCCCACAGTTTTAAAACAATTTTACTCACGCAGTGCACCACTGACCACTTTCCAGTCTCAGCTGAATCCAGTGTGCATTCTTACGTCCTGCTCCTTGTAACATCCATATTAATATTACCATCCCACCTACATGTATGTCATCCAAATTATCTCTTTACCACTTGCCCCTTGCATTCAACCTTTCTTTTATATGAGGGCCATAGTGTTAGTTGTGACTAAATATCTTGAAGCCTTCATTACACCGTTTTGTCGATCGTCTTGTTTCTTCTTCTGCATTACGTATAAGCAACTGTCTCATTATGCTGCTCCCCCAAACCGCCAGTACCCTTCTCGCCACACCTGTGTATCTTTCTCCTCGTCAAGTGAACATGTCCATGTGCATTCATAACATAACTGGTAGATTTGGTTTTCTAAACTGCGTAGTTAGCAGAATATTTCTCTTCCCTTCGCAGAACCTCTTGTAATATTTGTAAACAATCTCAAATTTACAGTTTCTTATTCATTTTTTTTTTGGTTCTTGTGGCGCTTTGTTTAATTAGATGTAGTTTTCCATCGCCATAATCAGTCGTCTGCACTTACACCTCCATGTGCAGCTTAGCACAGCTACAATACACAAGACCCATAGTTGTTGGGAGTTGTTATTTTGAATGTTGGGTATATTTTTGGATGGGGAAAGACATTGTGATGTATTCGAGACTAAAATCTGTACAGTAAAGAAATTTAAATGGGAAAGAAATTGAGTGTGTAGTGTTAATATGGAATAATATCTGCTAGTGACAATTATAATTTCTCCTACTAAGACAGCATTCATTTTGTTTCCAAGGTCCAAATCACTCAACCATCTGTCATATTGGTCAGGTTGTAACTGACAGAATTGTACAGTATGTATGTTGCTTAATGTGTAGTGAGATCAGGTACTTCACGCGAGGCTTGTTTTTAACAGTTTTCTTTTAAAGTTTCGTTAGGTCTGTGGCTGTAACGTGAGTGAAGTTCTGGATATTGTCTATCATCTCAGGCTAAAGCCTCTACCGTTTCGGAGAATAGATATCTCTCCACCTTTGAGTGGAAAGTGGAGAGACAAATCCTTCTCCGATGGTCTCTTTAGAAGAAGCTGTTCACTGTCACTGGAAACGAAACTAAAATGTAGATTGAGTTCATATATGCACAGCATTGGAAGTCATCTGTGGGAGATAACTGGAAAAAATTATGTCCTAGTAAACTTCAAAAATTTCTTAAATAACTCAGGCATTAAATGATGAAACTTTTGTAAACAATAAAATATATTAAATGAAAGCACAAAAAATAACCATAATAAACGGGAAAACGTATTTAGAAATTAAAAAATCTTGTATAATAATGATCAATGAAAGGGTAAGAAATGTGTAATGAATCGTACATAAATTGATGTTAGTGATAAGGGGCAGGTCAAGATGACTTTATTACTTCTACGTGAGATAAAATCTTAGGGCAAAAAAGTTGATTTCAATTACAATATCGGTAGGAAACCTACGAAATCGCGAACATAAAACCGACACAAAAGACAGTAAAATCCGTAAGAGAGATAAACTTTGTGAAGCAGAAAATTGTAATAATGACCGTAGCGTGACCATTCCCAAGTGACTGTAGTTCTGTCTGTAAGGCTTCTTCACCGAATGAGTCCACGCTCGAAATATTCACTGTAAGTACAGTCAGTTTCAGTAACAGGACACTAGTGCCTAGCCTTCTTATGATTTAGAAACTTCGTTGCACGCTGCGTACGTATCGTATGATACTTCGCTTCGCCTCCCCAAGTATAATGTGTCTGTGCCATTCCCGCTGACGATTTATACGTCTGAGCAGAGGAACTAACTACTGCGTTCTCGCTCCATACAGCATAATTGGTTGGTTGATTGAATTTCAATTCATCGCCTGAGGTGGCACACTGATTTGGCATTATGCCCAAGAGATGGCCATTGCTTTGAGCCTCTAGTCGCAGATTCTAACTTGTCCCTGCATTACAGAAACGACAAATTATTCACCAATTTTTTTTATGTTTTGCTGACCGTGCAACTCAGTATAATTTTAGTAACTGACCAAGTTAATGCACAAATTCTTGTTTTATAATAAGTTTATTATAAAACAAGAATTTATGCGTTAAGTTGGTTAATTACTAAAATTATTCACCAGTTTATTAAACCCGAACCTGTGATTGAGAAGTCAGCATAAATTTTCATTTGTAAGGGGAAGTAAATATAATTTAATAAAGTGGGATTTTAATTTAATTCCTAAAGTATACAGCACGCCGTCAGTTTCTGTCTTTAGATGGAAGGAAGGCAGTGTGGGCCCAAACACTGCGTTCAGTAAATAAAAATATCTTGTTTCAAGAGGACCTGAATTAGACCAGGTTAGAGTTCGGCTTACAGCTTGCTTAGAACTTGTTACATGACATTCCTTAACACTTCCAGCTCGGTGTTTTTTACGTGTATCTCCAGGTTTAATATCAAAAAGCTGAACCCTCTTTATGTGTCCCATTTGGTGCTCAGATTCAACAATGATTGTTCCCCCAAAAAGAATTTAAGTGGTTCGCTTTGTAATGCGGGAGCACGAGGTTTACTGATGGGAAGTGAAGGTTTAATACTTTACAAACCAGTGGTTAATGTGTATACCACCAAGTGTGACATTCAACAATTATACATTCCACCTATACAGTACATCTCTGTGCTTTATGTGGATCTTAGTGCAAAGAGCAATTATTTCCCTTTACAGCATTAAATAATTAGAATGTAGACGCGTTCGCAAAATTGTGAAAAGCAGCTATTGGCTTTGTCATGTCTGTCCGCCCCTCCGTCCGTTCGTCCGCATGGAACGACTCTGTTATATGTGACTATTTTTCGAAAATCTGTCGGGACATTCAAGTGTCATTAAAATACGACAATAATTAGGGGTAAAGGGGTACTTGACGTGAGCTCCTATATACATTTATGGTAGTATCTTTCTCAGTTCTTCTTAGAATGAGAAATGTTACAGACACAAGTTGTAGAGAAAATGGGAACATATTTTGCGTTCAAAATTTCTTTTTCAAATCTTGCTGTTTATGAGACAATGTGGAAGAATATAGTACAGCCGGAGAGGCCGTAGATGACAGTATGCTACATGCACATTGTAGGCTGGATAACTAAGGCTACAGACATACACTCGGAATTTTTTTACACTTTGCTTTTTCACTGCAACAGTGGCTGCAAGAACGCGCGTCAGAGTTAGCGTTCTACGTACATTGCTTGTCCTTGTGTAACCTGCACGGAAAGTGTTCACTACGCGGTACGAACTGCATCTTAAACAAAAATTAATTACATTTCGTCCGTGAAGGGTTAAAGGTGGTTTGGGTTAGGTTAGGTGAGGTTAGGTTAGGTTAGGTGAAGTTAGGTTAGGTTAGGTGAGATTAGGTTAGGTTAGGTTAGGTGAGGTTAGGTTAGGTTAGGTGAAGTTAGGTTAGGTTAGGTTAGGTTAGGTTAGGTGAAGTTAGGTTAGGTTAGGTTAGGTGAGGTTAGGTTAGGTTAGGTTAGGTGAAGTTAGGTTAGGTTAGGTTAGGTCTCCATTATTCAGGTATACGCCGCCACCGTCACTGGATCATTGGTGCTGGACATTTCGAGACCGCGCGCTGGTTTTATCTTCGAGGATCCAATGTCTAATGAAGAATTTTTTATTGGTTTTTCTACTCTTCAAGATGTGAGTCTGCCACTTTACTCGTCCTGTTTCTTAAGTTATAGCCGAAGACAAATGCAGTCGTTCGTCTAGATATTTTACGTATACGAAACTGCAGGTAAATCTTTTCACATTTCGTATCTCGACGTTAAAATGTGATCGTCCACTTTTCTGATGGACCCCTTTGTCCCATGCTACGGCGCCTTAGTATCTATTGAACAGCAGATAGAATGGTTCTTCAGGCCTGTCTGAACTTGGAAGCGAAGAGGGCACTGCCGTTTCTAACGGGAATCAAACCCCCAGACCCATGCCGTTAGGTCAGTAGCTTTTAAGGAACGGAAAATTTCATGTATTGTGGTCAGAGAAAGTCCAAAACAAAAAGACAACTTACTCCACGGAGCAGAATTCTTCTTGAGAGGCCAACAGTTTCTGAACTAGTTAAGAAATTCCCCGCTTTGTGTGAAATTCGGAGGTTCATAACCGCATTCACAGTTGCTGGCATCTGTCTGTATCCCACTTCGTAAAGGTCAATTTCAATATTATCCTCTAGTCTACGCCTAGATCTCTCAAGTGGTCTCTTTCCCACACATTTTCCCCAGCAAAATCCTGTATACATCTCTCATTTCCCCTACGTGCTACATGCCCCACCCATGTCACTAATCATGATAGGGACATCCGAGTAATGTTTGTTTGGGAGTGCAGATCTTTAAGCTGCTCTTTATGTAGTCTTTACTCCCACCCTATCTCGACCCTCTTAGACCCAAATATATTCCTCAGCACCCTATTCACGGACACACCCAACCTGTAAAAAAGAAAAGGACGGCAATTCTCAAACCGCACCTACCTCAGATTTCGGCAAGCTAGACTGAGGCCTTGCGCCATCGCGACTGTGTAATGGCGGACTTTTTCCGGTTGTCAGAGAAAAGTTTTTGGACAAAATTTTCCCCACTTTCATATTTTCGTCTCAATCCCTTGTAAAACCAACCTTTCATTAAAATACTATAACATTCGTTATATTTTTCAATAGTGATGCTATTTGTGTTACGAATGATGGCACAATAATGAAATTTTCGAGGAATTTCATACAGAACACATCCAGATGTTCCGCGAACACCAAAATGTTTGGGAGCGACTGAATTACAACATTATTTCTTTTTGATCAGGCTGTCTTTTAAGTGAAACTTTGGCTTACGGGTGTTTGACGTCGTCATATATCGCGATGACAACAGCTGCTTCCTCCGAAACTCCGGAATAACATTATGATATGACGCGGCTAAATTCCGAAATGCCAAGTTGCAAATTAGAGTACTGGTCCGTGTTACAATTATATGGAACACTCTGAATTCTTTGCGTAATGATATACAGCATTGTAGTTCACATGTGTTCTGCCACTTCAAACAAATCTGGTTATTTTAACAAGGATTCTCGTTCTCTCCTTAAAATCTGAGTTGTCTGGTAAAACGAATATCAGTTCCGTGTTGCTCAGCTTCTTGAACTGGTGTCTTCTGAACATGTCGCTCTTTTGAAACCTAATAACAACTTTTTATGTATAAACAAGAGAATACAAATATTTGTGTATGAGATTTTCTTGTGTACTGGAGACAGAGCGTCTTAGAGTTCAAAATAAGGGCCCTTTCAATTTCAAGGATCTTGGTAGTTGCTTTAACAAATTTAGGAACGTCTTTGTATGTAAATATTTGAAATATCGTTCTTGTTCCACACTGCAGCAGCAAACATTGAACATGACTGACGAGAAGTTGGCGAGCCTTTTAAAATTATTTTACACTCCTTTAAGTTCAAAAAGTGAAGCCTGTACGGCATAGGAAGAACGCGATTGGGTTATTCATTAGAGTAACGCCATAACATACGTTTAAGCAATCCGCCTTAAGACAGCCGAATGGAAGTGTTAACACATTTCTGAATAATTTATTTATCTGTTGCAACTAACAATTTTGACGGACTATAAATATTGCCTTCAGGTCTATGTAATGAGTTTTATATATATATATATATACAGGGTTATTCAAAATGATTTTCGGGGTTTTGTTTTAACAATAAACTTGAGAGAGGAGTATATGTGTTTGTTTATTTAATAGAACAATACTCCAAGTTTTTGTTACTTATCTTACAAGTGCTCTTTGAGAATTTCTAGATCCATCGGTGCAACAGGGTTATTCATAATGAATGTCGGGGTTTTAACAACTTGTAATACACAATACACTTGAGATGGGAGTATGTAGCTTCACCAATGGATGTAGAAATTCTCAAAGAGCACCTGTAAGTTATGTAACAAAAACTTGGAGTGATGTTCTATTAAATAAAAAAATTCACATACTCCCGTCTCAAGTGTATTGTGTATGACATGTTGTTAAAACCTCGACAATCATTTTGAATAACCCTGTATATATATTAACCTTTTCAAACCACCCAGTAGTTACTTTTTAAAACCCAAAAACTCCATGTTCTGCCCAAAGTGCATTTATGTGTTTTGTATCTTTCTCAGAAGAGATAGAATTTACTTACCTCTTAAACATGAACTGGTTTCATTTGATAAGCTACTTGTTTTGCGTTTACTGCGCGGTAAATACAATTCTGTGTTATCCAATTCTTCAAGTTTTAAGATGCAGAGTTGGTAATGTATTATTCGTTGTTTTGGGATTGTTGATTGTATTTGCTGATATGAAATTGGAATTGTTGTAATGTTTTGAAAATTGCCTTCGTGATAATTGTTTCTGGTTAGACTGATACGTATTATGATCTTGTTTTTCTTTACTTCCTCTTCGTACTGCCGACCTCCCACTCCCAGTTGTCCGGATACGTAAGGCTGTACCTTATGGACGTCTAAAGCATCCGCAGCGTTGTGTGGGCACACAGCGAGAAAATTATTTACACATGTACATAGCGTTAGTAAAATATTAAGAAAATATATGGGTCATTGCAGAATCCTGTTAACACATTACACTCTTATTCTTAATAAAGAAGTTTTCATATTTGTTAAGTCTTATTTAGATTCTTTTTTTAAAACAATATTAACGATCGTGTCTTTTCTTCCATTTTCCGGTTAATTTTTAAAACACATTAATATTATAGCCAGTAAATGAACTGTTTTTGTGAAACTCGATGTGAAATTCACTTCAGGATATGTCACATTTTCAAATATATTTTTGTATAATTAATTTTGATTATTTGCCGTCCTGCAGAATCGTTACGCATGCTTTGTTAATTGGCTAGCATCATACTGAGCAACTCTGAATTTCTGCATGGTATAGATCTTCGAAGAGAAGAAGAGAATTTTAAAATTTAACATTCATAGGACCGCGCATCGTGATATATTCTTATAATAAAACCAACGAGATGCTCTAATTTCTCAATTTTTTTTTTGGGGGGGGGGAATAGACCTCTCTATGTTTCGGACAGTGTCTCTGTCCATCATCAGCATAACCTGTGTGACATACACCTATTGCTGTGTGTACAGTGCTAGACTCCTGATGATGGACAGAGATACTGTCCGAAACATGTATAGTCCTATTTCAAAAATAAATTTGAGAAATTAGTGCATCTCGCTTGTTTTATTATAAGAATATATTACGATGCACGGTCCTCTGTATGTCAAAGAATGTCAAACACCTTACAGTTTATAGGGTGCATTTCCGTTGTGTGTTTTCACGGCTCAGAGAAATTATTTTCTTATTTAAACACTATTCACATTCTGTTACTTATTAATTTCTAGTCTTGCGGCACGGACGGAATTATATTATATTAGCACAGAAGAAACAGAAATACATTCTGTTTTTAATGCATTATTATATTTTTGTGCTGTGATTCACTCATCGTTTGTGATTTTTGAGCGGTCTTCTTCTTGCGAGATTTCAGACTTCCGCCTCGAAGAAGATGAGAACTGCGTTCTTCTGCCTTGTTACGTAGCGAGTAGTGGTAATTCATTACCGACGTTTCGGTACAACCTATCGGTCCCTTCTTGACGTTTGTTGAAGATGGGACCAATAAGTTGTTCCGAAATGTCGGTAAGGAATTACCACTCGCTGCGCAATTACCCAAAAGAAGGGACTTCTCTGTTTTCCTCTTGCCTCAACACAGCAACTTAAGCAGTTTCATCAGTTAAGCGCTCAGTGACAGCATCCCAGAGATATGAGTTTCCGGTGTTTTGTCTGTGTTAAACAGCAAACACGCTTGTTCTATTGTGGCGTATGTATGTGGGTATGAGTATGTGAGTGTGTGCATGTGTCTGGGCGTGCGCGTGCGCGTTCGCATTGGAGCCACAATCTTCCATACGGATCCGTGCTATGAGTTCTGTGTTTCCCCGTCTGAACGCGGTAAATATTCCATGTCTGGCGAGCGGGTGGGAAAATTTCATTGAGAGACAGAAGGGATAGACCGCAGATTGGTGTCAGCTTCAAATACGTCACTACTTCGGTTATGATCAATTTACTGTACTTGCCCTTCAACTGGAATATTGCATGTATGAATTTCTTCCGGAAAATTGTGTTCGAGCCGGCTAGACGTCAAATTTTAATCTACGCCTGCAAGAAGATACTCGATTTTCCCCACTAGATGTTCGTAACTACTTGTCAGACTATACGGCGTCATTGCCCAAAAGTGAATAATGTGACATACTAACTTAAGAATTTTCAAGTGAATGGGAAACTCTTGAAAATTGTCTCGAATCCCATAAACCTCAGAAACAAACAGCCTCTGTACGTTGAAGTAAAACATCTCTTGGTAAATGGCTTTTTCTACTGGATTCACGTGGAAATGTATTGGAATATGCGAAATGATCAAAAATGCTTTCCGAGCTGCTATGCCAAGAATATTAATAGTTTAACTATAGCTGCTGATGGAACTCGAAAGTTAATAGTACGTTGTATGTATATATATATATATATATATATATATATATATACGACATCCGGTGCTGTGTTATTCAGTGGTGGAAGTTTTACGGGATCTAGGAAGTGTGTCATCCCCGTTGTGTGTGTGAAACTAGGAGAAGGTATGTAGTCAAACACAACTTAATCACTGAGGTGTATTTAATGAATGTGGAAAACAACTACATGTTTCGGCCTGTGTTGGCCATCATCAGGTTGTCTATGGAACTTAAGG
>Ga0131853_10026537_pt1 | contig 10419 bp, 11 predicted proteins | sample TergutLab28metaG_FD_92764 | JGI IMG/M metagenome (GOLD analysis project Ga0131853, IMG submission 92764) | Labiotermes labralis P1 segment gut microbial communities from Petit-Saut dam, French Guiana - Lab288 P1 (version 2) (version 2) | ecosystem: Host-associated > Arthropoda: Insects >... | reverse complement strand
TAAAGAAAAAACACCAGGGGAGCCGAAAGGCTCCCTTGGTGTTTTTATGCAGTCTTTATAAAATCAAGTAAATCCCAAGAATACGGAAACCAAAAGCAAGCAAATTCCCCTCATGGGAGCTACACTTATGGGGTAAGTGTAGCTCCCATGAGGGGAATTTGCTTGCTTTTGCATTTACTGATTAAGTTTAACAAATTTTTATTGAGCAAAAACCACATATAAGCTAAAATACATATACAAAACCCACCCCAACAAGAAGAAACAAGAATAGGGAGCCTGCCATGAAATACGTAAATCCCACCAGTGACCTAGCTTTCAAAAAAGTACTTGGCAGCAATGAAAACATCCATATGTAGCAAACGGACTTCGAAACAGTGAATGCAAGCCGCAAAATCCGCACGCTTCAAGCGGTTTTGTGGCTTGTATTCACTGTTTGAGATGCCGTTAGCTATAGCTGCCTTCATAAAGGACTTCTTCTTTATAGAGCCAAGGGAACTGGTAGTAGAAAACCCCTACAGCATAAAATCCTACAAGGAATCCATAAAAAACGAAGAGACCTTCAGACTGCGCCACACCATATCAGACATAGCAGCAACAATGCACTTTGCCGGCTTCACCTCAGAGCTACAGCTGCGCCGGGGCAACTTCTTTGACGAGCGAAGCCTGTACTACCCTCTAAACAAATTTGCTAGCCGCTACAAAGTAACCCCAGACCAAACCAGCCCATACAGCCGCCTGCGCCCAATATACGCCCTAAACATAATGGGCTACAGCCACTTCCCAGGAGACAACGACGCCCTACGGGTCTTCCAACTACACGACCCAGCCCGCAACAAAAGCTTCCCCAAAAACCTAATAAACCTAGGCTATTTCGAGCTACCAAAGTCAAATATTGAAACACAAAACCAAAAACACTGGCAAGACTATTTTCTACAAAACCCACTGGCAAAAGACGCCCCAGACTATATAAGCAACGCCATGGAGATAATAGAAAGAGCAAACATGAGAGAGGAGGAGTTGGAAATGCTGACAAAAACCGAATACCTGCGCTCAATCTACGACGACCAACTTGCCTTTGCAAGGGATGAAGGTTGGGAAGAGGGCCGGGAGGAAGGCCGTTTAGCAGGCCACATGGCTGGCCGTATGGAGGGACACTTGGAAGGCCACATGGCAGCCATGAAAGAGTTCGCACAAAAGCTACTAAAGCTAAACAGGCCACTAAGCGAAATTATAGAAGCCACAGGAATTACCAAAGAGCAACTAAAGTCACTAAGTTAACCCGCTACCCAATTAAAGAAGCAACCCAACATGTATAACCCACAAATCATATAAATAGCCAAAAGGCGGATTAGCACAGATTAAATTTTTTTAATCCGTGTAAATCCGCCTTTTCCATGAAATCCGTTTCAAATTAACTATTCATCTTTCACAAAATCTTAACTTTCCATCACTACATACAACAAACACCAACCCTACCCCAAAACCAAAAAATAATACCCAACAGCAACCACCAGCCCAGGCAGGAGGTTAGCCACCTTTATCTTAGCCCCAAGGGTCATATTAAAACCAAGGGCCATAATCATAAGCCCGCCTACGGCAGATATCTGGGCAACAAGCCCGGCAGTCAGCACACCTTGCAAAAATCCTGCAAAAAATTCAATTATTCCCTGGTAAATAAAAACCGAAAAAGCCGAAAACAAAACCCCAAACCCAAGATAGGAAGCAAAAACCATCGCAGCTGTTGCATCTATTATAGACTTGGTAATAATAATGCTGTAGTCATTCCTTAAACCGCTTTCTATAGAGCCAACAACAGCCATTGCCCCTACACAAAATAGTAATGTAGCCGTTACAAAACCCTCAGCAAAAGTAGAACTGCTGCCTTCGCGGGTAAGCTTCTTTTGCAAAAACACTCCAAGGGCGTTTAATTTTGCATCAATATCAATAAATTCCCCAGCCAGTGCCCCCAGCATAAGAGACACTACCAGCAGCATAATATCCCCGTCAAGGGCCCCGGATATGCCAATAATACATACGCACAGCCCAATAGCCCGGGTAATGGTTGCGGATATTTTATCGGGTATTTTACCTTTAAATAAAAGGCCCATACCGCCGCCTGCCATTATGGCAACAGCGTTTATAAGCGCCCCGACTACGATACTATCTCACCCCATGCCAATCTCCGCCCTGCGTAAACCTCACCAGGTTCAAGTTCGCCATAAAAATATGCGATTAGCTCTGATGCTGTAACCAGTTGGAAGCCGTCGGCTATAAGCCGTGGGATTACCCTCTCCATAGCCTCCATGGTTGCGGTGTGTATATCATGCAGCAAAATAACTGCACCGTCTATTGTCCGGTCCATAATATTGTTGTAAATGGTATCCGCACAGCGGTTGGACCAGTCCTTAGGGTCTACAGACCAATGCAGAAGGGAGTAACCCAATTCCCGGGAGGTATCAATCACCCGGGTGTTGGCAATCCCAAAAGGTGCGCGGAAGATTGGCGGCGGGGCCTGACCTGTAATTGCCTCTATTGCAGCACTTGTATTTGTTATTTGGTCGGCTATTGCGCTTGCGTTTAGGCGGGAAAAATCCTGATGATTCCAGGAATGGCCTATAACTTCGCTGCCCAGCGCCACGGCCCTTCTTAGGGTGTCTGGGTGGTGGTGCACACGGTTGCCCAGTACGCAAAATGTAGCACGGCCGCCAACAGCTTCCAGCATATCCAAAATCATGGCGGTGTATACAGCCGGGCCATCGTCAAAGGTTAGGGCCACCATTGGAAGGCGCGGGGGTTCTCTTAACCCAAGCTCTATGCCCAGTAAAAAAGCCTCGTCTAAATCTTCGTATGATATCTGTACTGGTACAAAACCCATGTCCCACTGGGCAATGTCTGGGGATATAAGTACCCGTAGACCCATGTAGTCAATAATCGTATGTGTCAGCCAGTCGGTGTTTATTGCATACAAATAAGGCGCTGCTTCGGGGGCATAGGCTACCAGAGCCGCTGCCAGTAAAGTAAGCGCCTTGTCTAAGTTTTCGCAATCTATAATTTGATTAAGGTCCAATTCATAGCCTGTATGGGTATCCAAAACAGAGCTTTCTATAAATGCAACGGGTGTCTCCACAGCTGAATGATGAAAATACCCCCATGTCAAAAAACCAGCATACCGCCCGGCAACAAAGACTGTCTCGGTATGCAGGTCAAGCTCCCCTGGGTCGGGGGGGGCTATAACTTCCGGCTCTGGCTCATAATTGTATTCATATTCATATAATCCGTTTAAGGGCTCATAATCTGGGGTTTCCTCAATATCTGGGAGGATGGGCGTACTGCCATGCCCCGTTGTGTTGGAAGATACACAACTTATAATGCCTGCCAATATTGCAAGGGCTAGTACAACCAACCAAAAATATTTGCTTCTCACAAAAAATGCCCCCCATGCCCCAAATACTACGAATTTTGTAGAAAAAAGTATAATCCACAAAGTTAGTTAAGTCAAAGCTTTTCTATAGATATTTTATACAAACCCTAGATATTTAGACATGATAATTGTAAGCACCAGCTGGCATATAGTGTAAATATCCTCATTAAATCAAGGGGTAGTCTATGAAGCAAGTAAAAATATATACCCACCGGTACAAAAGCCTTTTAGAAGAGTTTGTAAACAGTATATGCCTGCCAGATGAAACTGTAACCATACATAAAAAAAGTGGTTTGTTTTTTGTATACCAAGATTTTTACCAGCCAATTGTTATGGAAAAATTAATGTCACTGCTTATTGAGATTGCATTACAAGAAAATCCTTTGTACCAGCAGTCACCAAAATTGCGTGAAATGGCTGGGGAACTGCATGGGATGCCCTTGTATATGTCCATGCAAAAGTCTCTAAACCGCTTTATAAAAGCCAGCCGTACTTTACATTTGGAAGGGTATGTGACCTTCCGCATGGCAGAATACAGGGAAAAATTAGACATAATGTCATATTCCCTGATTAAAAAAATGAAACTTTCAATCAAGGACTAGCAATATATGTAAAATATGGTTATTATAGGCTAAGCAGGCGAATGAAGCAATAAAAACGGAGGTAATAATTTGGACAAGCTAATCGCAGATTTATTAAATATAGAGCAGGCTGCAAGCCAAAGCATGGATGCACTAGAAGAAGAACGTACAGCGCAAATTGCGCGCACTGCAGATGAAATAACCCGCCGCAATATGGAAATAAAGCGAAAAGCAGATAAAGAGTTACAGGCCCTAAAGCAGGAAGCGGAAGAAACCACCCAGGCAAAACTAGCCGAAATAGAATGCAAGTACAAAGAAAAAACATTGAAAATAAGGCAGCTTTTCGATGGAAATGGAAGCACATGGCGGAAAGAATGGGCCAACCGCATACTGGGGATAGAATAATGAAATATGCCGCGGTTAACGCAAAAATCAATTCTATGAAAGGAAGGCTTCTAACCCCTAAAGATTACGAATCCATAAGCAAAATAGAATCCGCAGAGGGGATAAAAGAGTGGCTGGTGCATAACCAAAGGGATATAAGCATTACACCAGAAAAAGAAGCAGCCGCTATATGCCTATACCTCCCGGATAAAATCCAAAAGAGCATTGTAATGGCCATGGCTTGCCGGGTTGATGATGGAGTGGGCTATTACACATCCTTGTGGAAGCTGTTAAACCGGCTGGATAAACCCAACAAAGGGGCCATAAAAAGCATACTTGGGGCAGAAATTGACTTAACCAATATCCTGTGGATGTATAGGCTAAAGCGTTACCGCAGGGTCAAGGGGGACACAACATATGGGTATCTTGTGCCGGTAAGATACAGGTTAAGCCAGGCAGCAACCCACAAAATGGCCCATAGCGAAACCCCGAAAGCGCTATTGGACGAAGTAGCCCAAAGCCCATATGGGGGGGAATTAAAAACCATATTGCAGTCACTGGAACGGGGATATTCAAAAGGGCAGCTAACCCCAGAGCAGCAACTGGTAATGGCAGTTGAAAGACGGTATATAGCTGCAGCCTGCAGGTATCCTGACTCACTGGTTCCATGCCTGGCATATCTTTACCGAAAAAAGCTGGAAGCCGCAAATACTAATCTCGAAAATCATCGTCAACAACACATCGCGAAAAACGGCTTAAAGCCGCCGATTTTCCGCTCGGTTGTTGACGTGATTTTCTGAGATTCGTATAAGTTGACAGGGATTATTGACACAAAGGAGATGTGACAGAGTTGGTAGAAAAAATGAAATACATAAGCATAACCGGCCACATAGCCAGTATGAACCACGTAGTGGACCGCTATCTATCCCGCTATGACATACAACTGGATACTGCCCCTGGTCTTTCCGGGCAGATGGAGGCGTTTTCTTCAATAAACCCATATACCCAAACATTGCAAAAGGCAGATAATTTTCTGGAAATGCTGGGCCCAGCCCCGGCCATACACATACCCATAACCAGCGCAGCAGCAGTAAATCTAGTGGAAGCAGCCCAAACAGCTTACGAGCAAAGGGGTGACCAGCTCCGGTTATTGGAAGAAAAGCATAAAGCAATAGGCGCATATATCCACAGGTTGGAGCCTTTTTCGGAATTTAACGCACCCCTTAATATTATGGAATCCATGGACTTTATCCATTACAGGTTTGGCCGCATGCCAATAGACCACTTCCGCCAATATGAAACATTTCTCCATGACGATGAAAAAATATTGCTTCAACTGTGTAAGCGTAACAGTGAATACGCCTGGGTTGTGTATTTTACCGTACAAACCCATAAGGACGCAGTCGACGCAGTTTTTTCTTCACTTCATTTTGAGGCAATACCCCTTATTGCCCCATTTCCCCAAGGGGAGAGCGCGGAAGAACCCGCTCAGCCGCCAGATGAAGCATTTTACCCCAATGCATTGCTTAAATACTGGCGCGGGTGGCGCACTGCCCTTGAACTAAAAATCCAAGCCCTTACAAAGCAAAGCCTTGCAGAAACCATTGGAAGTAAAGAACGGTTGTGCATTGCCTGCGAAAAAGTGCGGGCATTGCATGGGGCATTTGATGTAAAAAAATATGCGGCCCTAAGTAAAGGCAAGCGGATATTCACTTTTGTGGGCTGGATGGCCGAAAGGGATGCCAAGCTGTTGGAAACAGAGGTAGCCGGGGACGACCTTGCTGTTTTTACCCGGTATGGTGAAACAGGGGAAGCACCCCCAATCCGGCTTAAAAACTTCCCCATTGTGCGCCAGTTCGAGTTTTATACCAGGCTTTACGGCTTGCCTTCCTATGGAGAACTTGACCCTACCCCTTTGCTTGCGGTGACTTATACTTTTCTTTTTGGGCTTATGTTTGGGGATGTGGGGCATGGGCTGGTGCTTGGGCTTTTGGGCTTATATATTCATGTTGGGCTTAAAAAACCCCTTGGAAGTATATTGATGGTTGTTGGTGGGTCTTCCATGGTGTTTGGATTTTTATATGGCAGTATTTTTGGGTTTGAAGATATTTTGCCGGCCTTATGGCGACGGCCAATGGCCGATATCACCGGTACATTATTATTTGCTGTAGGGATTGGCATAGGGCTGATTGTCCTTAGTATGTGCCTTCATATGTACAATGCAGCCAGGCAGGGCCGCATTGGGGATTTATTGTTTGGGGCCAATGGTGTGGCTGGGATGTTGTTTTACTCTGCTGTTGTATGGCTGGCTTTTAGGTCACTGATTTGGGGGCAAAGCCTTACTATTACCGTGGTGGGGCTTGGGGCGCTGCCGCTGGTGCTTGTGGCATTTAAGCACCCGGTTATCCGGTTTTTAGAACGCAAGGGGGAGCCGGACAAGGCTGTAGGCATTGGGATGTTTGTTTTTAACACAATAATCGAATTGTTTGAGACATTGCTGACCTACGCAACCAACACTATTTCCTTTGTAAGGGTTGGGGCTTTTGCCATAAGCCATGCCGGGATGATGCATGTGGTGCTGCAATTGTCCCAAGGGACGGCAGGTTCTAGAAACTTACTTGTTTTGGTCTTTGGGAATTTACTGGTGATGGCAATTGAAGGGTTGCTGGTAGGTATCCAGGTTTTAAGGCTGGACTTTTACGAGATATTCAGCCGTTTTTATGCCGGGGGCGGGCAGGAGTTTGCTTCTAACCGGGTTAGGAGGTTTTAAAGGTTTTATGTACATTTTAATTATTGCTGGGCTGCTTATTATTTCTATGTTTGGGCCGCTTTTATATTATTATCTTGGCCGCCCGTGCCGCAGGCGTGGCAAGGTGGCACTTGCTGTTAATTTGGTTTCATATATTTCTGTGTTTTTGCTGGCGGTGGGTTTTTTATTTGCCCGGCCGGTTTTTGGCGCGCCTGCTGCTTCTGGGGTCAGTGACTTTGCCCTTGCTGCGGCATTTATTGGTGCGGGGCTTGTTACCGGGCTATGCTCTATTGGTACGGGCATTGCGGTAAGTTCCGCTGCCGCTGCCGCAATAGGGGCAATAAGCGAGAATGAAAATAACTTTGGTAAGGCCATGATTTTTGTGGCAATGGCAGAGGGGATTGCAATTTACGGCCTGCTTATTTCCTTCATGATTTTGGGGCGGGTGTGAAAATCTATGTTGTAAGCGATAACCCCAACTTTCATATTGGGCTGGGGTTGGCAGGTGTATCTGGCAGGTATGCCTATACCCCGGAAGAAATGGGGCAGGTATTAGATGAAATAAGTGCCGGTGCGGGATTGATTATAGTAACATCCAGCCTTGCCGCAAAGTGTGGGGATGTCTTACATGAATTTAGGGCAAAAAATCCCCTGCCCCTTGTGACGATTGTGCCTGACATTTAAAGGAGTTATAAATGAACACAGAAAAAAAATTAGAATACTTCACCGAGGCCATAACAAAAGAAGTAGAAACAAAAAAACGCCAAGCCCGCAGGCAGATGGCCCAAGACTCTGACCGGGATATTTCCCATGCGGTCACGGCCTTTGAGGCAGAGGCATTGGCCCAAAACCAGCCGCAAATCCAGGCAATCAGTAAAGTAATGAATAAACGGATAACAGATGCCGAAACAGAAGCCCGCCGTTCTTTTGTATATTTGCAAGAGCGGCTAGTCCTTCAGCTTTTTGATGAAATAAAGGGGGATATTGTATCTTTCACTCAATCCCCAGAATATGAAAGTTACCTAATTAGCAGCATCCAAACCGCAATTAAGCAATCAAGCCAAGCCTATACCTTTGTACAATTATCCCCCCAAGGCATGCACCTTGGCAGTGCCGTAGAAAAAGCAACAGGCCTTATGCCAGAGCAGGGGGAGGAAAGTTTTATTGGCGGGTTTAGGCTATTTACCGAAAACAGAACCAAAATGCAAGACCACACCATAGCTGCCCGCTTGGCGGAAGCTAGGCAGGAGTTCGCAACAGAGCTTATGCATTTGATACCTAAGGAGGCTTAATATGCCAAAAGGCGAGTTAAGAACCATCAATGGGCCAATCCTGGCCGTAAGGGCCCATGACCCTGGTTTTTTTGTGTCAGAGCTTGTGAAGGTTGGGCCAAAGCCCCTTCTGGGGGAAGTTGTGGCACTCCGCACCCATAGGGTGATTGTCCAGCTATTTGAAAACCCTGCCGGTCTTACTCCTGGCCTGGAAGTTATCGGTACAGGCACTCCTCTTTCTGTATGCCTAAAGCCCGGGATTGTCAGCCAGATTTTTGATGGAATCCAGCGTCCCCTGCGGGTGGACAGGCAGGCATCCCGTAAAATACTAACCTATCAGCCACCACGGACCAAGGAGTCCCTTTCTGATATAGTCTTCCCTTCCCGCAATGGAAATGAAGACGAACCTCACTGGCCTGTGAAAATAACAGTAACCCCTGGCCAGCAGCTAAATCCAGGTGATGTTTACGCAGAAGTTGAAGAAACCCAAGCCATCACCTTCCGGGCAATGGTACCGCCTGGCCTTTCCGGCACTGTAGAATCTTGCGAACCCAACGGCAACTACACCGCCGACACCCCCATAATATCCATAGAGACCCCAGAGGGCCATAAAAATCTAACCCTTACACAATATTGGCCAATACGGGAACCCCGCCCAATAGCAGCCAGGATGGCCCCATCCCGCCCGCTTATTACCGGCCAGCGTATAATAGACAGCTTTTTCCCTATTGCAAAAGGCGGGACAGGGGCAATCCCCGGCGGCTTTGGTACAGGCAAGACCATGACCCAGCACCAAATAGCAAAATGGGCCGACGCGGACATTATTGTATACATTGGCTGCGGCGAAAGAGGCAATGAAATGACCGATGTATTGGAAGACTTCGCCAAGCTGACAGACCCCCGTACAGGTAAGCCCCTGCTTGCCCGCACAATATTGATTGCAAATACATCTGACATGCCGGTAGCGGCCCGGGAAGCCAGTATTTACACCGGCATGACCCTTGCAGAATGTTATAGGGACATGGGATATCACGTTGCGCTAATGGCTGATTCCACATCCCGCTGGGCAGAAGCGCTGCGGGAAATATCCGGCAGGCTTGAAGAAATGCCGGCAGAAGAAGGCTACCCCGCCTACCTTGCAAGCAGGCTTGGTAGTTTTTACGAACGTGCCGGTTATGTAACAAACCTTAATGGAAGGGAAGGCTCTATTACGGTAGTGGGGGCCGTTTCCCCCCAAGGGGCAGACTTTTCCGAGCCGGTGACCCAAAACACAAAGCGTTTTGTGCGAAGCTTCTGGGCCCTGGACAAGCAGCTGGCCTATGCCCGCCATTTCCCGGCAATTGATTGGACAAACAGCTACACCGGCTATATAGGGGATTTGGAGCCATGGTTTATAGAAAATGTAGGGCCAGACTTTCCTAAATTAAGAGAGCGATTGCTGGCGATTTTACAAGACGAAAGCAATCTATTGGAAATTGCAAAGCTTATCGGCGCAGATATATTGCCGGACAGGGAGCGGCTGACCCTTGCGCTGGCAAGGGTAATACGGCTTGGCTTTGCCCAGCAAAACGCCTTTCATCCCTCAGATGTGTATACCCCCCTTGCCAAGCAGCAGACCATGATGGAGATTATTTTATATTTATATGACACATGCCAAAAGCTGTTGGACGCAGGGTTGGAAATGGATGTGCTGCAAAAAGAAGGGATTTTTGAACGGGTAATTGCCGTGAAGTACAAAGAGGCCAATACAGAAGAAGAAATGCGGCTGGGGTACTTTGGGGAGATTGATGGGTTTTTTGATAGGATTATGGGGGGTGGCAAGGCGGAGGTCCGGGTGGCTAATTAGGAGGAGGTGTCTCGCTAGTCATTTTGTGAATAATTATGCAAAATAGGTGTAGGGGGCGGCGTCCCGGGGCTGTTGACAAAGGGGATTTGTGGTGCGGGCGGCAGGTTGCCGCCCCTACGAAACCCCGTAAACCCGGCATTTCTGGCGTAGGGGCGGCAACCTGCCGC
>Ga0131853_10026536_pt1 | contig 10419 bp, 8 predicted proteins | sample TergutLab28metaG_FD_92764 | JGI IMG/M metagenome (GOLD analysis project Ga0131853, IMG submission 92764) | Labiotermes labralis P1 segment gut microbial communities from Petit-Saut dam, French Guiana - Lab288 P1 (version 2) (version 2) | ecosystem: Host-associated > Arthropoda: Insects >... | reverse complement strand
GACTATTATATCACATTGTTAAGACAAAGTCAACCCTTTTTCGACAAAATATTTTCAAATTTTAACTTGCTTATTGTGCAAGATGGAAAATGCTCGTTTTGTGTCAAAGGTAGAGGTTTGGGACGAATGCAAGTTCCGTCCTCCAGCCAACAGTATTAAATTTAATATCAAAAAATACCGTTATAATTTACTGAGCGACATTTTCAAACAATAGAGGAGGATTCCACCAATGACAACACTTGATAAACTTTATGATGAGGCTTTAAACATAACTACTACATCGCATAATGATGATGCTTGGCCCGAACGCAAAATTTTTTATGAATACAAACCAACAAGTTATCATTTTTTAGAGCAATTATTTGAACTTCTTCCTTTCGAGCCAAAGGATCATTTGATTGATTTCGGCTGCGGGAAAGGGCGAGTGCTTTTTATGGCTGCTCATTATTCTTGCAAAAATGTCACTGGCTATGAAATTGATCAAGAGCGATATGCAATACTAAAGAAAAACGTTGAAAATTACATAGAAAAGTTCGGTGCCGAAACAAATTTCAATATATCAAAAGAAGATGCTCAAACCATTAAAATTGATGGTAGCGCAAACAAGTTTTTCTTTTATAGTCCTTTTCATCCGAAAATTTACATAAAAGTTATCAGTAATATATTGGATTCTGTAAAAAAGCATAAGCGTGATATATCGATTTTTCTTTACCGCCCTGATATAAGCATAATCCAATATCTTGATAAAATAGACTCGCTACAAAAAGAAGTTTGCGTGGAGCAAGTATTTTCATCTGCTGGTAAAGAAAAGGTTCAGATTCCGCGATTTGTATTGTACTGCAATCATTCTATAAACAATTCAATTGAAGCACGTTCAATTTCATTTTGATGGTGAAAAATCAAAGGACATATTAGCAGATCAAATGTTTTTATAAAATGACAAGGAGAGAATGATGAAAAAAACTAAAATTATCATAGTTGATTCTGGAATATCTCCTGACGCAAAATGCGCAAGCAATGTTTCTGAGTCCTACAAATTAGTCGAAAATAATGCTGTCCTTTCCATCGAAAACGCCGAGCTGAATGATTTTGTGGGGCATGGAACCGCAGTCGCGAACATTATTTATTCATGTAATGAAGCTATTGATTTAATTTCCTTTAGGGTATGCGATTCTGAAATGGAGATAAATGATAGTGGCTTAATAGCTGTCTTAAAATATATCAACGAAAACATTCAAGCTAGCATCATTAATATTAGCTTAGGATGCACCTATGTTTATCACTACGATGAACTAGAAAAAATTTGCTCCAGCCTAAAAAATAAAGGCTTTGTAATTGTCGCAGCTTTTGATAATGAAGGCGCTGTATCATATCCGTCAGCACTTGATTCTGTTATAGGAATTGACGTGACAAAGAGTTATGCAAAAAATAGTTCAGAAAAAATCAATGCATATATATATCAAAACAGCATAGTAGATGTTGTACTTCCAAATGTCTTTTATCGTACTCAATGGCTTGACAAAAAAACTATATTAAAGGGAACAAGTTTTGCTTGTGCAAAAATTACTGGATTGTTATCTTTAAAAATAGAAACAGCACAGTTGCCAACCAAAAAACTCGATATATTAAATTTGTTGGAAAATGATTATACCTTGATGTATAAATCGCCTTTTTATGAGGCCAAAATATCATCCCCCAGCTTTACTGTGAAAAAAGCAATAATTTTTCCAGTAAACAAAGAAAGTCATGCACTTTTAAGATATAAACAAATGTTGAAATTTGATCTTGTTGGTGTTTACGATGAAAGGCTATCGGGTAATGTTGGAAGAATTATTTTCAATGAAGAAATCAAGTCTATTGATAAACTTGATTGGAATGATGATTTCGATACAATAATTTTATCCTGTTTTTCAGATTTGTCTATGCTAACTAATAGGGATTATGCTAAGCAAATAATGGATAATGCGATTCGCCATAACAAGAATGTTTATTCATTTGAAGAAATTGCTTCTGATTATTCACATTTATTCTGTCCTATGGTTGTTAAGTCAAATATTCCTTACAGCAATAGATGGAAGATGCGCAAAATTTCTGTGCCTGTTGTTTGCGTAATGGGAACAAGCCCGAAACAAGGAAAATTCACTCTTCAACTTGATATTGTGAATCGCCTATCAAATATAGGATACAGCACAGGTTTTATTGCATCTGAACCCTCTGGTTATTTGTTTGGCGCTGATGCTGTATTTCATTTTGGACACCGATCGTCTTTAAGTTTGCATCCGCAAGAGACTGCGGCATTGTTAAACGAAATGTCGTGGCACGCTCAAATCAAGGGTCGAGATATAATTATTTCAGGCTCCCAATCTGGAACGATTCATTATAACAATTCGACAATTGAATGTTTTTCAATAGATCAATATGGATTTTTGCTGGGAATGATGGCCGATTATTATATTCTTTGTATTAATCCTCATGACGAACTTGAGTATGTCGAAAAAACAATTAATTTCGTCAATTCAATTGATGAGGGCAAAGTAATGGCTCTCGTTGTCTATCCAATCAAAGCGATAGAAACACTTTCAGGAATAAAATATAAAAATGAAGCCCTATTGGAAAAAGATTTATACCGACTTAAGAATTCTTATAATGAATTTTTTGAATTACCTGCTTATGTTTTAGGAAATGAAGACGATATGGAATCTCTCGCAAAGCAAATTATAGATTGGTTTTCTGAATAAATGCCCCAGCATTATTTTATTTAAAGGAGCTCATTATGGAAATCGAAAAAAGAATTCAGTCTTTGTTGGAAGAAAATGGTATGGAAGTGGCTGAAGATGGCACGATCTTTGGAGAAGTTGATTCTTTTGGATATCTCTCCGCAATTATTTCTTTAGAAGAAGAATTCTCCATTGAATTCCCAGATGAATATTTGAATGTCGAGCTTATATCATTAGAGCACTTCTCTGAAATTGTAAAGACACTCACGCATCAATCAAATGAGTAACGACTATTATAGAGTTTTTCTCACGAATGTACGCAAAACTATCTCTCTCTGATACTTTTTAAATGGAGGTATAAGCTAATGAAAAAACTCGTTAAAAAAACCCCGAAGAAAAAAACCTTGGTTTCTTTCTATTATTGCGAAAACACAGGCACTTGCAGCGGAATGTAAGGTCGCACCGCTACATTAGATTTCTTGGCAGCTTTTTAACCTTTTAGGACACGGGTTCTAGGCAACTATTGAATCAGGCAGCTCGGTCGGAATTGATGGCAGCGTGTGCATTTGTGAGAAAGATTCTAAAATTAGAGGAGACTAGGATTCTATTATGAAAAAAGAAATAGTAAAATTTTCAGATAAGATATCTTGGCAATATCTTGATGACAAAATATTTGTGATTGATGAAATAACAGAAAATGTTACTATATTTAAAGGTGTTTCTGCTGAAATATGGTCGATCATTAGTTGTTCTGAATTTGGTGTTTGTGAAGTAGAAAAATTGATCGTTAAGTTATCTTCGACTTTTAACACGGAGAATATTATTTCAAGAATTGAAAGCATGATCAAAAAAAAACTGCTTATCAGAATTGGAGACAAATGTGACTAGAGATTTATTTTTACCATATTATTTCAACCTTGCTTACAGAAAAAACTCGCCAATTAGCGTTACAATTGAATTGCTAACGAGATGCAATTTAGACTGTGAGCATTGTTATTTACCAGAACACAATAACCTTGGATTAAACACTGGCAAACTAAAAGAAATATTGTCTGAGCTACGTAATATGGGAGTTATGAATATTTCTTTTACAGGTGGTGAAATTTTTCTCCGAGACGATTTGTTTGAGTTGATTGACTATGCAAGAGCGTTATTTATGCGCGTTTTTTTAATGAGTAATGGAACAATTCTTACGATTGAGCAAGCAGAGCGTCTTTCCAAACTCTCCATTGCAGAGTTTTCTACGACGTTGTTTTCACTAGAACAGCAAATTCATGACAGAATAACAAGAAGAGATGGGTCGCTAGAACGCTTGTTAGCTAACCTTCAGTTGCTCAAGGACAACAATATTAGAGTTAGAATAAAAACACCCATAATGCAATCGAATGTAAATAGCATTAAGGATATACGTTCGTACTGTGATAAACAGGGCTTTGTTTTTTCTGCTTCGCCTGTCATATACGCTAAAAATGATGGAAATAAGTCTCCAACTACTTTGAGAGCCGCCAAAGAACATCTTCATTTAGCTGTTAAAATGATGGATGAATTTGAGGATCGACACGAGAACATTCTGCATAAGTTTGATGTGCCATGCGCTGCGCTATTTTGCTTTTTTTCAATAGATAGTAAGGGCGATGTTTATCCGTGTAACGCTTTATTTTATAAAGTAGGTAATATTTTTGAAAGTAGCCTTTCTGATATATGGAATTATTCAAAAGAATTAAAATATATTAAAAATATTAAATGTAATGATTTATCTGAGTGTAATCAATGTACATACAAGGATATATGCGAGAGGTGTCCAGGGATGGCATTATTAGACCACGGAGACATCTTGGCTTGTGATACACTTGCTAAAGCAATCGCAGAAATACGAGCATCATAGCATTGTTATGACTTGATTTTAGTAAAACCATGTGCTATACTTATACAAACGTATAAAAGGAGGCCAACTATGCTAGGAAAAAAAGAATATCGATTTGCAGATATAGCGCGCATTTATTTTAAAACAGTTCCCTTGCAAACATTCTCAACGATAGTTTGCACTATATTAATTTCTCTGCTTCCGGCGTTCCAAGCTTTGGCTATAGCTTCTTTTATTGATACGGCCTTAAGTATATTTAATAATGGCAGTTCTTATAATTCAATCTACATGCCATTGGTTTTAATCGCTGTTTGTGTTTTAGTGAGTCAACTACTTCCGCTTTTGATGGGGCTCGTTAGTTTAAATAAAAAAAACAAATTGAGTGTAACACTTGAGCGAGAGACTGTAGCAAAGTCTTCACGACTACACTATAGACATCTTGAAGACAAAGATGATTGTGAATTGATTTATCGCGTCATGCAGAATTCGGTAGATAGCTTTGAAATGGGCCTAAACTGCATATTCAGTATTTTGGGCTTCGCAATTGGTATGATATCTATTTTATCGATTATAACTACATCATCTCCTATTGCTGGGGGAATTGTTTTTATTGCCTGTATTCCTCTTTGCTTTTTGGCAATAAGGAATGGAAAAAAGAATTATGAAATGGGTGTCGAGACAAAAGAGATTCAAAGGAAATATCAGTATTTAACAGAAGTGCTTACTGATAGAATCTTTGCAGAAGAAAGGCGTCTTTTTTCTTTCGGGAATTCGCTTAGCGCTAGATATGAAAAGCTTTACGATGAATCGTTCAATATTGAAAAACGAATCAAAGTCAAAACATTCATTTTGCTTAAAAGTGGTTCGATTGCGTCATTGTTTATTTCTATTGGTATCATATTAATATTACTTTATTCGCTTTTAAATGGTGAAATGACAATAGGGATTTTTATCGCACTAATTAATGCGATTTTTAGCTTAGTTCAAAGCATGTCTTGGCAATTATCTGAAACCATGCAGAATTTTTCGTGGGTCAAGAGTTTTTTATCCGATTTTAGTCGTTTTTTTGGGCTAGGCGAAAAACATGAAGCTTCCTCAACTCCAGCGTATGTCTCGCAGGCTTCATTTGAAATGCTGGAGTTTCGAAATGTTTCTTTCAAATATCCGGGAACGAATTTATATATACTAAAAAATTGTTCTTTTCTTATGGATAAGAATCAAAGCTATGCTTTTGTTGGTGAAAATGGAGCAGGAAAAACTACGATTGTAAAATTAATTGCAGGTCTATATGACGAATACGAAGGTGAAATCTTATTGAATGGTAAAGAATTGAGGGAGTATTCTTTTGGACAAATAAAAAAACTTGTTTCTATTGTTTTTCAAGATTTCTCAAAATATAGTTTATCAATAAAAGACAATATCTTGTTGGGTGATATAACGGCGTGTGACGAAAAGCAGGCAAGTAGCATTATTTCTCAATTAGGATTGAAAGATATGATTTCTCATTTAGAGCTTGGTTGGGACACGAATCTTGGAAAAATACATGAAAATAGCATCGATATTTCCGGTGGAGAATGGCAGCGACTGGCGATTGCGAGATTGTTGTATTCGAATGCAATTATTAATATTTTAGATGAACCTACAGCAGCGCTAGATCCCATCGAAGAGAGCAAAGTATATGATATGTTCAAGAAGCTAAGCAAAGACAGGTTCACAATTTGTATCACACACCGTCTTGGCGCAGCAAAATCTTCTGATACTATATTTTTATTATCAGAGGGTTGCATCGCTGAAGAAGGAACACATAAATCGTTGATGACGATTAGAGATGGTCAGTACAAAAAAATGTTTAACACTCAAAAATCCTGGTATATCAATGCAAATGTTTTATCTAGCGTGAGAGGAGAGTTATGAACATTAAAACCAATGTCTTTTTGCACGTTGCCAGTTGCATTAAAATCGTTTTGAAACTACATCCTCGTAAAATAATTTTTCTATCTATAATAAATATAGGTTATGCTTTGTTATGGATGCTGCAGGTTTACTCTACTCAATCGTTCTTTGACAATGTGACGAATTTGATAGGTGTTCCAGGTCGATTTACAACGATAATAATTTCATTAATTCTGATGAGCATCGTTTATGTGCTTTTTCATATAATGGATGGTTTTACTAATTGTTACCCAGAAATTATTGGACTTGAAATTGAAAAAGAATTGAAGAAGATGTTATTCAAACGTATGGAGCAACTTGAATGTATTGATTTTGAAGATACAGAAAGGCTTGACTACATTAATCGCGCAATGAATGGCAGCAGTCGCTTGATTTGGATTGTAATGGTAATTTGGGATGTTTTATTTTATTATATTGCGTATTTTATTTTCATAGGATGGTACTTGTTTAGTTTAAAACCAATTTTAGCAATTAGCATTTTAATCGTTTTCGTTCCATGTGTATTAGCTCAAATCGGCAGAATTCCCATGTTTCGGAAGCTAGAGAAACAATCATCTTCAGAAAGACGCAAACGAGACTATTTCAAGAAATGCTTGACTGATAAAGAATATTTTAAGGAAACACGTTTGTTGGGCGCAACTAATTTCTTTGAAGAAAAATTCGTGTCCTCATTAAAACTGTTGAACAAGTTACAGTTCAATTTATTTGTTCGAAAAACTATTGTAGATACACTTTTAACATTAATTACCGTGGCTGGTTACTCTGCGATTATTTTTCTTGTTTTTGTTTTTGTTATGCGGCAAGAAATTTCTATAGGAGCATTTGCAGCAATTATTGCATCTATCACCAGCCTTTATAGATTTATGAACAAGCTCGTTGGCGAACGAGTTGGATGGGCGGTTGGAAACATAGGCGCTGTCGACAGCTTTGTGGATTTTGTTGATTCAAAAGATTTGCATCAATCGCAAGATGATTGTCTTTCAACTTCAGATATAGAATTGAGAGATGTATTTTTTGCTTATCCTTCAGCAAATTCAAATGCGCTAATAAATCTTAACTTAGTCATTAAAAGCCAAGAAAGCATCGCAATCGTAGGTGGAAATGGAAGCGGAAAATCAACGCTATGCAAGGTAATAATGGGCCTGTACCAGCCGAGCGAGGGTTCTGTGCGTTTTGGGGATCTTAGCAAACGTAATATGAACTTTGAAGGCATTTCAGCTGTTTTTCAAAAATTTAATCGCTATAACATGACGCTGAGAGATAACGTTTCAATCAGCCAAATAGAGTCAAGTTCGAATGAGCGCCTAACAACCGCTATAAATCAATCGGGCTTAAATACCAATAAGTCTGCATTTGAAGATGATATTGATACTATGATTGGTAGAGAATTTGGTGGAATTGAATTATCAGGTGGTCAATGGCAACGGGTAGCAATTGCTAGAGGCCTATTTCGAAGTAGCAATTTAATCATTTTAGATGAGCCCACAGCTGCTATTGATCCACTTGAGGAAGCTCGGCTTTACCAACAATTTATTAAGCTAAGCGAAGGAAAAACCTCGATTATTGTTACACACAGACTTGGAGCAGCAACGTTAGCGGATAGAATTATTGTTATGAAACACGGTGAAATTGTTCAGATTGGCTCACATAAGGAATTGTTTGCATGTGAAGGTGAGTATAAAAAAATGTTCGAAGCACAGAGTCAGTGGTATGTATGATAATCTCGAAGTTCCATGTGATCACTTAACCCTGTGGAAAGGAGAAAAGTTGTGAATATTGCCATGTTAAATTGGGGAGCTTTTGATTTCATGTCAGGTGTAAAGATGTATATTGTAAACCTCGCACAAAACTTGGCAGACAGAGGCCATCAAGTGTATATTATAACCTCAAATAATGTATTGCCATCATATCATAGGTCAGATATTACATTTTTGACTATAGATAATGACGAGTATTCCGAAAGAGGATTTGCAAATTATTTTAGATATTGCGTGAAAATGGTTGATAAATTTAGTATTGACGTGCTACATACTCATTGTAATATAGGGTATATCGTTTCTAATAAAATTAAGCAGATAAGGAAGACACCATATTTTATAAGCTTTCATGGTTACGAGTATAGATTTATGGATGAGTCGCTATTAAATTATAAAAAAGCGTTAAGCAACGCAGATTATATGTTTTTTCAATCATTAGAAATAGCAGAAAATATAAATTCAATATTGGACCTTAAGATAGACGATCGATATGTGTATATGCCCAATGCTGTCAATTTAAACGAAGGCACACAATGTTCTTCTATAGTTGATAGGAAAATAATTCTATTTGTTGGTAGGTTGGTAAAGGAAAAAGGGCTGGTATATTTATTTGAGGCAATTAAAAATTTAAGAGAAGAAAAAGATATTGAATTGCATGTTGTAGGTTCAGGAACGCTCCGCGATTGGTGTGACACATATATTGAAGAAAATAACTTATCGGATTGTATTCGCATGATAGGAGAACTTCCACACACTGAAACGACACAAAAGATGATTGAATCATATATGGTGGTAATTCCGTCCTTATATGAATCAATGTCTACTGTATTACTAGAAGCAATGGCGGCAGGTAAACCAATAATTGCAAGCAACGCTTATGGTGTAACCACTGTAATTGAAAACATGAAAAATGGGATTATTGTTCAGAAAGAAAATTCTTCTGTAATCGCTAAAGGCATTAAGATGCTATTAAATGATAACCGTCTTTGTGAACTTTTAGGTAAGAATGCTAGAGATAAAATCAAAAGAGATTTTTCATGGGAAATAATAGCAGGAAGAATCGAGGAATACTACGTAAAAGCTTTAAATAAGGGGGTTCCAAATTGATACCAAAAATTATTCATTACTGTTGGTTCGGCAACGAAAAGCCGAAAGCTGTCCTGCATTGTATTGAAAGCTGGGAATGCCTGCTACCGGATGGCAGCTCATGGAATGGAACGAGAGCAACACTGATCTGCATAAAGAAAAAATCTTTGGTGCCATAGATTCTGAGGAATCATTTTTTATGCAGAAGTGTTCAGAAATGCAACGCTCAATGAATCTCCTATCTAGATCAATTCGGCCTATATTTTAAAAAAATTCGCGGAGGACTGAATTATCGACGCGAAAGGAATGTTTTCTCATACTATCATTTTTACGAGGAGGAGAATGACATGAAAAAAATACTCCCTTTCATTCAACAAACTCCATTACAATATTTTGCATTTTATATTGATTATTTTGGCCCCTTAATGGGGCAAGGCTATGATGTTCGAGGCTTACTTTATAACAACTTTATTTCCATAGCATATGCGCCTATTATGAACGAGATTTTCTTTTTGAGTGGCTTTCCTCCAGGTCGAAAAATTAGGAAGCAGTATAACAGAAAACTCATACGAAATATGCCAGAAGATCCAATCATGTATATCAAGAAAAACATAGATTATAACAGATATGCAATCCTGATGTTGGACGCACAACATATGTCAGAAGTACCTATGTCTGAGGAATGGTTTCATGAGTGGCTTGTATATGGATATGACGATGATGAAATGATTTTTCATGTTTCTGGTTATTATCGAAAAAATAATGCTCGAAAAATGATTTATGAGCCTTTCAAGCTTAACTATGATGATTTTATCAAATCATTACCGCCAAAAGGAATGAAACTTCCCTATATGATGAAAGCTCAAGTTTTTGGATTGCCAGATAAATATGTGTCAGAAAAAATTAGTACAAAGAAAATTAAACGACAGTTGTTTTTTTATGTGAACAGCATTATTCCTTGTTGCAATAAAAAAGTTTATCAACACCTTTCAAAAGAACTGTTAAAAGAAAGCAAAGGCTCAAATAAGAATGCTTTGCAGAT
>Ga0131853_10026535_pt1 | contig 10419 bp, 7 predicted proteins | sample TergutLab28metaG_FD_92764 | JGI IMG/M metagenome (GOLD analysis project Ga0131853, IMG submission 92764) | Labiotermes labralis P1 segment gut microbial communities from Petit-Saut dam, French Guiana - Lab288 P1 (version 2) (version 2) | ecosystem: Host-associated > Arthropoda: Insects >... | reverse complement strand
TTTCTTATAAAACAAATTTTTTAACAATTAGGGGCTTTTTCTCCCCCCCCTTTTTTTTTTTTTTTCCCTTTGGGGGGGGGGGGGGAGAGGGGTATTTTTTGTACCACTAGTAACCTTGAGCACATAGCATTAAATACTAGGATTATTTATGGAATGTAATGTGGAAAATATCTTCCTGGAAGACTTGAGAAAAACCATAAATAAACCTTAAGTCATGATAGCTGTCTGAGAATTGAAACAAGCTTCTTCCAAATTGAAGTCTAGCAGGTAGTGTATGTCATAAGTCTCAATGTTTTGTACTAACAGCCCCATCCTCCTAACCAGCATTTACAGAAAGCTAACATGAGAAGAAAATATTCCCAGCTGAATAAAGCAAGTCATTTTCCAGACAGATCAAGCAGCCACTATATCACTATATAGTCGCTAACAAATGCACACAATAAAATACAAATCATAAAATACAATAAATGACAAGTATCAAACTCCTACATGTTTTGGCACCAGAGTACCATCCTCAGGGAGTCTACTATACCAAAGGAATACAAGTCTCACATGCTAATCTAGGTATTGATCATCCTCACTAAAATATTAAAACTCTAGAGCACACTTAGTTAACAAGCATGAATTTACAATGCTGTGAGATTAAAACTATGTGGCAGTGAGCCTTGTATTTTTATTTTATTGGTGCATATGTTGCTTGGTATTGTGAATTAAGAATATGTACTGTATGAATAACACAAAAAAGCTCAAGGAAGTGTACTTAATTTGCATTTTATCACTAATAAATATTCTGCATGAGGGAACACAATGTCTGTTATTAAGATCACAACATTTAGTGTAGTGTTATGCATTAAGGTATGTTAAACACAAGGAAATGGACAATGTTATAGGTACTAGGAAAGCCGAAAATTGTGACACAGTAAAACCAGAGTAGTCCTGATGCAACCAGCATGAGTCAAGCCCCTAAGCTACATGCAAAAGTGTCTGTTAAAGATTTAATGAAGTTGAGATAGAAGGTCATCTGACAGAATAAGTAAAGACATGTTTTGGTGGCATAAAATCTTGTAGAGTTAATTTATTTAAATTATAAGTTAGGCCTACACGGTGTTGTATTTATGGAATTTTATTTCTTAACGTGTCTATAAACAAGTTGTCATTAATAACATCTGACCTCATACATAATCACCATCATTGTCATCATCATCATCATCATCATCACAGCTTAGACCATTTGGCCTGTTCTTTTCCCATGTTTATTCTGTGATGTAATACACAGTGCCTATTCAATAACTTTATACAATCTGAACAATATTTCTTATACCATATGAAGGTCTTGTCTTTATGTCTGGGGTTATGCAGAGTGACCATTAAATGTGTGTTGCAAACTTCATGGTGAGATTCCATTGCAAATCAATACAAGGAGTGAAAAGTTATCTCTGGGTTGCTCTAATTTGGCAGTGTACCTCTTCTAAATTGTCTGGTTACTTGTCTTGCAGTGAACACAGCGCTGTTCAAAGCCCTTGTAAGAGAGTGTAATACGAATGTACTGCTCAAAAAGTGTTAAAATGAATTCCATTCCTCCTGCACAAATGCAATTGCTGATTCAGACCAGGACCGGTCAGCAAGCTCAAATATTCAGGAAGAGTTACAAACAGACTGAAGAGCAGTTAAAATGTGCTGCCACCACACCTTACACATATACACTTCACTGTGTAAACAGTATTGTTTTACAATTTTTTTACATGATTCTGCAGGTAATATCTGTGCCATTCCAGTGCAGTGAATGTGTTGTATTGTCCCATCCAGCATCCTATATTTTGAACACTCATGTTTTCCCACATTATAACCTAAGTGCACTGGATGTCCATCACACATGCTTCTACTGTAATGCCCTCCAGCAGTGGTTGCATTGATCCCTGCCAGAACTACCAGTGGACACATCCTATCAGCTTGATACAGCCAGTCAGGATGTCTCCTGTATTATCAGTGCACATGTTAACAGTAACATGAATTTGATGTTGAGTTTAAATAGTTTCATATTGGGTTTCTTTGGCCTAAATATGCTTGCAGTGGAGATCTAAATGCCATTATCTGAGAAGGGTGCTTCATCACATGCAATAAGAATGTCAGATATAATGTGTTGCCACATAATCCATTGTGAAAATTCTACTCTTGAAGTACTGCCTGGTTTGTTGTAATATTTAAGCAGTGTCACAGTCCTGGATTAAAACAAGCGGTAGTAGGAGTGTGTGTGTGTGTGTGAGAGAGAGGGGGGGTGGAGGGGAACCAAATCGAATGACTGTGTTAATAACTTATACTGTAGGATTGTTAATGTGTTACAAGAGTGTATATAGGTATTGTCCTCATTGGAAACTGTGCAAATAAACATTCTTAGAGAGGCTAAAGTACTGGAACAATGTCTATAGGGAAAAATTTCATTGGACTTCTCATAATATCCAACAGAAAATCCTGTAACATTGTTTGCAACATATATTAATGCAAAACCCCATAAAAAGTAAAGCATAAAAGTAAAATCACCCTAGAACAGGCCATGAAGGCACACAGGGTGAGTAAACATATAGTTCTACCTGTCTTTTAATTGCAGCACAGGATGGGGGTGGATGGTCAATGCCATGCCCCAAGTGCTTTACCCTTGGACAAACAGACCCGGTACTCATCGTACATGATGTCGGGTGGGCCCCAGGGCCAGTCTGGGCAGGTGTGGAAATTCTCACCCCCTCCAGGATTTGATGCTTGGAGTGCCTATCCAGTAATTAGTCATTATACCAACTATGGTATCTTGGCACATGCATACCCCCATATTTATGTTTATATGGATCTCAGTTGTTTCACCACTGTGACTTCAGTACTTTCCTAATCCCTCACCTCACATGTGTCACATACACATTGCCATCTCGGAACACCACGTAATTTCTTATTCATTTTTAGTATGGTCTTTCTGACAATATCAAAAAGCAGTCTAAGTCTGTGTGCATTAATCATAACTTCATTACAGTGCCTTGTATTATTTCCTGGTACATTATGACCAACAAGGATTTTCATGACAGACTGTGGTCTTCCGTGTTATGATAACATGTAGTCTGGTAGGTGGCTACCAACATTTCATAGGAACATACAGCTGTAGGTTCCTCCTGAATGTTAGTTACGACAGTTCTACCATGTCACAACTGTGTCTGATTATGGCACTGTTTATCGTAACTGTACAATAAAAGTTTTGAAGATGGAAGTGTCAGTCTATATCTGACCAGTATACAGGACAATAATCCACTCATCTATTGTAACACCTGCCTTATTTTGCTGTCAGGTTTTGCAGACAGTAAATACTAACTTAGTGTCAGAGCTACACAAGAGAATTTCCATCTCTTGGACTGCAAAGGTACTTTCTAACCCATTACAATATTTCTGCAGTGCATTCCCCAGCTTCAAGGTATATATTTCAACTCACTGTTATCTCCTTTCACAGTTCACCAAATTTGTGCCAGATATCTCTGGCAATAACCTTGAGATGCGCTGTCTAGGTTTCCAGGATTTAAGGGCAGTGACTGTTCATATTGTGGTCAACATAACAACACGTGTGTGTGTGTGTCTGATATTTCAGCAGGTACCTGTGACACAACGTAACATACCAGAAGACTTGAATCTTCAGCAACACAGATATGCAAACCAAAAATCTTGCATGCTGTCTACAACTTCAGGATCAGGATATTAGGCAGCAACTTACTGAGATTTTAAACACAAGGTTTTCTTGCAAAAATTTACAACTAAATTCAAAATAAACTTTTCATTAGTTGAATTTTTAATGTGGAGCATTAAAGTTAAATTTTGTTTAGTTGGAATAATAATCAAGATGTGACAGTGACTGTATGAGCAGATCACAGACTATCATTTGGTATGACATTTTTACCAAAATGAATCTTAGAGAGTCTTGATTATAAAGAACGGCTCCTAATCCATCTGAGATCCAAGATATATGTATCTTGTACACAGGAAATTAAGGTTCAATCCATAATCTGTGTGATGGAATATCTCTCAACATTCCTGTCTACAGATTCATTACACTGTAATATGTTGGTAGCAACTGTGCAAACTTCATGTACAAGCCTTGTTTCTAAATAGGATTAGTTCAGTGTTGATACAGACCTAGACACAGTGACAGCTGGGTCACTGTGTACTGGTGGCACAGTTTCCTTGTGCAGAAATGACAGCCCTAGACTGGATGCCCCACTTGACCCTGTACAGGTACTGGACTGAGAATCTTGAGATGTGCTCCTGTTGAAATCTCGGACAACAAATCTACTAGGAGCCCTGTTCGATTTTCCTCCTGTTCTTCCCGGTATCCTACCACCCACGCCACCACCACCACCAGCTGCCATGGTGCGAGAGAATGGGTACCTCCATGGTGATTTTGGAGGATCCATTTCAAACCCTTCGTTTATCACACCCTGGCGATCCTCTAATTGTTCGCGTTTGGACAGGCGCCTGTGAGAAGAACACAAAAGGTGTTAGAATACTGACTTACTGGGCTTACAGTCATGTGTCTTTCAAAGGAAATATTGTAGTCATGATGCTGGCCACTTATTGGTATGTTTCATGCAAGTTTCTTAATGAGAAAATATACTATAATTAGCATCCCACAAAATAAATAAGACAGTCTCAAAAGCCTTTCTTTTTCATAATCTTTACAGCATAAAAAGATGGTGAAAATGTGCCACTACCATACATCATGCTAAATTGCCGTGTGTATGTGAAACTTAGTTCTATATATATCACTTCAATTATTTTTCAGTAACAGTGATTGCAATCATATTGTATCAGTTAATAACACACGACTTAAAAAATTAAAAAGCATAGATGGTCATGAGGTATGGTCACTCCTGCAGTATGCTATGTACTGTATTATTGAAGCTGCAATAGAACACTTACAATATGTGAGTTAGAAGCACTTCAGTAAATGTCACTTGTTATTATTCATGTGAATGGAAAATCAGGTTTTCATACCTGAGACTGTTATGTAGGCAGAAACTGAAGAGCTGTAAGAATGGTGAAAACTGGTGGAACAAAAAGTAGTTATAAACATAACAGCAGTAGATCTTAATGTGATTGAATATCAAGATTACAGTCTACTGGTGAATGGTGCCGTGTGGGCTGTTGGATATGCACAAACTGTTCAGATGAACCTTCTGTCTCCACCGTCTGCCCTAAAAGTGGAGCCGGTATGTTTCTCTGCAACATTTTCATCTGTCTACCAAACTACATGACATCACATTCCAAAAAACAGTAATTTTAATTCCAGTAGCAGAAGAAAGTAAATGAAGATTTTGTGTCCATGCTATGAAGGCACGTAAGAGGCGAGCAGGGGTATTGCTCCATTCATTATTAATGCAGGTGAGTACTCAACTTCACACCCTGGCTGTTTTACTCATTGTGAAAGAACATCTTAACTTTGACACAAAGAATTGGTACAAAGTCATCAGTAATGATGGCCCTAAATTACTCCATACACAAACTTCTAACTTGACACTTCTGCCTGTTATCTCATATAAACTGCAGTGGGGTTGATCTGTCATCAGTATCTGACCAAACATGCCGCTGTCTTCATGTAGCATCAACAACTGATTGCCATGTGGTTTCACTGATGTCAACAAAGCCACCAGCACTGCTGTTAAATACAGTGTTGGGAGCAATTAGCCCCTGCTCCTTACCGTTGTCACTGTCACTTGCAATATTGTCTTGCAGTTAATTACTTCCTGCCCATATATCACCAAAAATTTCAATTTTCTTTGGGAACTTCGCTTTCTAATGATATACACTACCAAAAAATATAAATGCATATTTTTTTTATAAAAGAAAAAATCAGCATTTATTGAATTTACAGCAGTTACTGATTCATGAATGTGCTTACATTCTGTGAGGTGTGAGCAGCAGGGGGCTGCTGAATGGAACCTATTTCAAAGGCAGAGCAAATGAAACTGTCAGCACTAGGAATGATCTATGAAAATGACCTGAGCTACTTGTGGCAGTCAGTGTACTTGTATATACACATGTGTTAGTATTTAAATGCAGCAGTACAGTGATTGATAAACACTACTCTCTTACATGGATCCATATGAAATAAGTACCAATTTACCTGAGCAATCTTGACCCCAGACCAGCAACTGGGGGCTCCTCCAGTCTGTTTGCAGAATTTTTCTTTTTATTATTCCTGGTGTCATGACTCTCCTCTATAATGATGTGTCGATCATAAGGAGTGTCATAATCTACCTCCAGTATAGTGGAGAAGCGATGAGGATAAATGACATCTACAATTGCTATCACAAGGCCTACAGCTGTGCACAGCACACCTGTAAGCACACAATACGACGACTCAATTCAATTGCAAATTATTAATGTAAATAATCAATGTGGAAAATGCTACTGAACTTGAAAATTCAAGAGTTTACTTATGGCAAATGTTAAAATTATGGTGTTCTGAGGTTTCACCCATGCAAAACTTTTGCAACCTGAAGACAGGGGCAGCAGTTTCCTGAGAAATGCTGGTATATCCCGAGTAAGGTGAGCGGTTATGTAGCAAGAAGTGAAAGTATTCAACAGAACATGCTGTTATGTGATCTCAGCATTCTATTCATTAGGCACAGATTACAGCACGCTCTTACAACAGATAACCACTGGCCATGGTAAGGATATACCCATCTACCAGACTACATGGCAGCACATTCCGAAAGATCATAATTTTAAATTTCACTAAATATTAACTGCCTGGCCTCTGCCAACCAGGCAAGATAGTGCACCACACTGGCTTCAGACTTTTACTGGTAGGTCTACCATGATAGGATCACCCCTTTTCTCCATTCCATCTGAAGATGATGGCAGATGCTGCAACCAAAATGTTATACATTCTTCAGGCTCAGACAATGGGTAATACTTAAAACTTTAGCCACAGGTAAGATAGATTCTGATACCCAGTTGCCAGGATACCCACTGACACATTAGAATGTCAGCTGTGAACCACAATGGTAGCCACAGCATCTGCACATACATAAAGTGTATGTTATGCACAGCAAAAGGCTAAAACAACTTCACATAAAGTCCGCATCCACTTTTGTCTGGAGATAAAACCTATAAATGCATGGGTCTTTACTACTAATTCAGCTGGACTCCCTAATTCAAACCAATTGGCCCAGAAACTGTAAAATAGGAATATTAATAATTACACTTTTATGTACAGGAATCTTTAAGCTAAGTAAAGACAAGAGGTAGATTTTCCCCTATTTTCAACTTCTGAAACACTCTACTAAGCAAATAGCTGACCGTAAAGACACATGGAACATCTTCATGATGGAATGATGAGTCCACATACAAAACCCTTGCTCTGAAACACAGCAGCAATTACAAAGATTATGTGGTGACATACAGTCCCACAGAATATACTAAGGCACTGGCTTAATGCAGTGAACACACCTATTTCGATAATGGAGGCAGCAGATTCCTCCCAAGTATCAGTACATATCCAGCAGGCTACATGGTGCCACATTCCAAATGACAGCAAACTTTGTACTCACCAGTGGCGTACCGACGGAGGGTGGTTTGGGGGGTTCGGGGTTCAACAACCCCCCCCCCCCCGGAAATTCCGAAGGCCCTCCAAAATCATGCCAAACTCAACCTGATTGTGAATACTGTTAAAAATTGCTGAATTTAAGATGCCAACACCCCAAGATGTTTGGAAAAAAGGCAGTAAAATTCTAAAACTACCTAAGTTCGCAATTGTTTTACATTAGTAATGACAAAAAAATTGGTTGTCATCGTAAATAGTCTTCAAGTACCAAAAATTAAGAAAATTTTACTATATGAAGTGAAATTTCTTGTACCAAATTACAGTTGCTTCCAGAACCCCTGACTAGGGGGCTACCACTCCCAGTTCCCTGTTCTGTCTGTCCTCTGTCCTCAACTGAATTTGTTGAACCCCCCCCGAAACAATATTCCTTGGTACGCCACTGGTACTCACTGCTCCAAACCCCACAAATCTCATAGAAACAAAATAAATAAAAGTCATGTCACTTAATTACATAATATGAGCAATGAAGTACAGTAGTTATTGAGTTTACTTCTTACTTGGAAGGTTCTGAGCTCAAGTTTGCTTTGTAAACCAGCTGCCCAAGAAACACACATTTGAGGACTTAAATATATTATTTCTCATTTAACTCTCACATGTAATACACCAGTTTTTGATGAAAGTAACATGGGCTAGTTTTAACATAACAAGATCCTGTGTATGTACATTGGAGACTGAAAACATTTCAAGTAAATATTACATTAAACATTGAGAAACTGGTGTAGAGTAGCACAAAAGGTGATTTCCCTTCAAGCAGCAAACTGGTGGCAAAAATTTATTCACCAGCACACTGAAAGACTATTATATGTCTAATAGAAGGGAAGTTTAAATGTGAAAACGTTCTAATATAAGCATTCATTTGTGCACCATGGAGGCCCAAATTCAATCTAAGGCCAGTCCATGTAGATTTGTGATGAACAGTGACATTGACAAGTTTTTCTCTGTGCACCAGGAAGGTCCTACCGCTTCCCCTTTCAGTACCGTCAAATACCTATTGTCCTCGAACATAATGTCTCAGCTGTACGTTCTTTTTCCAACTTTTTCTCTTTTCCCCTAACTCCAAGTCTTCTCAGACATCGTTTCCATAGTCCTATATAACTAAAGTGCAGAACTGAAAACAGTCATACCGAGGGTGCGATTTCAGTTCCTTCTCCCTTTCTATGTTTTGGGATGGTACTTTGCCGATAATGTCGTATGCCATCAGCATCACCTGTCCTAGTGTGAGCTTACTTATCGCGCACCAAGAGCCGTGTCTCACATTTCGAGGTCCCGTGCAGCGGTCAGACCTGCTACCGTTGTTCCACGTCCAACAGCATTTATGAATGGTCTACCTATTCTTTCCCAGTGTCATATTCCGGCCACACTTTGGGCACATCAAGAGGCTCCTAAGCAATCCAGCCTCTTGGAGAAATTCCCGCCATTTCTTCCTACGGACTGCGACCAAATGACGCTGCTACGAAACTCCCATTGCCTTTTAACTTCTTCTGGTCTTTCTTTACAAAAACTTCAAACCTTGATACCCTATTTATTAATTACAAACTCTTACAATAGATTTACGAACGCAAAACTCAGCACCCCGCGATTTCATCTGATAGAAATAACGCGTCTGCCCACAACGGGAGCTTGAAGAGTTATGAGTGCGGCGTGTGATCTAGGGATTAGCACGTCCTACTTCAGATCGCGTGATTCCGGGATCGGTTGTGACTCCAACCAACAAATCTCTTCCCTCCTTCTGCCATCTATCTTCCATTTCTCGTCCTACTTCCTCCGGCCCCGGTTGCTCTGTCGTCAGCTTCGTAACTTACGTGTCGACTGATACGGCTTTCCGCTCGCATTATACTCAGCTAGCACCGACGCTATTCAACATTTGCAACTGCCAGTGTCATTAAATAAAACATTTCAATCTCTCGCCTTTATTGTTACCCTGCTATTCGCATTCCACATCATTATAAAAATGTATACTGACGTGGTATCACAGTTGCCAAAATTCATGGCTGCCAGCATTAATGCCGTTAAAGTACTAAAAAAGTAAATAATGTAAGGCGGATGAATGTCCTTGTAAATTTATTGAATGAAAGAATAGCCCTTTGATTAAAGAAAAATTGGGAGGAAAACTCACTACGAGAAATTGTTCGTCAAATTCAAAGTCCAAGTCCACAACTCCCTTTACACACAATAACAACGGATTCTGCTCTACCTCAGTGGTCTCGATCTATACCCGAATCACCGGATATACCCTGTGATTTTTTTTCTAAGGTGGGCTACAGGAAGGAAGGTTTCAGCCGCAATTCGGTGACCGACATCAAAGACATGAAGAAGAAAAGCGAAGCTACTGTTTCATCAACTGTCCCTGACAGATTGAAGCATCTCTATGCAGCGGCGCAAGGTACAGGTAAAGTTCAATCTGTAACAAACGCCCAGAGGGGGAATAGAGGTATATCTCTACTTATGCTCATTGGACCGTGCATCATTTTAATAGTTGAAGAATAAAAGACCAACTTGATGTCACTAGCTATTTTATTTCACAACTTATGTGTTCAGCATGTTTCGGACATTAATATATCCATCATCAGGAGCTTGCGACTTTGCTGCTGAATTACCACATGGGATGTTGTGTTCTGTAAAGACGGAGGATTTTTGCGTTAATGTACATTTATGGTGTTTAATGGTGTGTGTTTGGTGTGATGTGCTTTGTCGCTTTGTTGTAGTTGGTAGGTGTATTTTCCTTGATATTGACCGTTTTCTTTTATGCTTTGTGGTCATTGTGTTCTCTTTTGTGTAGTATATTT